>AUXO012228044.1_pt1 | contig 14755 bp, 17 predicted proteins | sample 768731 | NCBI WGS metagenome assembly AUXO01 (sample SAMN02715735, study PRJNA202380) | gut metagenome | biome: sheep rumen | host: Ovis aries | place: New Zealand: Palmerston North | reverse complement strand
AATAAAAAAATAGGGGTAAATGTCTTAAAAGACAATTACCACCTATTCGGAGAGAGAACTATATTTACATTATTTCAATAACTTTCTTGTTTTCTTTTACTTCAACCTTTTTCATATCAAGGGTTAAAATACCATTTTCCAAAGAAGCCTTAATAGAATCAGCATCGATATCTTCAAATTCGAAGCTTCTCTTATATTCTCCTTCGTATCTTTCTTTGATGATATATTTCTTATCATTTTTCTCTTCGTTAAGTTTAACAGAAACTGTTAAAACTGAATCATCATAAGAAACATTAACATTTTCCTTCTTAACTCCAGCCATATTCATTTTAAGAACATAACCATCCTTAGTTTCTTCAACATCAGTTAGCATGAAATTATTAGATCTATAATTATTCCATGCGTCTCCTTGAAATAAATTGTTTAATACATCATTTAAATAATACATAATAATATTCCTCCTTAATATTTAGTCAATTTTAATTGATTTAGTAACCTTTTTAACAAAAGGACACTCAACAATTAATATACCATTTTCATATTTAGCTTTTAGGTTTGTTTCATCAACATTCTTTAGATAAATAGATCTAGGATAATATCCAGTAACCCTTTCGCGAATGTAATAATTTCCTTTGTTTTCCTTCTTTTCCTTAGATTCAACTCTAATTTTCAAAGAAGAATCAACAAAATCCAATTTAATGTCTTCCTTTCTTACGCCAGGAATGCTTGCTTCTACGATATATCCATCTTGGTTTTGTTCTACATCTACATAAATGTTATTTTTAACATTCTTAGAAGCCTCTGTGAAAACTTTATCAAAATCATTTATTAAATCATTAAAACTATTATACATAATCAATCACCTTTCTTATTTTACTTTTTTTGGCACTCTTGTTATATGAGTGCTAACCTTTTTACACCTCATATTATACTCATAGTTTTGGCACTGTCAATAGTAGAGTGCTAAAATATTTTAAGAAAGCGTTTTCACATAGTTGGCTTTTTTTATTGCTTTTCTTAATGTAAAAATAAAATAATGCCTTTATTGCGTAAAAAAAGAAGTGTTCAATCAAACACTTCTAATTTTCTTATTTTTCATCATATAATTTTTCAAAGTCATCCATTTTATCGTTGTAATCATCTTCATCGAAGTCATCATCTTCGAATTCTTCATCATCAACTTCATGGAAGTCTTCATCATCTTTATCAGAATAATCTTCATCGTCGTCAGACTCTTCTTCGTATTCTTCATAATCTTTTAGACCCTCAGAATCTTCATCATCGTCTTCGTCCTCATCGTCATCATAATCTGTATCATCGTCTGTATCGAAATCATCAGTACTTCCTTCATCTTCAAGATCATCCTCGTATTGACCTTCGTTATATACAGAACCATCCTTATCATATTCATCTAAAGATTGACGATTCTTTAAGTCCCAACATTCATTTCCCATGTAAACGAATTTAGAACTTGTAGTTATATCGATATAAAGTTGAGCTGTTAAATCTCCAGTTGTATCTTCTAAACCTTTTGCTTTTAAAGTCTCTTCAATTAATTGTACAAGATTGTATGGACCTTCCTTTTCTTCCATAATCTTGCAAGCTACTTCTAACATAGATAATTGACTGTAATCCACGTTTTTACCTCCGCTTATTAAAAAACTAATACATATTTTACATTATTCCAATCAATTTTTCAATAGATTAGTTTTTAAAATTAAAATAATTTTAACACTGGATATCTTTTCTTTATCCATAAAATAATCATAAGTTATCTTTATTTTATCATCTTTTATGAATATTTCTTTTGTCAAAACCTCATATTCAAATTCAAGCCCCATATCATTCTTATATGTGGCTTTTGTATATTCGTTTAACCTAAATGTCATCAAATTGTTAATTTTACCGAATCTTTTAAATTCAATTTCATTTTCGTTAAACAAAAATTCAATGAATGTATCTTCATACGACTCATCTTTAAAAGAATATTTATCATTTGAAACATCAACCTTTGTTTCAAAAGAAATAGTATCTAGCCCATCTTGATAACTATAAAAATGAATCTTATCCATTAATAATCAATTCTTCCTTCTAAAGCTTTTAAAATAGTCATTTCATCAGCGTAGCCTATATCTCCACCAATTGGAATACCATGAGCTATTCTAGTAACTTTAACATCAATATCTTCAAGCAAAGTTTTGATATATCTTGCAGTAGTTTCGCCTTGCAATGTAGCGTTACATGCTAATATTACCTCTTTAATATCGCCTTTTTTTATTCTTTCAATTAAAGATGCAATGTTTAAATCTTCAATACCTACACCATTTGAAAAATCAATAACTCCATTTAGTACATGGTATACACCTTGATACTTTTCAAGCTTTTCAATCACAAATAAATCTTTTACAGTTTCAACAACCATAATTTGAGATTTATTTCTCTTTTCAGATGCGCAAATATCACAAATTTCATTTTGAGTTAAATTACCGCAAATTTTACATTTTCTCAAACTCTTTTTTAAGTCTATTAAGCGATTACCAAAATTTTCAGTATCTTCCTTGGACATATTGGAATATACGAAAAGAGAAAGACGTTCTGCCGTTTTTCTCCCGATTCCTGGTAATTGTGAAAAAGAATTTATTAAGTCTTCTAAAGCTGAAGGATATTCCATCCTAGAATAGGCCTCCTAATCCAGCTTGAAATCCTCCTAAATCTTCTTCAGTTTTCTTATTGATTTGTTTAATGCAGTCATTGAATGCGGCTGTAAGTGAATCTTGAATCATTTCTAGATCATCCTTTGATTCAAACGCATCCTCATCAATGTTTACAGATAAAACTTGATAATCACCCTTCATTACAACCTTTACCATACCACCACCGGCAGTACCTGTAAACTCAGTATTGTGAATTCTTTCTTGGGCTTCCATCATTTCTTTTTGCATTTTTCTTAATTGCATCATTGCTCTTTGGTTCATAATTAAATCTCCTCTATTTCTCCTTCGTCAAATAACTCCATTAGTTTTGAATTATTGTCTTCTTTTTTATTCTCTGTTTTTTTATGCTTAAATACCATTATCGCATGGTCCTTAAGTTCTGGCTTTTTATTCCCTGCTTTATATTGAATCTTATAATCATTTAAAATTTCATCCCACATCAATTCATTGATGAAATATAAATTTTCAATAGCGGCGTTTTTCTTGAAGAAGTCATTAACTTCATCATAGTTTTCACCTTGCATAAATCTGTTACAAATACCAATAGTATCTAATACAAATATAGCCTCAGTTGAGCTAGCAGCCCCAACTTTTGCATTATATGGAAGTGAACTTCTAGAAATCAAGGCTGAAAGTTCCTCTTTTTTTGCCTTATTACCATTGTTAAGAATATTATTAATATCCTTTATGTCTATATATTCAACATTATTCGCTTCAATCTTTATTTCTTTCTTAATTGTAGGTGCGGTATGTGGAATTTTCTTTAAATCATCAATCTCTTTTTCAAGCTTTTCAATCTTTCTTACAAGTGATACATAATCATTTAATTCTCTATCACTCATCTTCATAACACAAAATTCCAAAAATTGTTTCTTTTGCGTTGTAAATCTTAAATTGTTTAACGCTTCATTTAAAAGTTCTATCCAGTGATAAATTACTTGATTAGATGTTCTTGATACTAAATTTTGAAATTCTATTTCTTTAAATACCGATTTATTCTTATCTACTCTATCAATTTTAAATAATAACATATTTCTTAAAAAAGAAATCATATCATTGATAATACGGCTTATTTCTTTGCCATTCGCTACAATTCTATCCAATATTTCTTGAGCTTCTGAGCCTTTTGAATCAAGACAAGCTAGAAGAAGTTTTAATATTTCTTCATTTGAAACATTTCCTGATACCGAAAGAACATCACCAACATCTATATTACCGCTATCTGAAAAGCTCAATGTTTGATCAAGTAAAGATAAAGCATCTCTCATACCACCTTCACATGATCTAGCAATTACATCAAGTGCTTCATCAGTTATATTTATTTTTTCCGCCTCTACAACCTCTTTTAATCTTTTTAACACATCAGATTCAGTGATTGATTGAAAATCAAATCTTTGACATCTTGATAAGATTGTTAAAGGTATTTTATGTGGCTCAGTTGTAGCCAAAATAAATATAACATGCATTGGAGGTTCTTCAAGTGTCTTAAGTAAGGCATTGAAAGCTCCTTGAGATAACATATGTACTTCATCAATTATATAAACCTTATATCTACAAATAGAAGGCATATATTTTACTTTATCTCTTAGTTCTCTTATTTCATCTACACCGTTGTTAGATGCAGCATCAATTTCAATTACATCACTAATTGTACCTTTAGTGATACCTTTACATATTTCGCATTCGTTACAAGGCTCAATAGAAGGACCTTTTTCACAATTTATAGCTTTAGCTATTATTTTAGCAATTGTTGTTTTTCCAGTACCTCGAGGTCCAGAAAATAAATATGCATGTGCTACTTTATTAAGTTTTATCGCATTTTGAATTGTTTTAACAATGTGCTGTTGTCCTGCAACTTCCACAAACTTTTGTGGTCTGTATGCTCTATATAAGGCTAAGTAAGACATATTTTTCTCCTTTAACAAGAATAATAATAGCTAACACCATTAATAACTTCCTTATACAAAAATGGTTTGGTATAAGAAGAAGCTATAATATCCATGACTGTAGTAGGACCACCGTCAAAATTCAAGTTTATTCCAACTTTTCTAAATCCTTTTGAAATTAAGTCTGAACAATAGCTTGAACTATTGGTATTAAACAAGAATGTATAATTATATGGGTCATCTATAAGTGATGCAATTTCATTATACACTATTTTATATTGATAATCAGTTAAATTAACTCTAAGACCAATAAAAGAAGTTCTAAACATCTCATTCCAATATCCTCTATTTGTGGCCTGTGCCTTATCCATCTCGTCATTTAAGGCAGTTTCTAGAACATCAGTTTCAGAAACATTTAAATTATGATCTGAAAATTTAAATCCGCAAATAGATGCATGTCCTCCAATTGTATATGATAAAATATCATGAACAAGTGGAACATAGACAGAAGAATCAACGCTTAAAATCAAATCAAATGATTTGCCAGGATATAGGTAATCATCATTTTTGGTATAGGCATCTAATCGATTATTTTTATAATAATATTTTTTTGAGACAGAAGAATTTATTTCATCAAATATGGTGTCTCTTTTTAGTTCGTTTATTTTGTTAGCGTAAATAATATTTTCTGTTATTGTTGAGACAACTATAAATGCCAATAATAATCCAGAAATTATTGCCAACATCTTAAGTATTATTTTCATATTGTTATTATATAACAAAATATTGATTTTAACAACGTTTCACGTGAAACATTTTTCTATTTTTTAAATACCACTTTTTCAGATCATTTTCTTTATATGTTTCACGTGAAACATCAAAAAAAGGAGTCTTATAATAGACCCCTTAAATTTAAGCTTTTCTTGGTTTAATAACGATAGCTCTATCTGCACCTTCGCCTTCAGATTCAGTATAAACATCTCTCCATTCAGCAAGCTTTTGGTGAATGATTAAACGATCATAAGCTGACATAGGTTTTAGCTTAATTGGAAGCTTTTCTCTAACAACTTGTTTAGCTACCTTAGTTGCTAAAATTTCTAGTTGTTGAATTCTATTAGCTTTATATGAACCAATATCTAAAGTTACAACTATCTTTTCATCAGTATAAATACCAATTAAATTCTTAAGTGTTAATTGTAATGCATCTAAAGTTCTACCTTTAATACCAATTAAAAGTGGATTTTCAGATGAGTCAATGATGTAATGAAGTTCATTTTCATTACCAATTGTTCTAACTTCAATATTATAATCAACACCTAGATTATCTAAAATGCTTTCTAGGTACTTTTTACCTTCTAATGCTAAGTTTACATCTACAACAGCTTCATAAACACCAGCTTCAGATGATTCATTGATGAAAATCTTTTCAGCACTGATTCTTGTTTGTTCAACCGCAAGCTTTAAAGCCTCTTGAGATGAGCTAGCTTCAATTCTAATACTTTTTTGCATATTTAATCCTCTCTACTTAGCGTCAATAATATTATTGCTGTTTTTCATTTGATAGTACTTTTTCTCGTTTAGCTTTCTACCAATTGCTGATTGAAGTAATTGATATAAGCCGCCGACTAACCAGTAAAGTGCTAAGGCAGTACTACTTAAAGACATGAACACAAACATGAATGTCATTACAAGATTCATCATCTTCATCATTCTTGCTTGACTCTCTTGTTGTTGAGTCTTTACTTGCTCAGGTCTATTTCTTTGCCACTTTGGCTTTCTTTGAGCTAATTTTTGGCTCAATAAGTTAACACCCGCAAATAATAATGATAATACGATACCAAAGGCGATATCTTGTGGTTGAGTTGCTCTTGGAACACCATAACTTCCTGAATTTAATACTGAAGTATTAATTTCAAAGAAATTAAATAACTTAGTGTTTGTTAGAGTGAAAGCACCAGGTGTAGTAGCTTGTAATACACCATCTGCTGAATAAACAGTATTATAAACCTGAATACGTCTTACACATTCATACATAGCCATGAAGATAGGGAATTGAATAATCATTGTAACAAAACATCCAAGTGGATTTACATGATTCTTCTTATAAATCTTCATCATACCTTGTTGCATTTGTCTTTGAGATTCAGGATCACTTCTACCTGCATATCTTCTTTGTAATGCTTCGATTTCTGGTTGAATAATAGCCATCTTTACTTGCATACTATTTTGTTGTGAGTAAATTGGCCATGCCAATGTTCTTACAATAATAGTAGTAAAGATGATACCCCAGAAATAAGAATTTCCAAGGAACTTACCTATTTTACCCATTAGGAACGCAAATGGATAAGTTAGGATTGATACAGGCCAACCTAATAAAGCTTGTCCAAAATCAAAACCATTTTCTCCAAATATAAACTCTTGTCCCCATGTAGTATAAGGCTTTGAATACCAATAATTGGCATTTGTTCTACAACCTGTTAAGGTAACTACAAGAACTAACGCTAAAAGAACTCCTATAACAATCTTAGAATTCCTCTTAATTATTTTCATTAATTTTCTCCTTAATATTTAAATAATTAAATAATAAATTAACATCACTTTTCATTTCGTTATAATCAAGTGATAACACATTAGTCTTTACAATAATGAAAATGTCTTTTTCTTGGGTGATATCTACCATGTTATCAACGATAGAACGCAATTGACGTTTTACTCTATTTCTAACATGTGCATCACCAATCTTTTTACCAACAGAAATAGCGTATCTAAAATGGCCTCGTTTATTGTCATCAATTTTATAACCTATAAAGGTTTTCGTATACTTCTTAATTCCTGTTTTTAAAACATTTTCTATTTCTTCATTTTTCTTAATTCGATATTCTTTTTTCATATAATAATAAATAAAAAAACTACCAGATGTTATAAATTTAATGATCTGGTAGTTCTAGTAATATCATTTATTATACAGTTAATTGGAAACGACCTTTAGCACGGCGTCTTGCAAGAACCTTACGTCCACCCTTGCTTGCCATTCTAACGCGGAAACCATGAGTTACTTTTCTCTTATGTTTGTTTGGTTGATATGTTCTTTTCATAAATAAGCCTACCTTTCTCACGAAACCATACTAGCAAGATTATACATTAAAGTGACTAAAAAAGCAAATATTTTTTAAAAAAAATTATTTAAATAAATCTTATATTTCTTTCGACAAAAATAATTTAAGTTTTCCGTTGAAAATTTTTTTCTAAATTGTGGAAAAGTTTTCCACGATTAATACCCAACTGTGGAAATGTGGATAATTTTTATTTTACCTTAACTAAGGATTTGTGATTTGATATTTTTGCACTTTTTATAGTTTAAAATCCAAAATTTGCTTTTAGTTTTCCACATTTTTTGGTGGAAAAGTTTTTCTTTTTTTCAACATAGATTTATGCTATACTCAAATCGCATGACAAAACGGATATTAAGGAGGCGAAATACAAAATGAATGATTACCAAACTTTGTGGAATAGAACTCTTGAAGAATTCAAATTATTCCTAAACGAAGATGCGTTTGATGAAACTTTTTCTGATGTAAAATCTGTATTTAAATTTTCAAACGGCTCAATTTATGTATTATGTCCTACTCAATATATAAAACATAAAATAAATGATGTATATTCTATTAGATTAAATGAAATACTACAAGGTTTAACTAGTGAAACTATGCGTTTTAAGTTCGTAACTAAAGAAGAAGTTGCAACTCCTGAGGATGTTATAGATGAAGCAAAAAAACCAGTTTTATTTAAGTCAAATCTAGATCCTAACTATACATTCCAATCATTTGTTTCAGGTAAGTCTAATATGTTTGCTTACCGTTCAGCTATGCAATGTGCTGACCAAGGTGCTTTTTTAGCTAACCCATTATACATATTTGGTGGTGTTGGTTTAGGTAAAACTCACCTTATGCAAGCAATTGGTAACTATATGATTGATAAAGATATCAATAAAAAGGTATATTACATCCAAACCCAACAATTTATTTCTCAATATGTTAAGGCTACTCAAACTAAAAACTTCGAGGAATTTAAGAAAACATATGAAAATTTAGATTGTTTACTTGTTGATGATATACAAATGCTTGCGGAAGCTTCAAAAACACAGGAACAATTCTTTGATATATTTAATGTATTATATCAATCACATAAATTAATAGTAATTACTTCTGATAAACCGGCAAATCAATTAACTATTATGGAAAGATTACGTTCAAGATTCTCTTGGGGTATGCAAGTTGATATTCAAAAACCTGATTTAGAGCATCGTGTCTTAATTTTAAAGAGAAAATTACTTGAATCAAGTGAAGAAATCATTCCAGATGAAGTTTTATATTTCATTGCTCAAAACTTCCCAGATAATATTAGAGATCTTGAGGGCGCGTTAAGAAGAGTTTTAAATTACTCAATTATGATGAATGATGATATAACTTTAGCATTAGCTAAAGAATCACTTGAACCTATGTTAAGAAAAATCAAAAATGATGATGATCAAAATTATGAGAATTTAATGTCTGTTGTATGTGGATTCTATGGAATAGATCATGCTGATTTAATTGGTCCTAAACGTATTTCTAAGTATATACTTGCACGTCACATATGTATGTATATATTAAAAACTAAATACAATCTACCATACCAAAAAATTGGCTATTTATTTGGTGGAAGAGATCACTCAACAGTACTTTCAGCAGTTGAAAAAATCGATTTACAGCTTAAAAGCGATGCTGAATTAAAAATGGCAGTTAACGCTATTTTAAAGAAGATTGAGTAATTCCACAATTTGATTTGAATTATCCACATCATTTGTGATATAATAAAACGTGGTAATTAGGCTATTTTTATAGTTTTCCACAAATTCACACTAACTAATAAAAAATAATAAAATATAAAGGAGAAAAAAATGAAATTTTCTATTGATCGCGATATTTTGCTAGATAACCTAAATATGATTTCTCATGGTCTTCCAATTAGAAGCCCAATGCCTATTTTAACAGGAATCAAACTTGAATTAACAGACACAGACTTATACTTAACTTCAAATAATGTTGATATTGCAGTTGAAGTTTTAATTAATGATAAATCACTTGAAATATTTGAAAAAGGTAAAACAGTAATTCCAGGTAAGTTCTTCATTGATATTATTCGTAAGGTAAATAGTAAGAAAATTAACTTTAGTTTAGTTGAAGAACGTGTATTATATATAACTGCAGATAAGAGTGAATATAAATTAAATGTTATGGATTATATCGATTATCCTAACATTGATTTTGTACCACTTGAAAATCCTTTAACACTAAATGCTGATTTAATTCAATCAATTATTAAACAAACAGTATTTGCAACTTCTTCAAGTGAGAAAAAGCCTATTTTAACAGGTGTTAACTTAAAATTGTCTGATAGAGTATTAACATGTACTGCAACAGATAGCTTTAGACTTTCAAGAAAAACTATTAATTTAGATAAGGATTTTGAAAAGTTTAATATCACTATTCCTGCAAAGAGTTTAGATGAACTTTCTAAATCATTAGATCAAAGCGATGAACAAGTTTCTTTATATTTTTCAAACAATAGATTATTATTCAAATTTAAGAATGCATTATTCCAAACTAGATTACTTGAAGGAGATTACCCTGATACATCTAAATTAATTAAGGATGACTATCCAATGGTAATTAAGTTCAATAAAGATGAATTACTAGATGTAGTTGAACGTGTATCACTTCTTTCACCACATGAAAGAGTAACTGATAAGGAATTAACTTACTCTATTATCAAACTTCAAGTAAAAGAAAATAAGGTAGTTGAATTATCTACAACAAATACTTTAATTGGTGATGCTAAAGAAGAAATTATTCCTACAGAATTAAATAGTAAGGAATTACTAAAAGTAGGATTCAGTTCTAGATATTTAGTTGAAGCCTTAAAATCATTTAAATCAACTGAAGTTACTATAAACTTCATTGAAGATATTCGTCCATTCATTATTAAGAGTGAAAAGGAAGAAGATTTAGTTCAATTAATATTACCAATTAGATTAGACTAATTTAAAATTTACCTAGAAATCAGAAATGGTTTTTAGGTTTTTTTATTTTTAAATGAATCAATGAGCCTTGGAATCTTTCATAAAAAGGCTCATTTTTCAATTTTAAGGCTTTTTTAATCATATAGGGTATAAATTATCAATACACGAATAAAAATGCGTTATTTTCCTTTATTTTTATATTAAATTATGATATAATTTAAAAGGATGTGGTGATAAAAATGGAAATTATTGAGTTAAGAAAAGATAAAGAATACCTAACATTAGGTCAATTGTTAAAAATAGAAAATTATGTATCTTCTGGGGGAGAGACTAAGCTATTTTTAGAAAACGAGACTATCTATGTTAATGATGAATTAGAAAATAGAAGAGGTAGAAAGCTTTATCCTAATGACATTATAAAGATTTATGATAAAACATATCAAATTAAGTAATTTTAGAAAATTTAAATTATTTGATGAAGACATCAATTCTAATCTGGTAATTTTCAAAGGAAAGAACGCTATTGGTAAAACATCTATATTAGAATCAATTTACTTAATTTCTACTTTTAAAAGTCACCGAACAAACAGCTATTTGAATTTGATTAAAGAAAATTCTAATTTTGCTAAAATTGAAATAGACGCTGATTCTAAGTATGAAATTGTCATAAGCGAAAATGGAAAAAAAGGATTAGTAGATAAGGTTGAAATAAAAAAAGCCAGTGATTATATTGGCAGATTAAAATGTGTAATGTTTTCACCTGAAGACATAAAAATTGTATCAGGTGGTAATTCTAATAAACGTAATTTCTTAGATTTGGAAATATCACTTTTAAATAAAAGATATTTAGAAGTTTTAAAAGAATCAAAATATTTTTTATCACAAAGAAATCAATTACTAAAAAAATATGATGCTAAGAAAGATAAAAAGATATTAGATTTCTTAACATTAGAATTATCTAAAAGAGAAAAATTAATTATCCTATCTAGAATTAAATTTTTAAATATGATAAATGAAAAGATAAATGAAATTCATAAGCAAATCAAAAATGATGAGGTTATTAAATTTAAATATATATCATCGTTTAAGGATATTGATGATGAATCTAAATATCATGATAATCTAGAGCAGGATTTACTATATAAGATGACTTTAAGAGGAATAGGAAGAGATTATTACAAAATAAGTATTAATGGTAATGATATTGAAGCCTATGCTAGTGAAGGTCAACTTAAGAATATTGCAATAAGTTTAAAAATAGCATTAGTTAAAATCATGAAAGAATATACTAATAAAGAAGTAATTTTATTGTTAGATGATGTATTTTCTTTACTTGATAAGAATAGAATTAATAATTTGTATGAATTGCTAAAATTATCAAATCAAACATTTATTACCTGTGTTGATTCTATTGAACTTGATAAGAAATTAAAAGATGAAGCTTTAATTATAGATTTAGAGAAAAAGGAGAATTTGTATGGCTAATTTAGAGGATGAAGCAAAATATAGTGCTCAGAGTATTCAAGTACTTGAAGGTCTAGAACCAGTTAGAAAACGTCCTGGTATGTATATAGGATCTACTTCTGCTAGAGGTCTACATCACCTTGTATGGGAAATTGTAGATAACTCTATTGATGAAGCGTTAGCAGGATTTTGTACACATATTGAGGTAGAAATATTAAAAGGAGATATTATTTCTGTAACTGATAATGGTAGAGGTATGCCAGTTGATTTACACCCAAAGACTAAAAAGCCTGCAGTAGAAACTATTTTCACTGTATTGCATGCTGGTGGTAAATTTGATGGATCTAACTATAAAGTATCAGGTGGTTTACACGGTGTAGGTGCTTCTGTAGTTAACGCCTTATCTGAATGGCTTGAAGTTAATGTTAGAAGAAATGGCCATATTTATAGAGAGAGATTTGAACGTGGTAAAGTTTCAAGCGAACTTGAAATAATCGGTGATTGTGATATTAATGATACAGGCTCTAATGTTAAATTTAAGGCAGATAATCAAATATTTACAGAAACTACTGTTTATGATTTTGAAATATTACGTCAAAGAATTCAACAATTAGCCTTCTTAAATAAAGGTTTAAGAATTACTATTAGGGATACAAGATTTGATGAACCAAAAGAATTCTCATATATGTATGATGGTGGTATTGTTGAATACGTTCATTTTATTGACCAAAATGCTACTTTAGTTCCTGGTATTGATAATAATGTAATTTATGTTGAAAAAGTTGATGAAAAGACAAATATTACTGTTGAAGTAGCTGTTCATTATAATGCTGGCTATCAATCAAAAATGTTATCATTTACAAACAACATTCATACTCATGAAGGTGGAACTCATGAAGAAGGTTTCATGTTAGCCTTAAGAAGAGAAATTAATAAATATGCTCGTGATGCTAAAATATTAAAACCAGATGAGGATGATTTAAAGAATGATGACTTCAAAGAAGGTATGACAGCCATTATTTCAATTAAACACCCTAACCCTGAATTTGAAGGTCAAACAAAGACCAAATTAGGAAACTCAGAGGTAAGAGGTATAACTTCTAAAATATTTGGAGAAGCGTTAGCTGATTTCTTGTTAGAGCACCCAGATGCTGGTAAAGCTATTGTAGAAAAGTCTATTTTAGCTCAAAGAGCTAGAAAAGCTGCTGAAAAGGCTAGACAAGCTACAAGAAGACAAACTCCAATTGATACATTAAAAATAGCTTCAAAGCTTGCAGATTGCCGTTCTAAGGAAGCTGACAAGTGCGAATTATATCTAGTAGAGGGTGATTCAGCCGGTGGTTCTGCTAAGCAAGGAAGAAATTCAATGTATCAAGCTATTCTTCCTTTAAGAGGTAAAGTATTAAACGTTGAAAAAGCTAGCTACGAAAGAGCTATTCAAAATAACGAAATTCAAACTATGCTATCTTGTATAGGTACAGGCTTTAAAGCTCGTGATGAAAATGGAAATGTTATTGATACATTTAATATTGATAAGGCAAGATATCACAAAATTGTAATCATGACCGATGCCGATGTCGATGGTGATCATATTTGTATATTACTATTAACTTACTTCTTTAGATTTATGCCAGGATTAATAGATGCAGGCTATATTTATATAGCTAAGCCACCTCTATATAAAATTCAAAACGCTAAGCGTGTTGAATATGCATATTCTGATGAAGAAAAAGATAGATTACTTGCAGAAATGGGTGAAAGAAGCTCAATTCAAAGATACAAAGGTCTAGGTGAAATGGATCCTTCTCAATTATGGGAAACTACAATGGATCCCGAACGTAGAACATTAACTCGTGTAACAATGGATGATGCACTTGAAGCTGATAAATACTTTAATATGCTAATGGGAGACGAAGTTGAACCAAGAAAAGAGTTCATTAGAGAAAATGCCCAATATGCAGAAATTGATGCTTAAGGAAAGGAGATAAAAAATGGAAGACAATAAAGATGAGATTCTAGATGAAAATTTAGAAAACGAAGAAGTTGAAAAACCTGAAGAAGAATTTAATCATGGTAACATTGATAATGTCTTATTATCAGGTAAGTTGAAACAATCTTTCCTTAACTATGCAATGTCAGTTATCGTAGATAGAGCGTTACCAGATGCTAGAGATGGATTAAAGCCTGTACAAAGACGTATTTTGTATGGTATGGATGAACTTAAAGTTTATTATAACGTAGCACATAAGAAGTCAGCTCGTATCGTCGGTGATGTAATGGGTAAATATCACCCACATGGTGATTCTTCAATTTATGAAGCCTTAGTACGTATGGCTCAAGACTTCTCTTATAGATATCCACTAGTTGATGGACATGGTAACTTTGGTTCTATTGATGGTGATGGCGCAGCTGCGATGCGTTATACTGAGGCTCGTATGTCTCGTATATCAAGTGAAATGCTAAGAGATATAAAGAAAAATACAGTTAATTTCGTATTAAACTATGATGGTACTGAACAAGAACCTCAAGTACTACCTTCACGTATACCAAACTTACTTGTAAATGGTACTACTGGTATTGCGGTAGGTATGGCTACAAACATTCCACCACATAACTTAGGTGAAGTTATT
>AUXO011417223.1_pt1 | contig 14759 bp, 8 predicted proteins | sample 768731 | NCBI WGS metagenome assembly AUXO01 (sample SAMN02715735, study PRJNA202380) | gut metagenome | biome: sheep rumen | host: Ovis aries | place: New Zealand: Palmerston North | reverse complement strand
CAGTCTTCAACACATTCACGTCGACGACGCTGAAAGTAATCAAGCCACTGTTCTCTTCAATGTTGTCAAGTCCCCAGTCGGCAGGGTCGCCCGACCACGACATCAGGTTGGCAGGCGACGTTGATGCGTTCAGCGTCCTCACACGCTTGGTACCAGGGAAGGGGTCGGAGGCGCTTTCCCTTTTCTGATAGCCTCCGGCACGGAGCAGCTCATAATAGTTGTGATCAGGATTGTTGTTCACCTCATTGTAATTCCAAGCACGTGCATTGGTAGAGTCAACGCGGAAGACGAGCATGCCGTGACCGGGCAGATAGGCATTCCATTTATCCTGCTGTCGGTTCTCCACAAAGAAGAACTCCTTGTCGTTCTTTGTGTTGATGCGATAGCCTGTATTGCTCGTGCCGATCGCTTCGAGCGAATAGTCGCCTTCAGCATTTATCAGTTCAGGAGTGGTGAATCCGATGGCATAACGCTCGAAGAGGGAATAGCCGGCGGGGGTACGGCCGTTGTTCAGGTAGCTGCCGCCAGCCATGATGCTCCACTCCCCCGGATGAATGCTCTCGCCACCAGACTGCTCATAGTCGGTATCATAGAAATCGGGCAGGCCAAGCACATGGCCGAACTCATGGCAGATGGTGCCTATGCCATCAATTATCACTGTGTTGGGATAGGCCGTGTAGCCAGCCAGTTCCACAGAGCTGGCATAATCCCAAAGGTAGACCCCATCCTTGACCACGTAACCCCGGTTATAGAGAATCGAACGGTGAGGCCACCACAGACGCTGGTCGTTGCCGCCATAGTTGGAGCCGTTGCCGGCAAGGAGGAAATAAATCATGTCCACCGTTCCGTCGTTGTCGCGGTCGTAGTTCTGAAAGTTAATCTCCGAGTCGGCAGCCGTAACGGCAGCATTCAGAATGGCAACCGCATTGTTCGAGCCTTCGGCATCATACTGACTATAGTTCACCTTATAGGGTCCGAAAACATCGAATTCAGGCTTGAACTTACCTCCTGAGTTGTCAGAAAAATAATCGCGCACGCTGCCCGTATAGTTCTGCTTGCGGCCATTGCTGAAGAAACCAGTGTAGTTCTCCTTATTAATCATATTATCGATAATGGTCTTGTAGTCTGAACGGGAGAACGACTTGTCATTATACTCAATCAGGATGACGAGTCCACGGAAGTTGTTATAGTCATATTGGGGAGCCTTGTTCATCGCTGCCTGACGGGCTTTGGCGGCAAGGGCTTGATTAGTCTGCTTCATCTGGCGCGACTGCTCGGTCATTGTAGGGACCAGGTGCTTCTTCACGCCCTGTAGATAGGCCACTTCGGCTTCCATGCGCTGTGCTGCATCGTGAGCCACGACCGCCGTGGGAACCAGTTGTCCTTCGGCATCGAGCTGGGCATAGACATAGGCTCCCTGACTGTTTTTCACCACCGAGTAGCCATCGTCGGTTGTGGTGAAATGCAAATACTCGTCACCATGCAGCTGCAATGTGACGATGCCACCGTCAGGCTGGCTGACTTTCACACTTCCCTTATAGGCGGGAACGGCAAACACCTGTGTGAAAGCAATCACAGACAGGACTAACAGAAGCCAACTACTTTTCTTCATTTTCGTAAAGTCTTATTAGGTTGTTGTAATACAGATTTTCTTTGCTGAGGAAGATGGATTGCTTTTTAAAAAGAAGACTCCCATCCACTGACAGACAATGGATGGGAGTCTGGTCATTTCAATCGTTTTTTAGGGAATGCACCACCCACTGAGGGGATGGATTACTTCACGATGTACTTCTTGCCATCGAGAATGAACAGACCCTTATTGCCAGTGGACACCTGACGACCGTTGAGGTCATAGAGCTTGCCATCGCTGGCAGTCTTGGTCACAGTGGTCTTGCTGATGCCTGAAGCATCGCTTCCCTGAAGAACTGTCACCTTCAGCAGAGCTCCCTCCTGGAAGAAGGTCACTTCAGCCTTGCGGCCCTCCACGCCATCAGGCAGTGCAGCTACCTGAGCAACGAGGTCATACTCGCTATAATTGGGACCATAGATTGTATATCCTTGTTCGTCCTCACCCAAAATGGTGTAGTCCTCATTGGCCACGCCGAAGGTAAGCCACTCAGGAACCTCTTCAACCTCTTCGCCGTCAACGACTATATCCTTCACGAACAGACGATACGTAGTGTTGTTGTCCTGGTCTTTAGATGTCAGCATGGGCTTGATGTGCATCTTGGCCTCACCACCCTCGTTAGCAATGGCAAAGGTGGTAGGATCGGTGGTGTAGAGATAGCCGTATGTAGCCTCGATAAGACCGACAAAGAGCGAGCACTTCCAGGTAGTGTAAGAGTACATACTGCCTTCCTCGCCTGTCATTTCGAACCAAGTTGTGGTCAGAGCATTGTTGGGAGTGATGTCTTGAGTACCAAGAACACCAGTGAACGTGCCGTTATCCCAGCCATCAATCTCAATGAGGAATTCCTCGTCCATGAACAGATAGTCAACATCTTCACTCAGACCCCATTCGTCTTCAACATAGAAGCTGGTGAAGTTCACATTGGTCAGACCGCTTGTCTCAGCATAGCTAGCATCGACATCATCGATGGTAGCATCGGCCTGGGCTACGATGTCGCCAAGAGCAACACGACCTGTCTGAGGATTGCGGGTACACTTACGAATGGCAATGTGCAGGTTGAAACCTTCCTTTGCCTCAAAGCCAACCATTGGCAGGACGACACCCTCAAAATAGATGGGAGTGCTGGGCTTGCCTTGGTAGACATAAATCTTGCTCATGCTGTTGGAAGCCTTGTCGGGTGTAGCCCAGTTAGTATAGAACGTCAGGTCACCATCAGGATCCTGTGTGGTCATAATAGCTGTAGTTCCATCAGAGTACGCGAAGGAGCTGGCAGTACTTCCTGCATATGCATGCAGGGCAGTATATCTGACACTTCCATCAGACTCTCTGAGTGTCTTGCCCACACCCCATTTCACTGAGTCGGACTTCTGGTCTTCGTTAATGCCGACAAGTGCCACGTTTTCATAAACAGCTCCACCAATCGTGTTAATGGTGAAGTCCTTGTCAGTTCCGCTGATCTTCACAGCAGGTTCGTCATCAGAGACTATCTGCGTGGCCGACCAATCCCATGCGGTAGCATCATCAACAGTAGAGTTGCGGAAGCTAACAGGACCATAGGCACCCATCAGAACAAGGTTGTCATTGTAGCTGTAGCCAGAGACACCAAGTCCGGCATAGAGCACGAGGCTGTTGGGCTGATACTCCACCTGAGGAGCAACGACCTTCTGTCCAGGAACTTTATAAGAGATGTTCTTAGCATAATAGCCATACCAGCCAAGATACTTGGCTGTGGCATAGTCTTCACCGTCGTAAGCTCCATAGAGGATAGAGTAGTTACCTGCGATAGTGCCATCATCGTTCAGTGTGAGGGTGATTACGCCATCAGATGAAGTAGCACTCTCAAGGAACACAAACATCGTTTTATCTTCATTAGACGCAACAATCTGTGGCAGAATGGTGATAGTGTTGTCACTCAGTGTGTACTCTACTGCCACACCGTTTTCAGACTCGAAAGGATCGGGAAGAACATTGACCAGCAAGGTAGCACCACCCTCTGCAGCTGTTTCCGACTTCATCGTCCACTGCATCAAGCTGTCGTTAGTCGCCTGATAGCCTTTGGCATTGTACTGAGCCTGAACAGAAGCAGCCTTGAACTTAGAGACAGCCTTGAACGACTGAGCCTTGTTCATGTCAAACTTCTTGCTCATCATCTTCATCTCATGGTTCAGTGCCTCAAAAGTCTTCAAGCCAGCCACCTCATACTTCTTCTGAGCGGCAGTGGGAAGAGCCTGATGACGAACCTGAGCCTTCACTGCAGTCTGTTCCTTGACAAACTGAGCATTAGCTGACACTGCCACGATAGCAGCAGCTGCAACAAGTAAAAATTTCTTCATACTCTTTTACTTTTTAATTAATACTGTAGTTAACTATTTCTCTCAAATATTCTGATTCGCGTGTTAGTCCTATTGCGCAGCCGACATGGCGAATGACGTTCCGCCGGCAACCGGAGTATAGGTGCCACCAGTAGGCAGGAAGAAGTCGTTGGGGGTCACGCTATAGCGGCCTTTCAGCGTATTGGCGAACTGCTGAACCAGCGAAGTAAGGTTCGCAGCCTTCTTGGCGATGGCAGTCATGTTATTGTCCACTTTGGGGCTGTCAGCCACATCAAGCTCTATCTGTCCGTAGGCCACACGTTTCTGTGCCATCACCATGCCCACCGTGTTGGTCTTGCTCTTTGCCGTGTCAACATAGAACGTGACCACAAGACCGTTAACTGCACCACCGCCTGTGCTCTTGCCAAAGCCAATGCTCTTGATCGACCAGTTTGCATTGTACTTGGCAATCTCAGTGTTGAGTTGCGACATCAGGCTCTGCTGCTCGGCAGAAAATAGAGAGGGATCCATTCCCCAAATGGCTGTATGAGTAGTCATATAAGAATCCCAGCAGGGGATAACGCGCACCTGGCCGTCAAGACTCACGAGAGCCGACGAATCGGGTGTGACGTTGAACTCCTGAAATGTTACGCCTGAGATGGTGTCCTCATGTTCAATGCGGAATCCGCTCGGAGTGAACACACAAGACAGATTCTTGCGAATGAGCGGATCATAAACGCGCTCGCCATAGACAATGAGACCTTTGTTCAGACCAACGAAATACATTGTGTCGGTCTTGCAGATCACATAGTAAGACGTAAGCGTAGAGTTGGCCACCTTGCTCTTCAGTGCCTTCGTGTCGTTGAGGTACTGCTGCCAGGGACGGTCACAAGGTACGAAACGAACCGAAGCACGATGACGCTGGCCACAGAACTGAATGGTCTGGCCATCCATCGCCTGGAAGATGAGGTTATGGTCGCCAAACATGCCTTCACCGTTTTCTATGAGAGATCCCGGTGCCTTAGAGGGATCCACAGGATCTTCAAACACGGTGAGAATGTCACTCCACGTGTCGAAGGACAGTACGGGACCTTCCTCTTCCAACATATTATAGGTGCTGGTATATTCGGTGTACTTACCTGAATTGCCGTCACGCAGATAGCGGTGGTCGCTGGCCAGCGTCACTTTCTTGTCGGCATAGAAACGCCCCAGGAGGTTAAAGCCCTCAAAGCTCAATTCGTCAGTACCGGCCACATGATACTGGATGACCCATCCGTACTTGCCATCTTTACTCTGCTCCACCAGTCGGGACTTTATTTTGTCGTTCTGATGGGTCAGACGAAGAGATGCTGTCTCGTCGAAGAGATCTTCCTGCTCGAACTTACAACCTGTGGTTGACAAAGAAATGACAGCCAACACAGGCAGTACTTGTAGGATATTCTTGTATTTCATGATGCGTTCTTGTTAGTGATGCTATTTGATTAATAGTCGTAGATGGTTACATTCGCCTTCACATAGTCATTGATTTTGTCCTGACGGGCTCGCACCTCTCGACGAAGAGCAAAGAGTTCCAGTCCCCACTTCTCCTGATGCCACTTACGAGCAGTCTCAATCTTAGTGAGAATGGCGTTGATACCTGCATTAGGATTGCCAGTAGACTCCACCCAGTTGTCAAGGTAATCACGGAAAGAGGTAAAGGATTTCACATTGGTATAGCGAGCTGTAATGTTCTTCGCCTCGTTTTGAATCTTGACATTGTTTTCATGGAAGCTTGAAATGTAGCGACCAGTCTCCTCATACTTGTTAGTCTCGGTGTTAAGAACCGACTCCTTCTTCACAGTGAAGTTGTTCCAAGGCTTGCCGGGATTGTCAAGGTTGGCAATGCCCAACGAGTCAATCAGGTCGTAAACCTTCTGCTTATCATCAATGCCCGTGTTCATACAAGCATTGATGATGTAGTTCATCCATGCGTAGTCAGAATCGGTGATAGTGCAGGAGAGTGTCTCGACAAAGTCCTCATAGGTTGCTGAAGAACCGTAGTTGGTGAGATAGCCCAGAGAATTGGTCTCCACCGAGTCGCGCTCACCCCAAGTACGTGGATCGTAGTTGCCGGCTGTAACAAGTCCGAAGGCCGAAGGATAACTTTTGGTCTGGTGAAGGATGTGTGAGAACTCATGGTGCATGGTGTGGAACTGGTCACGGTTCAGCTGTTCGACATCGGCACCGGTATAGGGGTTGTCAGCAGTCCAAAGGCGCAGGTTGTTCACGTTGATCAACGTAATCTTCACACCACCCGAAGCATAGCCCAAAGTGCGTGTTCCAGTAGTGGGTGCAAAGGCAGTCGAACCAATGAAGTGGAACATGCGGGGACCGTACTGCTTCATGAAATCCTCACCGGCAAACTTAGTGTACACATCATAGAAAAGATACTTAATGAAATGTGACAGGAGCTGTGATTTCTTATAGTCAGCAGGTGCCAACTGGAAATCAAGGTTGGAGGCAGGGAAGTTAAATTTATACTGAATCTCAGTGTTATAAGGCACCACAAAGTTATCGTAGAGCCACTGGTCGAACGGTGCTGTAATCACACTTTTATCAACAGGCTCTGTCGACGTACTGAAAATAGAGTCAGTAAAATTATCCTTGCTGCACGACACGCCCAGCGCGACAAGAGCTGAGACCATCAGGAAGCTAATTATCTTTTTGTTCATCGTGTTTTGCTGGATTTATTTGGTTTGATACTGTATGGGTTTGTTCTGAAGGACAGGTGACACCTGATAGCCACCGCCGCCACCGCCGCCAAACGAGCCACGGTCACGGTTGGCTGGATAGCCAGCCTCAATCACGTTGTTAGGCAACTGGAGCACACGACGCGGATCGTTCCATGTGATCGAGTCGGTATGAATCTGATCTTCGTTAGCACCACGATAGTGATGATAGACGGTCATGCCATAGCGCTTGATGTCGTACCAACGCTGGCCTTCGAACATGGTCTCGATACGACGGAAGTGAAGAATGCAGTCCAGCACACTCAAGTCATCGCCGGTGAGAACCTTGGTAAAGCCCATCTCAGCAGGATGGAGGTTGCTGACCCACTGGTTAGGATCCTTGAAGAACGGGTCGTTGGCGGTATTGGCTGTACGCTTGTACTTGTTCTTGATGCCTGTTAAGGTTAGCGGACTGGTGACCATGTGCGACTGGGTCCAAAGATCCAGGTCCCGAATGGCACCTGCCTGATCGCCCTGATAAAGCTTGGCCTCAGCACGGCAGAGTATAGTCTCGTCGGCAGTGAAGGGCTGATAGAGCATGTGAACGTATCCGATACCGGCAATCTTGTCGGTGTACTCAAAGTACTCGTAGACGCGGAACAGCCACACGCCATACTCCTGACCACCGAATATAAAGAGGTGTCCGTCGAAAGCCGGCAAATAGCCGCTCCAGTTGGGACCACCACCAGTGATGAGGATTTTCAGGGTTGAAGGAACCGTCCAAGACTGCCCCTGAGGCGTGGTGAACGTGGTTCCGTCGTTGATGGCATAACGACAAGCCGACAGCATGCGGTCCTGCAGCGAATAGGTACTTTGAATGAGGAAGTTGCAGGGAGCCAAGGGGTCGTTATAGTCGTTCAGACGAGAGTCGATAGTATTGGGGTTGATACCAGCCCAGTTGCGCAGCATGGAGCGCGAAGAGGTGGGATCCTGTCCCAAGGCGCGATCGGCATAGAAGATGGTCTTGGCATAGTCGCGCTTGAACAAATAGAAGCGTGCTGCAAAGGCATTGGCAGCATTGCGGTTAAAGTGATAGGCAGGAACCTTGTACTTCGAATCGTCAATGAGGTCGATACCCGTCAGCAGATCGTTCTCAATGAGGTCGTAGGTCTCCTTTACATTGTGCAGGAACTCACTGGTGCTATAGTCCACCTGCACCGTGGTCTCAGGAATCGTAACGTAAGGAATGCCCCGGTCCTGCGAGCTGAGAGCCTCGTTCTTGTAGCACTCGGCAAAGGTGTTCACCAATACAAAGTGGAGATAGGCACGCAGCACATGGGCCTCACCCCATGAGTGAGCCAAATCGGCATCGTGGGCAGGGTCTTCGCTCATCTCCTGCATGGCAGCGATAGCATGGTTGCAGACAGAGATACCTGCATAGTAGGCTTCCCACGTCTGGTAAGGAGTATCGTCGGAATTGATGGAGTAGTTGTTGATGTCCTTCCACTGATAGGCCTCTTCATGGAACTTCTCGTAGGGGTCGTTATGAGTTGCGGTGACCACCACGTTGTCATCGACATAGTTGTCGCCCGACAGCTCGCACACCACCGCAGGCGTAGCCACAGGATAGGCTGAGGTAAGCAGGAGCCGCACCTTCTCATAGTTGTCAATCTCGGTACGATTGTCGGGCAGCTCATCGAGCTTTTTGCAGGAATCAAGCCCTACAAGCATGACGGCAAGGCAGAAGGCTTGCAGTCCCTTATACATCATATAATATATATTCTTCTTCATTGTCAATTACTAATCATTAAGAGGTCACTCGTATTAGAAAGCCAGACGCAATGTCGCGGTGAACTGCTTTGAGATAGGCGATGCCACACCACCAGAGTTGATGAACTCAGGATCCTGACCGTTCAACTTCTTGTCGGCATAGAGCAGACAGAGGTTCGTTGCAGAAATCTTAAGAGAAGCATTGTTCAGGAAGCCCGTCTTCGCCAACGCCTGTGAAGGCGCAGTATAGGTGAGCGACACTTCCTTCAAACGAATGAAGTCGCCCTTGGCAATACGTGCCGTAGAGTAGTTATAGGCATTGTAGGCCGTTGACAGCGTGGAGGAACCAATGCGGTCGCGCTGGTTCAGAGAGGCAATGACAGGAATGTCGGTCACATGCTCGTCGCCAGGCACCATCCAGCGGTTCTTAAACTCGCGGGGCAACGACGAAAGGTCGGAGTAGACCGAGCGGAACACGGGATCCAGACGAACCACATTGCCGCCTGAATAGGTGATGAACACATCGAGATTCAACTTTCCGGCCTTATTGAAGTTGTAAGAGAAAGAGTTGTTGAACGAACCATACCATGTAGGGTCGGTGGGTCCCTCGTAGACGAGGAAATCTGTTAGTTTCTCCGTCTCTTGGAAGTTCACGTCACCTACGGTCTCTACCCCACTCTCGTTGATAATTTTTGGCAGGCCTTCACTATTCAGGCCAGCAAACTGATAGCTGAACAGAGCGCGCACAGGATAGTCCTCCACACCATAACCAGTACCAGTTACGAGGTCGACAGCACGACCGTCGGTACGCAGATTGGTAATTTTGTTCTTTGCGTAAGAGAAGATGAAATCGGATGACCAGCTGAATTTCGGATAGCGGAGGTTCACAGTAGAAAGACCGACTTCAACACCATTCGACTTCATGTCGGCCACGTTGGCATACTTCGAAATGGTACCACCAGCACCCTGCGTAAAGGCCTGACCAATCAGGTCGAAGTTGTTACGCCAGTAGACATCGGTGGTGAGGGCGATGCGGTTGTCGAAGAAGGCTAAGTCGAGACCAATATTGAACTCATGCTTCTTTTCATAGGTCAGCTCGGTGTTGGCAATCTGATAAATGTAAATCTCCGACTCCTTGGCAGATGGCACCGGACGCCACTTGTTCTGTGTGTGATAAATGGCAGTGGCATTGGTCACCCATGAGGGGCCTGTGTCGGCAGTCAGCGAATAGCTGCCGCGAATCTTGAGTTGAGAGAGCCAGCTGGTGAGCGACTGCATGAAGTTCTCGCGTGTCATGTCATAGCTGAACGAAGCATTCCATGTGGGGAGCCAGCGCGAAGAGGTGCTCTTACCCAGACGGTTGGTTCCCTCATAGCGGAGTGTTCCACTCACGTTGTAGCGATCCATCAGCGTGTAATTGAGCAGGCCGTAGAAAGCCAGTGTGTTAGTCTGCGTGTAGCTCTCGCCAAAATACTCGGTATTCTCCTCGTTCATCATCTTCATCCAGAGATACGGAGTATAGGTGATGCCTCCATTGTCGAACTGGTAGCCCCAGCCCGTCCAATTGTTGCTGGTACGGCGAACGGTCGAAAGCTCAGTACCCAGCATGCCGTTCACCTGATGATTCTCGCTATACTTACCACGATATTCGGCCATGGCGCGATAGAAGTTTGAACGCATCACGTCGTCATACTGATACTTGATACCGCCTTCGGGCAGCACGGTCTCCGGCAGAGCCAGGTCGTTGTCGGGGTCGGTATAGAGCAGGCTGTTCGAGTTGCGGATGGTAGAGTTGTCATCCTGAGCGTCAACACCGGCACGATAAGCATTAGCCTGATTTGACTTGTCCATCACGTTGTGGTGGCGGCGCGTGTGCGACATACGGGTAGAAATCAGTCCGCTCAGCGTGACGCTGTTCTTCTCGGTCTGCAGAGGTTTGTACTCCAGCTCACCACGGAACATCAGCTCGTTCACAGAGATTTCGTTGTAGTTATTCTCCAGCTCGTCGAAGATATTAAAGCCAGTGTAGAAACGGGTGTAGTTGATATTCGGATCCAAGCAGCGGCTGGTGTTCATGGCGTAGCTGAAGGGGTTGATGTCGAAGTCGCGCTTCACTTCACCCGTCACTACATCGGTAGTCTGGTTCAGCGAGCCAGGAGCCTCCTGGTCGCGATGACTGCCCTGAGCAGCCAGCTTCACAGTGAGATTCTTACGAATGTCATAGCTTGTGTTGGCATTGAAGGTGTAACGGTTCACCTTGCTACGATTCACGTACTGACCGGGGTCGTTCATGAGCGACATAGAGAGATAGCTCTGCGACTTCTCAGTACCATTGGAGATAGACACAGAGTGGTTCTGAGTGATGCTGCTGGAGAACAGCAGGTCGAACCAGTCGGTGTTGCGGAACTCAGCCTCACGCAGATAGGCGTTGCGGGCTGACTCAGTATTCTGCAGGCCGTATGCGCCAGAAGAGGTATCATACTTACGCAACTGCTGGAACATGTAGCCGTACACACCAGAGTTCTGGGCATTGGAGAGGTTCTCAATCTGGAGCCAGCCCTTGTCGGACATTTCCTTATAGATGCCCATGATCTCCTGTGAGTTCATGATGTTGTAGTTGCTGTAACTGGGCTTCAGACGAGTACTGAACTCACCCGTGTAGTTCACGCTGGCACGTCCCTTGGCACCGCGCTTGGTGGTGATGACTATCACACCGGCCATCGCGCGCGCACCATAGATAGAGGTGGCGGAACCATCCTTCAGAATAGTGAACGACTCAATATCGTCGGAGTTAAGACCTGCAACAGCCGAAGAAATCAGCGTCTTGGCATCACCGGAGGCCAGCTCGTCGGCCGACACATCGACGTTATCCTCGTAGATTACGTTGTCTATCACCCATAGAGGCTTAGAGTTACCATAGATAGAAGTGGCGCCACGCACACGTATCTTGGGTGAAGCACCGAATGTGCCGCTGACGTTCGTCACCTGCACACCTGCCACGCGGCCTTCCAACGAGCGGCTTACGTCGGCCATACCAGCCAGCTTGGCCTTGTCGGCATCAATCTTGGCGGCAGAACCGGTGAACAGTCGCTTGTCCTGTTTCACAACACCCGTAACCACCACCTCGTCAACCATCGTGGATGCGGCGGTCATCTTGATCACCATTCCGTTCTTAGGTGTCACCACAAGGTCGTTCATACCAATGTAGCTAATCTTCAGCTTCTTGCCTTGCGGCACCGTGATAGTGAACTTACCATCAAAGTTGGTTGTCGTTCCTGTGTTTTTGGTTCCGTTGATGAGGACTGACGCACCGATGACAGGCTCACCGTCCTCTGCTGAAATGACTGTACCTGTTATCTTGTTCTGAGCCAGCGACACACTGGTAACAAGGAACAGTCCCACCAAAAACGCTAATAGTCTTTTCTCCATAAATAACAATTAATGTTTTGTATGTTCTTTTGTTTTTTGTTCTGAATATTTATTCTTATTTTTTACTTATTTGTAGCTATTATTTGTAATCCTGTCACTTTTTAGCCCCCTTGCAGGAGGTGTAAACATCATGCACCAATTACGAGTTTGCAAAGGTAATGCTTTTTTTTATAAATCAATACTTTTTTATAAAAAAACACACAAAATGCAATCATTTCTTAATCATTTTCAAACTTTTGGCAGTTTTCGGGGGCTTTAACCATCATTATATAATTTACCGCCGAAAGCACATGAATGACAATTGAAACAAAAGCGAATCGACCACTAACTTCAAAGTCGTCAACGCCAATTTTTGCAATAATTCATCCAATTTATGCATAAATTGCTCCGATTTTTGCAAAAATTGCACAGACTTTTGCAAAAAATTGCACAGACTTTTGCAAAAAATGTAGCGACTGTCTGATGTGACAGTCGCTACACTTTTATTCTCACCAGTGCAGGTTTCTTTACTCTACTTCACCTGAATGACAAGATACTTGCTCGTACTCCAGAATCGCTCCGGATTGGTGATGCGCAGCACGTACTGCTTGTTGGCATCACGCTGTAGGGTATAGCTGTCGGCAGGGTGTGCTGTGAGCATCTCGGCATCGCGGGAATAGAGCTTTATCTCCTTGTCCACCCGAATGTCTATCTTCGTGAAGTAGTCCTTGTTGAAGTTCTGCTGCAGCACTTTGCCACTCTTCAGGATGTTCTGCTCTTTCAGCTCCTTCTTCGTTCCAAAGACGAACCATGCCGTATGGAGCTGCTTGTCCTGCACATTGATGGTCTGCTCCTTTGTCGTGTTCTCTTCCTTCAGTGCGGTCACGTCCTCACTCAGCCCGGCAATGGTCTCGTCGAGCTCGGCGATATGAATCTCCTTGGCTTCAAGTTCATCTCTCAAGGCACGCAGCTGGGCATCCTTCTCCTCCAACTGGGCAGTGAGGCTCTCAATGGTACGCTTCAGCTGGTCGCCGTTGAGTGTGCTCTCACGCAGCTGCTTGCGCAGCTTGTTAATCAGCTCGCGGTTCTGCTGCATAGTGCTTTGTATGAACTGCATGTTCTCCTTGATACGGGCGGCCGAGCTGGTTCCTTCGCCATGCTGGGCAACAGCCACCCTACCCTGCGCCTCTGTTATCTCGCGAAAGCCCTCTTCAATGTCGACGAGTGTTCCCACCAAGTCGTTGATTTCATTGTCCTTCTGGACGAGAATCTGGTTCAGGGAGTCGCGCTGATGAGCCAAAGCTTCTTCCTGAACTTTGTTGTTTTGCTTGCAACCTGCAAGTGCCATCACTGCAAGTGCCAATAACAATAGTTTTTTCATGATTACTATTTTCTTTTCTTGGTTATAATCGTTTCATTTCTCTTTCTCTACTCCGGCAAGCACTATCACGATTTCTCCCTTCGGTTCATGCTCCTTGAAGTGAGTTACCACTTCTGACAACATGCCGCGCACGCTCTCCTCGTGTACCTTGGAAATTTCCCTGCACACACTGACCTGACGGTCAGGGCCAAACACTTCGGCAAACTGCTCAAGCGTCTTCACCAGCCGATAGGGCGACTCGTAGAAGACCATCGTACGGCTCTCCTCCTTCAGTGACATCAGCTTAGTCTGTCTTCCCTTCTTCTGAGGCAGAAACCCTTCAAAAGCAAACCGGTCGCAGGGCAACCCACTGCTCACCAATGCCGGAACGAATGCCGTTGCCCCTGGAAGGCACTGCACCTCCACCCCGGCACGCACCGCCTCACGCACAAGAAAAAATCCGGGATCACTGATGCCAGGCGTGCCGGCATCGCTAATCAGAGCCACGTTCTGACCGGCTAACAGACGCTCAACGACACCCTGACTGGTACCATGCTCATTGAACTTATGATGCGAAAGAAGATGATTGCGAATGTCGAAATGCTTCAACAGGATGCCCGATGTGCGAGTATCCTCGGCCAGCACTACGTCAACCTCCTTGAGAATGCGTACTGCCCGAAAGGTCATATCCTCCATGTTACCGACAGGAGTCGGCACAATGTAAAGCGTTCCCATACAGATTGCAAAAATAGACATTTATTTAATTATAGTCAAAAAATAGACACTTTCTTTGCAATTTTTAAAACGTATTTGTACTTTTGTAGACAAAACAGACGAATTATGACAGAAATCCATACCGGAGAGCCCCATCGCCCAGGAAGAATAGAAGTTGTGTGCGGCTCCATGTTCTCAGGAAAGACCGAGGAACTCATACGCCGCATGAGACGCGCCAAGTTCGCTCGTCAGCGCGTAGAAATTTTCAAGCCCAGCATAGACGTCCGCTATTCTGAGGAAGATGTGGTGAGCCACGATCAGAACCACATTCTTTCTACTCCTATTGACTCGTCGGCCTCCATCCTGCTACTGGCCAGCGACATTGATGTGGTGGGCATTGACGAGGCGCAGTTCCTTGACATGGGCATCATTGACGTGTGTAACGAACTGGCTAACCGTGGCGTGCGCGTCATCGTGGCCGGTCTCGACATGGACTACAAGGGCGTTCCCTTCGGCCCCATGCCTGCCCTCTGTGCCATAGCCGACGAAGTGACCAAAGTGCATGCCATCTGTGTGCGCTGTGGCAATCTGGCCTATGTCAGCCACCGCAAGGTTCAGAACGACCGAAGAGTACTGTTAGGCGAAACAACCGAATACGAACCACTCTGTCGTGAGTGCTACCAAAAGGCCCTTCAGGAGAATGAAACAAAAAAAGGTGAATAAAAATTTGGTACTCTCAAAAAAAGGTGTTACCTTTGCACCCGCTTTCCAAAAGAAAGCTCTGATCCGCTAGCTCAGTTGGCAGAGCACAACACTTTTAATGTTGGGGTCTTGGGTTCGAGCCCCAAGCGGATCAC
>AUXO015428340.1_pt1 | contig 14760 bp, 17 predicted proteins | sample 768731 | NCBI WGS metagenome assembly AUXO01 (sample SAMN02715735, study PRJNA202380) | gut metagenome | biome: sheep rumen | host: Ovis aries | place: New Zealand: Palmerston North | reverse complement strand
GATGTCTTTGCCCTGATGACCGAGTGGCGTCAGTTCCGCATGCCCTCATGGAATGTCATCAAAAAAGTGATGTCCGGCAACATTGTGGTCGATGGCCGTAATATCTATGACCGTTCAGAGTTAGAAGGACTCGGATTTGTATATACCCGAATAGGAGAAAAATAGCATACCGTCGTGAGACGTTATTTTTTATCGGACACCAATAATTTAGAATGAATCATTTCAAATCATTACTACATCGTATAATGGGGATAGACATTATTAAAGTCTTTTCCCTAAATGCTTTGTCAACATCAATTAGAATGCTGGCAGGCATGATTAGTGTTAAGGTAATTGCTGTCATAATTGGTCCTTCTGGAATTGCACTATTAGGTCAATTGAATAATTTTAGTACAATTGTCTTAGGTTTGGCAAATGGGGGTATTAACAATGGCATAACAAAGTATGTTGCGGAGTATAAAGATAACGAACAAGAAGTTAAAATCTACATATCAAATGCTCTTCGAATAACGCTTGTTTGTTCTCTTTTTGTTGGTATAGGACTAATTTTTCTATGTCGACTGCTAAGTCAATTATTATTGTTAAATAGCGAATATTATTATGTATTTGTTGTTTTTGGTTTTACGATTATTTTATTTACACTGAACAGTCTGCTCATTTCTATTCTCAATGGCTATAAACAATTTAACTATTACGTAAAAGTTAGTATTATAGGCACGATTTTAGGACTGATATATTCTATACTGCTTGTGTTCATTTGGGGATTGTCTGGTGCTTTGATAAATGCTGTCACATTTCAGAGTGTGATGCTTTTTGTAACGGTGTGGATGTGCAGAAAAATGCCATGGATGAATCTCGTTTTTTTTAAAGAAAAATATGACAAAGTTGTTGTAAAGAGGTATTTGGGTTATTCTCTGATGACTATAATCTCTTTAGCTCTTTTCCCAATGATACAAATGTTTCTCCGAGGTTATGTAATATCTGAACTTTCAGCAACAGAAGCTGGTATTTGGGAAGGAATGAATCGGGTTTCAAGTATGTATCTTAGTGTTATAACGTCAGCGTTTTCTATATATTATCTTCCTCGTTTGTCTGAAATCAAAGACCCTCATGAATTGCATGATGAGATATTCAGATGTTATAAAGTAATTATTCCGATGCTATTATTATTAGGCAGTTTTATATATATCATTCGCCCTTTTATTATTTGGCTACTTTTTACACCAGAGTTTTCTCCTATGCAAGATTTGTTTCCATGGCAATTGACAGGAGACTTCTTTAAAATATGCAGTTGGCTATTGGCTTTTATAATGGTTGCAAAAGCAAAAACGATAATGTTTATACTTGCCGAAATCTTTTTTTCCTCCACTTATCTTGCTTTTAGTTATTCTTTTTTAAAACTAAATGGTATTATGGGTTTGACCCAAGGTTATTTATGTAATTATATAATTTATCTACTGGCAATGATATTCCTTTTTCGTAATTTAATAAAAATTAAAAAAGTATGACAATACAGGACATCAAGATTATTAAGCTTCCCCAATTTGCAGACCCTAGGGGAAATCTTTCGGTGATAGAGGAATTAAAGGACATCCCTTTTAAGATTGAACGGACTTATTGGATTTATGATGTGCCAGGTGGTGAAGTTCGCGGCGGCCATGCATATAAGGAGAACCAAGAGTTTATTGTGGCTCTTAGTGGTAGTTTTGAAGTTGTGTTAGACGATGGGAAAGAAAAAAAAACATACTCTTTAAACCGTTCATATTATGGGATATATATACCTAAAGGGTATTGGCGTGAAATAACCAACTTCTCTACAAATTCATTAGCACTGATTCTTTCTTCAACTAAGTATAATAGAGCCGACTATATATATGATTACGATGAATTTCTCACATACGCTAATCAATGATTAAGTGCTTAACCTCATTACGGGGAATTTTTATACTGTTCATTTTTTTTATCACTGTCTGGATCTGTATCCGGGTGGTGGCACGATGGCCGTTGCTTTCTTCTTTGTTTTAGGAGGTTTTGGAATGACATTAGGATATAAGGATAGAATAAATCAGTCTTCATTCAGTTATAAGCAGTTTTTAACTCGACGTTGCATTAAGTTTTATCCTTTACATTGGTTGTGCCTTTTTGCAATTATCCCTTTTTACCTGCTCTCATTTAGACTATGGCAAATTCCTGTGTTCTTCATAAACGCAACATTGTTTCATTCTTGGGTTCCTATTAAAGCAGTATATTTCTCTTTCAATGCAGTTAGTTGGTATTTGGCAGATACTATGTTTTTTGCCCTTTTGTTTCCGTTACTTTTTAAGCGGATTGTAAATTCTGGTAGATGTGGGATAATTACAATAGCCATATTGTTTGCTATTATATATGTAATGGTTGCCATAATTCTATCGGAAGATAAGTATCATGCCGTTCTCTATATCAGTCTTTATATGAGGCTTAACGATTTTGTATTTGGAATTTATTTGGCCCTTTTATATCAGAAGTTAAAGGCAGAGCCTGTAAAATGGTGGAATGGGAGCCTTACAGGGCAAATTATTGTTTTATTTTTTATATTGTTGCTTGTTGTGGAGTCTTGCATATTGGCAGAGAATGTCAGAATGATTGCACCTGTGTATTGGATTTTGGTGGGGGCAGTTATCATAACTGCTTCATTTATAAATGGGGGGGATTTTGCTGGAAAACAAATACCTGCAACGCCTTGGTGAGTTGAGTTTTATAATATTCATGATACACCAGATAATACTACGATATACAACTCTCATTTTTGACAAGATCCTTAATTTTCAGAATGACATAGTATACATTTCAATTACCCTTGTGCTTACCATAGTGCTAAGCCATGTGGTAGATAAATACATATTAAAACCAATTACGCAATGGCTAACAAGAAGAATCCAACCGTCTATGACTGTTCGTTCATAGAGTTGCCAAAAAATCATTTCCCTCAAGGAAACCTGACTTACGTCTATAATAATGTGCATTTGCCCTTTGAGGTGAAGCGCGTTTTCTATAGTTATGATATTCCTGGCGGTGAGAGTAGAGGCGCACACGCACATAAGGAGTGTCACCAGTTTTTGGTGGCTGCCAGTGGTGCTTTTGAAGTACTGCTTGATGATGGTGTAAATAAACGTACAGTTCTTCTTAATAGACCGTTTTACGGCCTCCATATACCCCCTGGTATTTGGGCTTCTGAACAGGGCTTTTCTTCGGGTAGTATATGTTTGGTACTAGCATCACATAGGTATGCGAAAGAGGATTATATTAATAATTACGAAGATTTCATAAATTATAAATTAAATAATAATCAGCCACTATGAAAAAAAAGAAGTTGTTTATTGTTGGCGCATCTGAAACGGCAAAGCTAGCATACCATTATTTTAATAACGATACAGAGTATGAAGTTGTAGCATTTACCGTCGAAGAAGAGTTCATATCCTGTAATGAACTGTATGGTCTGCCTGTATACCCCCTCGAAAGTGTTGAGAAATTACTTCCTCCGAATGAATATGACGCATTCGTAGCACTTAGTTCCAATAAGCTTAATACCGTCAGAACAAGATTGTTCAGAATAATGAAAAGTAAAGGATATAAACTTGCGTCATATATAAGTTCGAAAGCAATCGTTGGCGCAGAAGTGACTATCGGAGAGAATTGCTTTATACAGGAAAATAATAATATACAATCTTTTGTCAAAATTGGTAATAACGTTACCTTATGGGCCGGGAATCACATTGGACATAGCGGAGTAATTCATGATAATTGTTTTATTACGTCTCATGTGGTACTTTCTGGATGGTGTGAAGTTGGTGCTTATACTTTTATTGGTGTGAATACAAGTGTGGCAGATGAAGTTAAAATAGGCGAAAGATGCTTAATCGGATTAGGATGTGTTATAGCAAAAAATGTTGAGCCCAACTCAATAATGCAGATGACATATGCAAAAAAGCATCCAATCCCATCAATCCGTTTTTATGGTATTGAGAATTTTGATTTTTAAATAATTTAAAATAGTATAGATATGAAATGGGAAAAAAAAGGACTCATCTATAATGTTGATGAACGAGTCAAATTTGCAACGAACACAGTTATTACACCTAATCCATTTCTTTTGAATGAAGAAATAATAAGAGTGTATTGTGGGTTTAGGGATGATGAAGGACGTTCTCGAATAGGTTTTGTAGACGTCAAAGCAAGTAATCCTTCTGAGATTGTTAAAGTATCTGATAGGCCAGTTCTTGATATTGGGGAACCAGGAATGTTTGATGATAATGGAATGATACTTGGCGATGTGTTAAGAGTGGATGAAAAAATTTACATGTATTATGTCGGTTTCCAAATTCCCGCCAAAGCGAAGTTTATTGCTTGCTCAGGTTTAGCGATCAGTACTGATGGAGGTAATACGTTTGAGAGGGTCCGGAAAACTCCAGTTGGTGGACGTGTTCCGAATGCTCCTTTTGGAAGATGCATTCATAGCGTCCTTTATGAAAAAGGCCTGTTTAGGATTTGGTATTCTGTTATATATGGGTGGGAGTATATAAATGGGCGTCCATATCCGGCTTATGATATCCGTTATGTGGAATCTGAAGACGGGATTCATATAAACGATGAAGATGGGGTTCATTGTATTGCGTGCCAGGGAAATGAATATCGTATAGGTAGGCCCCGAGTAATAAAGAGAAATGATGACGAATATGAAATGCGCTATACTTTTGATACACGTGATAAAGAGTATATCTCTGGTTTGGCTTTTTCAAAAGATGGTATTCATTGGACTAGGAGAGACGAGGAAGCCGGATTAATAAAATCAGAAAAAGGTTGGGATAGTGAAATGGCATGTTATCCAGTCGAAATTGACACTAAATACGGCACTTATCTTTTTTATGATGGAAATGGAATGGGCGCAACGGGTTTTGGTTATGCAAAATTGATAAAATAATACAATATAAAAGTGAATAATATGATTAATTTAAAGGAATTTACACAGGGAATTGAAGAATGTTTTCTGAATGGTGGCATTACGTTAACCCCAACAACAAGGTTTAGGGACAATGATGAATTTGACTCTCTTGTTGGGTTTACAATGCTTGTCTATATGGAAGAGAACTTCGGCTATCGTATGTCTGTGGAAGATTACTTAAAATGTCACACGGCAGAAGATTTATATGTAATGATACAGAAACTTGTTAAAGAAAAAAATGGATAAAGCGTATCTTCAATATATCTCTTATTATCTTCCGGAAGATGTTTTAACAAATGAGAGGTTATCTGAGTCATTTCCCGAGTGGACACCTGAGAAGATAATGAAGAAGACAGGTGTAAAGATGCGCCACATCGCAGGCGCATCGGAAACGGCTGTTGATATGGCTGAAAAGGCTGCCAATAAGTTGTTTGATGATCATCTTGTAAAAAGAGAAGATATTGATTACGTTATCTTATGCACTCAAAGTCCAGATTATCTTCTCCCTACATCTGCATGTATTTTACAGGAGAGACTACAACTAAAAGAGACATGTGGAGCCTTTGATTATAATCTTGGTTGCTCCGGTTATATTTATGGGTTAGGTATAGCAAAAGGTCTTATAGTTAGTGGCCAGGCTAAGAATGTGCTTTTACTTACGTCTGAAACATATACCAAGTATTTGCATCCAGAAGATAAATCATGTAGAACTATTTTTAGTGATGGCGCTGCGGCTACATTAGTATCATCAAGCAGAAAAGAGTCAGGGTTTAATGCTTCTATTGGTGATTTCACATTTCGAACAATTGGTAGTCATTACAATAGTCTTATTGTTGAGACAGGAGGCTCCCGCAATCCCATAAGGGGGGAGGCTTATGACATTCGTGATGAAGAAGGCAATTTTAAGCGCAATTCGGATAGTCTTTATATGGACGGTAAGGATATTTTTGATTTTAGTGCATTTGCTGTCCCTGAGGTCATTAACGATAATTTGGTGAGAAATAATTGTTTAAAAGATGATATCGATTATTTTGTGTTCCATCAAGCCAATGCGTATATGCTAAACTTTGTCAAATTGCGGGCGAAGTTGCCAGCAGAGAAAATGATAATAGATCTTGAAGAAGTGGGTAATACAGTATCATCTACAATCCCTATAGCAATTTCCCGAAAAATCAAACGGGATGATATGAAAGAGGGTCAAAAACTTCTTCTGTGTGGCTTTGGTGTTGGTCTTTCAGTTGGCGCAACGATATTATGTATTGAATATTAATATTTTAAGCTATGGTTACTTGTAGGAGATTTTATGCTCAAGATAAGAAATTATGGGATGAATTCGTTGACGAATCAAAGAACGGGACCTTTTTGCTTAAAAGGGACTATATGGACTATCACTCAGATAGATTCGTTGACCATTCATTGATAGTTTATGATGACAACACAGTCATAGGTGTGTTCCCGGCATCTGAACATGGGAAGGAAATTCGGTCACATGGGGGATTGACATACGGAAGTTTAATAGTGAGCAAAAAAATGACAGCTCAAAAAAATTTGGTGGCATTCCAGTCAATTACAGATTATTATAAAGCAGAGGGATTTGAGATGATTCTTTATAAGAGAGTCCCTTCTATTTTTTTCTCCTATCCTTCTGACGAAGATTTGTATTCTTTATTTAGAATGAATGCGACAGTAGAATATAGAAACATATCTTGCAGTATTTATATGCCAGATAAGATTCGTTTTAATGAAAGAAGACGTCGAAATGTGAAGAAAGCTATTAAAGCCGAATTGGAATTTCGCAATTCCTCGGATTTCAAAACATATTACGCTTTGCTTTGCGAGGTGTTGGAATCAAGACATGGTGCAAAACCAGTACACTCTTTAAATGATATTGAATTGTTAGCTTCCAAGTTCCCGGATAATATTAAACTATATGCTACTTTCGCCGGTGAACAGATGCTGGCAGGTGTAATTATTTACGAAACACCGACTGTTGCTCATACACAATATATTGCGAGTTCTTTTGAGGGAAGAGCCTGTGGCGCATTAGATTTCTGTATGGATAAATTAATTAACGAGGTCTATAAAGAAAAACTATATTTTGATTTTGGCACATCGAATGAGGAAAATGGGACAATTCTAAATGATGGACTCATTGAACAGAAACAAGAGTTTGGAGGGAGAGGGATTGCATATGAAGTTTTTAGACTAGATTTATGATAAAGGTAGATACGACCGCAATTTTATTACTCCATTGCCCAGATCAGCAGGGAATAATCTCTGAAGTAACAAAGTTTATAACTGACAATAAAGGAAACATCGTCTACCTCGACCAGTATGTAGACAAGGTAGAAAGCATGTTCTTTATGCGTATAGAATGGGAACTCGATGGATTCCTGATTCCTCGTGATAAACTGTACGACTACATCACCACGCTTTATGCACAGCGTTATAAGATGAAATTCAGCCTCTATTACAGTGACAAACGTCCACGTATGGCCATTTTCGTATCGAGGATGAGTCATTGTCTCTATGATCTGCTCGCTCGTTGGAAGGCAGGAGAGTTCAATTGTGATATTCCCTGTATCGTCAGCAACCATGATGATCTGCGCTATGTTGCCGATCAATTTGGCATCCCCTTCTACGTTTGGAGCATTAAGAGAGACCACTCAAACAAAGCCGAGGTGGAAGCTGCTGAGATGGAACTTTTAAAGAAAGAGGACATTTCTTTCATCGTGCTCGCCCGTTATATGCAGATTATCAGTGACGAGATGATAGCAGAGTATCCTCACCACATCATCAACATCCACCACTCGTTCCTTCCCGCCTTCATTGGTGCCAAGCCTTATCATCAGGCGTATGAACGTGGTGTTAAAATTATTGGTGCTACGAGTCATTACGTAACTGCAGAGCTTGATGCGGGGCCAATCATTGAGCAAGATGTTACTCGTATTTCGCATAAAGATACACCGGATAGTCTAGTCCTTAAAGGGAAGGATTTGGAAAAAATTGTTTTATCGCGTGCTGTTTCTAAGCATATACAAAGAAAGATACTTACATATAAGAACAAGACAATTATATTTAACTGATAAATAAATAATGATACCGTTTTTATCTTTAAAAGATGTGACTGCTCTTCACAGTGCAGAGATTAACGAAGCCGTCAATCGTGTCGTTAATGGAGGTTGGTACCTCCAAGGTAAGGAAAACGAGAAGTTTGAGGCAAATTATGCCAAGTTTATAGGATCCAAATATTGCATAGGTTGTGCAAATGGATTGGATGCACTTATCTGGATCTTCCGTGCATACATTGAGATGGGTGTGATGCAACCCGGTGACGAGGTGATTGTGCCTGCAAACACCTATATTGCTACCATTCTCTCCATAACTGAGAATGGCTTGGTACCAGTGTTGGTGGAACCTAAATTCAATACGTTGGAGATTGATGATGACCTGATTGAGGCTGCCATTACTCCAAAGACAAAGGCAATTGCTATTGTTCACCTCTATGGTCGTAATGCCTATACCGATAAGATCGGTGCTCTTTGCAAGAAGTACAATCTGAAACTCGTTGAGGACAATGCACAAGCGCACGGGTGCAAGGCACCGGTTCAAGGTTCAGGCTTAAAGGTTACAGGCTCAATAGGAGATGCAGCAGGTCATAGCTTCTATCCTGGCAAGAACCTTGGCGCTTTAGGTGATGGAGGTGCTGTTACCACCAATGATCCTGAATTGGCTGCAGCCGTTCGGGCTTTGGCTAACTATGGCTCTCAGAAGAAGTATGTGTTCAAATACACAGGCCGTAATAGTCGTTTGGATGAAATTCATGCCGCCGTACTCGATGTCAAATTGAAGTATCTTGATGAAGATAATGCACACAGGAAGGCTATGGCCATGTTGTACTATGAAGGTATCAATAATCCACTCATTACTTTACCAGACCATTTGGCAGATGATCAAAATGTATACCATCTATTCCCAGTTTTTTGTGAAAGGCGTGATGAATTGCAAGCGTATCTGAAAGAGAATGGTGTTGGAACGGTGATACATTATCCTATTCCTCCTTTCAAACAAGAATGTTATTCAAAAGAATTATGGAATACACCGCAAATGAATCTTCCAATTACAGAAAGGATTCATGATACAGAATTGAGCTTGCCAATAGGGCCAACTTTATGTGTTGATGATGCAAGACAGGTAGTGGATTTGATTAACAATTTTATTTAAGTTGCTTATGAAAATAGTGATAATCGGAGAATATAGTTCCTTTGCTAAGAATTTATCTAAAGGCTTTAAAGCATTAGGGCATTCGTGTTTGGTTTTTTCATGGGGGGACGGGTTTAAGAAAATTGAAGCGGATGAAACAACAATAAAAATACCTGAAGATAATTTTAAATTATGGGGTAGGCAAATAAAAGACACACATTTTATAAAAGCACCATATTTGAATTATAAAATATATAGATGCATACAGGGAATTTCACGAGACAAAGCCGATATTGTATTAGTTTCCAATATTGAATTTCTAAGGGATTCTGAAGGTTTTCTATATAAGATATTTAATGTTAGGTTTTCCTATAAGATGCTTTGTTCTATTGTAAAGGATCAATCTAATATCTATATGTCATCATGTGGAAACGATTATGTAATAAACAAGTTCTTACCATTATTTGAGAGACCAAATGAGTATGCCATTTTTAAGTTTAACAAGAAAATTGAAAAGGAAAAGATAAAATTTGAACATTACATTAGGTATATTCATAAGATAATACCAATTGCATATGATTATGAGAAAGCATATCGCAACTTTGAAAATGACTATAAATACACTATATATAACACAATTCCCCTGCCTTATGATACGACAACTGCCGAATTCAATAACAAGGTGAATGGTAAGATTAATATTCTCCATGGTATTAATAGACCATATGAGAAAGGTTCATACATAATAATTAGTGCGTTGGATAGAATTAAAAGGCTATATGGTGAGAAAGTATCTATAAACATTGTGTACCAATTGTCACTAAATGAGTATCTAAAAATAATGTCAGAGGCAAATATTGTGATAGATCAATGCTATGGATTAAGTAATGGAATGAATACAATAGAGGCATTGTCTATGGGTAAAGTTGTTCTGACAGGAAACAAGCAGGATTATCAAAAATGTTTCACGAGTTTGAATAATCCTGTATTAAATATATATCCAAACTCAGATCAAATATATAGTGTTCTTGAGGATTTGATCTTGCATCCTAACAAAATTGAAGAAATTTCAGTTAAATCAAGGCACTATGCAGAATCTGTTCATGATGCTAAAATAGTAGCAGACCAATATTTAAAAATATTTGAAAAGTCATTGTAATGTCAATCAGAATGGCCCCATTTATATATGATATTTATGCCGAAAATAAGTGTAATGGTCCTCATATATGGAGTAGATATGTATATAGAACGATGCTCTCGTAGTCTTTTTGAACAAACAATAGATGATATTGAATATATCTTTATTGATGATTCTACAAATGATAATTCTATTAGTATTTTAAAAGACGTTATGAAGGATTATCCAGAAAGGACAAAAATAAAAATTACACCAAGGTGATCAGAACTATTCTCAGATTCCTTTTGGTTGGTGAAATATGATAATAGAAAGATTAGTCAACTCATGTATGTCGAAGAAGAGAAAGCTGAAAATGTATATCCGAGATAGTTCTAGGGTGGAATCGTTCGCCTCGAAGTGGAAAACAGGCAAAAATATGGTTTAACAAGAGCCCTCATTCTTTTAAAAATCTAATAGAGAAAGCATTGCTCCCTGTGCGAAACAAACAAGTAGAGCACAAAATAAATTTTCTTATGTCATGGAACGAATGGGCAGAGGGTAATTATATGGAACCAGATATACGGTATGGAAAGCAATATCTCAATGCTATAAAGGAAAGTTTTTGTGTAGAATAAAAGAAAGAAATTTGGTATAATAGATGATATATATATTAAATTTGTTTTTAGTTTTTCTTTATTTCTTTATTATTAAAGTACGTTGTAAGGGGGAATTAAAACAAAATTACTTGTTTGCTATCGTTGTAACAGTTCATGCATTACTCTTTAGGGTGCTTGCTTATCCATTTGATTATGCAGACACACTTGGTTATGCTAATGCGTATATGGATATATCTGACTATAGTTTCAAAGAAGTTGCCTTCTCTTTTCATGAATATACTGTTTGGGGGCAAGGTTATGCTGTAATAAATTGGCTGTTGTCGCGGATTTCAACAGACATTATGTTCTTTTTTATTGTCATCGGTATTTTTATAACAGGTGGAGCACTGTGGTTTTATAAAAAAACTTCTTATTCGCTATTGTTGACTGTTTTCCTTTATTTTTTATATCCTATGTTGTATCTAATGGGGTTTGCAGTTTTGCGCCAGCATATTGCTGCTGTGATTATTTTATTTGCTTTATTTTATGTTAATAATTATAAAATCTCAATCCCTTTGGCGTTGGTCGCTCCTTTGGTACATATATCTGCTGTAGTCTTTCTTCCCTTCTTTATATGGAGAAAAATTGACTTTTCGAAAATGAATCCTATAAAGCTGATCATTTGTTTAGTTCTTGGAATAATTGTCCTGCGTGCTATTGTCGGAATTGCAATAGGTTTCATTTCTAATATCTTGGTAACAAACAGGAATGAAGATTTTGCCAGCCAAGGGGATAATAGTAATATTATGCCAGTTATAATATTAGGATCAATGACTATTATCATTTTTAAGGAGAATATCTTAAAAAAGTGTAAAGGGATAGATTATGAAATAATTCTTTTCTTGATTTATGGTTTTTTGATTAGTATTTTTGGTGTTGGACTTTCTGGTGCGGGAAGATTATCCCTGTTTTTTATATATATAGTTCCTGTTGCAGTTTCTTATCTTATTCATTATTCGATAGAATATAGACCTCTAAATATCATTTATATATTTTTTCTGTGTTTAGTTTTTATAAGGCAGATTTATTATATGCATTCATCTTGGGTGCTAGATTATGATTACAAGTTTTTTTGGAACTACCTATAAATTAATTCTTATGAGTAATATTAATAGACAACGAAAAAAAATAATATTCGTGTCCAGTTATCTGGCACGTAACGGAACAGAGGCATTTTTGATGAATGTTTTTCGAAATATAGACAAATCGAAGTATCACATTGATTTCATGTGTTTCTCACGTGAAGACATTGCTTATGAAGACGAGATTGTACAAAATGGCTCGAAGGTGTTTGTACTACCACGTCGTAAGGAGGGTATTGTTTTCTATAAGTCTCTAAATTCTTTTTTCAAAGAACATCATTATGACGTTCTACATTGGTGTGCGTGTAGTTGTACAACAATTGCCCCATTGTTTTTTGCATACAAGAATCACGTACCCATAAGGATAACACATTCTCATAACTCAAGTTGCTTTGGCTGGCATAACAAATTTTTACATTATATTTTACGCCCATTTATGAATATTATGACTACCAATCGTCTTGCGTGCTCTGAAAAGGCTAGTAAATGGTTTTTTGGAAATAGAGAAAGCCTAATAATAAAGAATGGTATAAACATTAATGCATATTCGTTTAACGAAAAAACAAGAGATAAAGTACGCAGAGAATTCGGGATATCTGATTCAACAAAGATCATTGGACATGTCGGACGTTTTGATCCAGTCAAGAACCATGATTTTATAATTGATATTTTTGCGTCTTTTACAAATACTAATAATGCAAAGCTGATGTTGATCGGAATAGGCGCATTAGAAATGAAAATAAAGGAAAAAGTGGAAAGATTAAATTTGGAAGATAAAGTACTTTTCCTTCGCGAAAGATCAGATGTCCCAGATTTAATGCAGGCAATGGATTTGTTTCTTATGCCATCCTTGTTTGAGGGTCTTCCTTTTGTTCTTGTAGAAGCACAGGCTGCAGGCCTCCCCTGTCTTGTGTCAAAAAATATTGATATGAAAGTAAAATTGACCCCTGGCATAACGTTTTATTCAATCGAGGAGAGTGCTGATAGTTGGTCGAAAGAAATGAAAAATGTATTTGCTAACTTCAAGAGATGCTCAACTGATGAGTATATAAAGGAAAGTGGATTTGCTATTGGGGAAACAGTGAGTAAGCTAGGAAATATCTATAATAAATAGTGACAAATATGAATCATAGTTGCAGTCTGGGGGGGTAGAATTAACTATCTTGATGCCATAAAATGTTTGGGGATTTTATTGGTCATCGAAGGACATGTTTGGGATTTTGGAATGGGAATAGAATCGTATGATTCACTTTCGGGTTTGATGCTCTACTCGTTCAATATGCCAATCTTTTTCTTTGCCAGTGGATTTCTGGCTTACAAAGCCGTACGTCCTTCCGCTAGTGAGTATCTACGTAGGGTATGGCGGAAATTCTTGTATTTGGTTATCCCGGCTGTGGTATTTTTTTTTCGACAGTTGATGAGTCAAAGCAGTCCTTTGGAATTGTTCATTAACGGAACTGGTGGCTATTGGTTTACGATTACGCTATGGGAATGCTTCTTACTATATTATCTTATTACAGTGATATTTGGCAACAATAAACTTCACGATATTGCAATCATAGCTCTCTCGATTCTAGGAATAGCGTTCTTAAGCATTGTTGGTGAGTACGGCCCTAAGCTTCTTGACTTAAATCGTTTGACGAAATACTTTCAATTCTTTGCAATAGGTGTTCTGGCGATGAAGTATAGAACGAGTTACGAGAAACTTATGCATTTTGAACCGTTAAAAGCTATTGCCTTGATTGGATTTTTCGCACTTTTGTTTACGGTAAACTTTGACATTTGGCCGAGACCGGTATTCCATTTCTTGAGGGATATTGTTTTGCGCTATCTTGGCACTTTCGTAGTGGTATCATGGTTTGTTAACCACACGGAAGCCTTTAATGTAGACTCGAGAATAAATAGGCTGATACTTGATATTGGAAAGAAATCATTGGCTATCTACTTACTCCAGTATTTTTTTATTCCGGATTTTAATGCGTATACAACATGGCTTTCGGGAATGGACGGTTTTACGGTTCATGTGATTTCCTTCGCATATACTGTAGTGATAGTAGCGGTGTGTTATGTGTTCATATCCTTACTCTCGAATAGTACTATGATTAAGAAATATGTTTTGGGACAGAAATAGGTTATGTAGGAATTTTAAATGTAATAATTATTATACTAGGATATAAAAATGGCGTATGTTCAATAACATGATTAGTAGATTAATATGAAGAATATTAGAGTAATTACATTATTTTTGTTGTTGCTATTCATGACTATAGCAATGAAAGCTCAGGTACCTAACTTTGCAGGTACAGCAGGGAAAGATAACATTTATGGTTATTTCTCATTCAAAGCTCGTCCAGGTATAAATAATCAGGAAACTTATAGTACCATCCAATATGGTGCGACTAATTGGATGGCATTAGGAGCGGATTATTATACTGGAATTGGTCAGAGGTATTTAGGCATAACGGCCCGTTTCGGTAAACTCCCATTGGCCAAATGGTTTAACGTGGGTGCACAGTTCACCCCATCATTTGATTTAGAGGACAACTTCAAATTCAGTTATCTGACATCTGCCCTTTATATAAATGGTGATATTAGCTCAGATGGAAAACTATTCTATGTGGCTGACACATGGTATACCGTTAATAGAGGGGAGGCAGAAAATACAATTGACCAATGGCTATATCTTGCATACACATTCCCATTTAATAATGGTCATTCCATTAC
>AUXO014759058.1_pt1 | contig 14761 bp, 11 predicted proteins | sample 768731 | NCBI WGS metagenome assembly AUXO01 (sample SAMN02715735, study PRJNA202380) | gut metagenome | biome: sheep rumen | host: Ovis aries | place: New Zealand: Palmerston North | reverse complement strand
AGGAAGTCATGATTGGCGCAGAAATCGTGAGTTTATCGAATATACGTCGAGTTGCTTAACCACTCGATTGGGTTTTCAGTTCATGTATGGCAGAGTTGAGGTTCGCGCTAAGATACCCGTTTCTTCTGGTTCATGGCCAGCTATCTGGCTTTTGGGCAACAAATGGGAGTGGCCGCAGAATGGAGAAATCGACATGTTGGAATACTATATCAAGGATGGCGTACCTTCTATTTTGGCTAATGTCTGCTGGGCTTCAACAAAACGATGGAAGGCTGTTTGGGATTCTGTAGTAACGCCCTTTACCCACTTTACAGAAAAGGATCCAAATTGGCCTAACAAGTTCCACATCTGGTGCATGGATTGGGACAAGGATTCCATTCGTCTTTATTTGGACGATGAACTTTTAAACGAGATTGACCTCTCACAAACCATTAACGGTGGCTATGGCGGCAATCATGAGAACCCATTCTCTAACACCATCTCTGGCTTCAAACACTATCTGCTCCTCAACCTCGCCCTCGGCTCCAACGGCGACGAGCCCGATGACTCCCAATTCCCCCTAAAATACCTTATTGATTATGTTAGGGTGTATCAGTAATACTTTTTTATTTAAATACATCGTAAATAGTTTGTAATTATAAAGTAAAAGTGTTATCTTTGCAGAAAAATTGGATATGAGGTACTCAATCATTACAATAAACTATAACAATAAGTCAGGACTCCACAATACAATTAAAAGTGTAGTTCAGCAAACATGTAATGATTATGAGTATATTGTTATTGATGGTGGCTCTGAAGATGGTAGCGTAGATGTTATTAATAATTTTAAAGATCATATTGATTATTGGGTTTCAGAAGCCGATCGTGGAATCTACCACGCAATGAATAAGGGCGTGGCTCGTGCTCAAGGTGATTATTGTATATTTATGAACTCTGGAGACTGTTTTTATAATGAAACAGTATTGGAGAGAATATCTCGATTAGAAGAAAAAGATGATATTATTGTTGGAAAAGTCATATCTAATAATAATCAATTGTTATTTGCTCCACCTGCTCGCGATATTTCCCTATATTATTTATATTCAGGAACAGTCCCTCATCAGAGTTCATTTATTAAAACTGAACTACTTAGAAAATATCCATATGACGAAAACCTTAAGATTGTTTCGGATTGGAAATTCTATGTTCAGGCGATTATTGAAGGTAATTGTACTATAAGGTTTGTTAATGAACTTGTTGCCAGATTTGATATGGATGGAGTTAGTACTACAAATCCGGATAAAATGTGGAAGGAAAAGATACTGGTGTTGTCTGATATGTTTCCACCTCGTGTTATTGCTGATTACCAGCACATGAAAGACTCGGAGTGTCATACGCAGACCCTGACTCCCAAGTTACGGAAAAGTTACCGTATAGACAAGATTCTTTTTATAATTGGTAAGTTATTGTTGAGGCTAAAGAACAAATGAATACAGACAAACAGATTAAGGTTTCAATCCTGATGCCAATATATAAGGTTGAGATGTTTCTTGAAAGGACGCTTGACTCAATCTTTACCCAGTCATATTCAAATATAGATTATGTCTTTGTGAATGACTGCTCACCAGATAATAGTCTTCAGGTGCTTAAGAATACGATTGCAAGGTATGGTATTGAAGAGAGTAGATATACTATTGTTAATCATCAGAAGAATGAAGGAATAGCGGTGTCAAGGGCAGACTGTCTAACAAAGGCAAAAGGTGATTATGTGTATTTTGTCGATAGTGATGATTGGATAGAGAAAGATGCTGTTGAGAAAATGGTGGCTGCCACAAAAGAAGGCACAATAGATATTGTAGGTTGTGACTTTATGAAAGATTATATGTCAGGTAAGACAACATATCATCACGAAAACTATGCAGCGACATGTCGAGAGAATCTGCTAAGATGCTTGAATTATGACATAGCAACGGTATTATGGAAGCTATTAATTAAAAGGTGTTTATTTGATGATTTTGTTTTTAGTCCGATAAATATCGGGGAGGATTATATTATCTCTGTAAAACTCTATTATTATGCTAAGACTTTTGTGTCACTTAATAAAGCCTTCTATCATTATGTCCAATATAATCAGAATCGTTTGTCATTTCAGAGTTTGCAAAGTGTTTGTGATCATATAGATTGCGTTAAAATCATCGAGAGGTTCTTTCAAAATGAAGGAATTTGTAACGATGAAATAAAAAAGTTATTACTATTGAGGAAGTTTAACATAAAGAGTAATTTTGTGCTGAATAAGAATCTGCTGAGCGAGAATTCTTTTAAAGAAACTTTTCCTGAGGCCAAAGGTGTTTGGAAGAAGATGAATTATTCAAGAAAAGAATGCTTAAAATTCTGGTTTGCAGAGCACGGAATGTTTAGATTGTTAAAGCTATTTTAAGGATTAATATGGAGCAGAGAATAAAAGTGTCAATTCTAGTACCTTTCTATAAGGTAGAGAACTACGTTGGACGTTGTGTAGAGTCTCTTTTTACCCAGACATATACAAACATAGAATATGTGTTTGTGAATGATTGTACTCCAGACAAGAGTATGGAGGTTATCAATGACTACATCCAGAAATATGGAGTACAAGATAAATGTAAAATGATAGTCCATGAAAAGAATCAAGGTATCTCTGCTTCACGCAACGATTGCCTCGATAATATGACAGGTGACTATTTCCTTTTTATAGATAGCGATGACTATATTGATAAGAATATGGTTGAACTATTGGTTGAGGCAGCTTTGAAGGAGAATGCAGATATTTCAGGATGTGGCTATATTGAGGAATATGCTGACCATAGTTTGAATCATCCTCAGAAATATACAAACGACCATGATGAAATGATGCGAGCAATTACTCTTCTTACTATCAAAGGAGTTATGTGGAAACTATTAGTCCGGAGCACCATCGTAACAGAACATAGGGATGAAGTACGCTTTATTCCTGATAGAAACATGGTAGATGATTACTTATTCTGTTGTCAGATTTTCTATTATGCCCAACGATTTGCTGGCGTTGATAAGTGTATGTATCATTGGATACAGTATAATCCAAACAATTACACTCATACAACAATCTTTGCAGTAGAAAGTCAGGCTGCTGCCATCCGAAAGACAGAACAGTTTTATCGTGAGAAGGGTGTTCTTGAAGTGGTAAAAGATGCATTATTACAGCGCAAATTTGTTTCAAAACTTCCATTGGTTCTTGATAGAAATTGTCTTGATGTGAAACGCTGGCGTAATTTGTTCCCAGAAAGTAATGACATATGGAGAAAGATGGATTTCTCAAGTGGTAATAGACTGCGATTTTGCTTGGCACAATCACCTTTATTCTTTCTGATAAATCTAATAAAGTAGCAGCAACTCCTTATTTTTTTACCAGTAACATCCTCCTTCTATTCTATTGTATGTTCTTGGCTTATATGAATCATTTGGCTTGATCCAATTGCAATTAAAAAGAGTTGTATAGTCATAGTTGGGATGATAATTTTTATCTTCCCATCTTTTGCCTTTAATTCCAAACAAAAGTTGAAGAACACCTCCCATGTGAATGGCTTTTTTCCCCATCCTTTTCGCATGAGCAGCCAGACAAAAGCCGTATGCACCACATCCAATTAATGCAACGTCATAATCTTCTTTATCCATTTCTCGTTTCATCCATTCTAAAGCATCAAACCAGTTGGAATAGTTGTCACAATCTCCATTAATAGATTGTACGGCTTTTATGGTTCTTAGTTCGAACTTTGGTAAGACATCCTCATTTTTAAACAAGTATTGTCTATTCTTATATTGACTTTCTATTAACTCTGAGAAAGGATGAACGACGACCACTTTTTTATTTCTCAGATACCTTGTCCATGGTTTTGTTTGCCACCAAGGTTCTGCCTCTTGTAGACCAACGAGCTTAATTGTATTATTGTCCCCAATAATTATTGGCTCTTTTCCATACCATGTCGCTAAAACATCTAGCATCTTTGTGTCTTCAATCATGGTTTTGCAATACTTTTCTACATATTGTTCTTTATTTGGGAAGAAACCTGCATTTGTTTGCAGTTCCTTTCTAATCTTTTTATCCCACCACCAATAAGGTGATTCTCCAGTGATTAGTTTGAATAAATTGTGTTTGTCCTTATTAATTGAAATATAGTTTGCAACTACTGTTTGTTCAATTGATCCGAATCTGGCAATCATGCATGGCTCATCATTTTCAAGAGTGTTGTATATGATGTTCGAAATAGTATCTGGATTGTATTCTATTTCATGACTTAATTTGTCTATTGTCCAAAATTCTCCATGATGGCGTATGTATGTGAGATGGGCTATCATTAATAATTTCTGAAGAAAAGAATAGCTACCTTCTTCATCAGTTTCTTTTATGGACTTATATCCATAATAATAATTCCATAATAGTCGTTCTTTGATTGTTTGTATTGTTTGACTCATCCTATTTATGTTTAATAATTTTAAAGAGAACGGGGAATCTGGATAGGAAATCTTTAGAACCTTTACAAAAAAAGAAAGTTAAACTTAAATTTACGGCCAAATAGATAACTAAACCTGTAAAACAGAAAATGATCCATTGCCAATAACTATCTATAGTATTTATTCTAATCAGATTAAGAAGTATATGAGCAATAATAAAACTAAAGAAGGAAACAGAATAATTACGGGCAACCCCTTTCCAATATATGCCATAACTAAGGTGCAGGCCGGAATGGAATAGATAAAATGGTTTCCATAGCAATCCTATTAATGAGGTAGTTATGACTTTACTGAGAAGAATACCTGCGATACCCCATAGATAGCCTCCAATGATGGTAATAGTGATATTCATAAATAGTTCCAGCCAAGCAGACCATGTATCTGCAAATAAACCATGTGTGGCATTGAACATGTCAACACTGCCTCTTGATGTTCCGATATATATGGAGAGCACTAATAAAACCAGTATGGTGTGTGATAATATGTATTCCTTGCCTAGCCATAAACAAATGAACGGCTCAATAAAATGATAAATGGAGAAACATAGAAAACCAGCGACAAAGTGTCTGATTGTTGTAAGCTCCCAAAATACTTTAATAATATTCTTTTTATTTCCCTCTGCAATGAGATTTCCTATACTTGCTTCCATACTTCCTAATACAGAAGAAAAGACCTGTCCCAATTTTGTGGTGATAATAGTGTAGTTTCCATAAAAGGCAACCATTTTGAGGGACACAAAAAGAAAGATAAACAGTTCGTCACTTTTGTATAGAAGAAAGTCCTTAATTTTGTGTATAAATATTTGTCGTGTATAGGTTAGAATTCCCGGGTAATTATTCCATAGATTACGCCCTAACATCTTGTTGGCTCTTAACCATGGGTATTCCTTATTAATTTTCCAGTTAAGAATAATACAGCCCAAAACGCCAAATAGAAACTCAACAGAAACCCATACGTAGAGGTTTTTGTAGGTATACGCTAAGAAAATCTGTATAATGGTTTTAATAAGATTTGCAGACTGAAAATATACGGCTACCAAATAAGTTTTTTGATCCGCCCTTAGCAGTATATGCCGATAGTTGATAAAATAACCAATAAGTGATGAGCCTAGGATAGAAAAAAAAGAAAAATAGATAATACCCAAGTCTAATTCGGAATTCTCAAATATCCAAGGAAAGAAAAGACTAATAATAATACCTGCACCAAGAATAATACTTCCAATCCAATTATAGAAATAACCGAATACAGATAATATCTCAGTGATTTCTTGCTTGTTTTTCTGTTGTAAAGGCTTATATAATAGGTAGCCAACACTACCGCTGATTCCTAATTCAGCTAAGTTTAAATATCCTAATATATTATTAAGTGTCCCAGTAAGGCCAATAAACTCTGTTCCTAGACAGTCAAGAAAAATCTTTCTGGAGAAGAATGCAAGAAACAGACTCAGGAAGTAAAATAGTAAATTTACTTCCGCATTCAGTATGCTTTTTTTTACACGTTCTCCCATTTCTTATTGCTTGGCAAATTGATAGCAAATATCATTTTTTATTCTTCGAATTGTTGCATGTAATTCACTGATATTCAAGTCGTATCTTAAGAAATCGAGAGGCATAACGAGAGGAATGTGTTTGATACTAAGATGATAGTGTTCGCAAAATACATTAATTAGTCGTTCACTCATATAACCATAGATGCGACTTTGTATTGGGTCATCAATAGGGGGGACGTGGCGCTCTACCTCGAAAAGAATATCAAAGAGCCAATCAGAATAGGCATCGAAATATTTCCAGTGAGTAATGAACATATTATATCCCACAGCCTTATTGCTGTGGTCCATCGTCTTTTCAAAAGCGGGTATATATTGTGGGCTACGCTCCTTGATTATTTGACGAAGCATTTCCCAGTCCTTGGCAATATGATAATCACTATATTGCTGCGTATTACTGACTCGCCAATGGCGAGCAACAGGAAGAATGATGTCGTATTTCTGAAGAATACTATTTAAATCCGGGAATTGATAGTTCTGTTTCAGAAATTCTTCTGTTGTAACAAATCGTTTATCTGCAGAGAATTGTGGCCATTTCTTTTGAAAGTCGAAATAACGGCGATAATGATTGAGTCCGACAATATCTACATTTTTTAAGTTCTTCCAAGCCCAATAATGGCAGGTTAGTTCACAGAAATGCGGATTCTTAATCGAGATATTTCCTCCTTCATCATCTGGCTGATAGCCTGGAATATGATTATGCAATGCAGCTCCTGCCTGAATAGGTAGAAAATAAGGGTGCTGGGGTAGGGGAACCTCTTTGTGTGCACAAATGAAAATCTTAATATTACTCATAGGCTATCCGTGTTGAGTATGAATAAAATCAGTATTCTTGCGGTCGAGGTGGAGTATGTTCTTAAGCATACGAAGTACAAGGCCTGGGATGGCTAAAACTTTGCTAAAAGAACGAAGGCGAAGCTGACTGGGGATGGCTATAAATAGTGAGATAGCCAAGATGCCCAACAGAATCCACCATTTCTCACACCAATCGGGGACGATGAGTGTGATGAAGATAGAAATACCCGTCAGTAGAACAATTAAGATGGAGCGGGGAATGAGAGCCTGTTGGATGGTTTTATCGACAAAGTTGATTTTGCCATGGATGATTGCTCCGGGAATCTTGGGTAGATTGCTAAGTAGACTTTGTACTTGAGCCGTCATCCAGCGCATGCGTTGCTTCTGAAAGTTGTCTTGGTTGCTGACTTTCTCGTCAAAGACATGGATATCTGGCGCATATTTGATGAAAACCTCTTGATGGAGCAGAAGGGCTTCCATCTCACGGTCTTCACCGGCTGTAGACAGTTTGTATACATTGTCCTTGAAAAGCTTATAATCGAAACACATGCCAGAGCCGATTAATGCAGAGGAAAGCCCTAGACGGTTGTGGGCTTTACGGAAGATGGTATTGTTGATTTCTTCGCTAGTGCCATCAAGTACCGCTACATCGTTATTAGCATTTTTTGCGCAACGGTGGCATTGAATGGCATCATAAATGGAACACAAAACGTTCAGCTGTGACAGAAATTCCGGACGGACAATATTGTCCGCATCCAAAATGACGACATTGTCGAAATCTCCGGTTATTTCGTTGATGGCATATTGCATGGCCTTGGCCTTGGAACTTTTCTCAAAGATAGGAGTCAAAAGCGTAATGGGCAGGGAGCGAAGATGATCGTTGGTCTCAGACTGCATGTGATCAGAGATAACAACTACCTTATATAAGTCTTTAGGGTAATCTTGTTCCAAGAAACGCTCAACAGCATTGGTGATGACCCGGTCCTCATTGTAAGCAGGGTAGAGGATAAGGAATCTGTTCATCTTGTTGCTGAGAGCTGCAGCATGATTGGCAATGCGATCCTCTTTTTCATAAAATAGAGATATGATAGCAAAGAATGCCACATAGGCTACAGAGCCCGAGATGATTACCCAAAGGGTAATATCTATCATATGTAAAACCAGCCACATCATCTTTTATTCCTTTTAAAGAAACTAAATTTGTTACCAACTAATTTGGTACTAATGATACCCCAGAGTGTGACGAAGGGTGATCTGAGGAAAGTTTTATCCCACATTTCATCAACTAAGTAGTCTGGAGTCGCTAAAGCAAAGAAGAATAAAGCCAATGATCCTAATACCCACCATTTGATCACCAATATCATATAGATAAATGGCAGCACCAAGCTCATTAACATGATAATACCAACCATGGTTGTACGTGGTAGAAGCATCCATTGGATAATCTTGTCCGCTAAATCATATTGTTTGCGGAGGATAGCTCCTGGCAAGAACCTAATGTTACGGAAAAAGTTCTGGATTTGCTGGATGGCCCAACGACTATGCTGTTCATTCATCTTAATCGTGGTACGTTGCTTTTCGCCATAGACTAAGATGTTGTCAAAATAATCAATGAAATATCCTTGTCGCAATAAAAGTGCTTCCAACTCTTTGTCTTCTCCAGCTGTCTTTGCTTTCATGACATTGGTTTTAAACCAATTGAAGTCGTAGGCAGTACCAGATCCTGCTAAAGCTGCAGACATACCTAATGTGATATGTCCACGTCGGAAGATAGCGTTATTTATTTCCTCAAAGATGGACCCCATTCGGGCTGCGGCTGTATCGCGGTTTCTAGAGATGCGATGTAATTGGATGGCTTTGGTCGCTGCCGTCTCAAAGGCATCATTGACTTGAGTCAGGAATTCTTGCCCTACGATGTTGTCTGCATCCAAGACCAAGGCGATATCATATATTTTAAATTCTGGCAAATTAAGAATAGCATACTGGAGGGACTTCGCCTTGCTACTTTCTTCAAAGTCTGGTGTTAGCAGAGTAATAGGGTATTGAGCCAACTTCATGTTAGTCATCTCACTCTGATGGTCTGATATGACGACTACATCGAACATACGCATTGGATATGCCTGGCCAAGAATTGACACAACAGTATGCTCAATCACGTCATCCTGCATATAAGACGGAATCAGAATGGCAAAGCGATTCTGTTTTTTTGCTTTATTAAAAGTCGAATGCCTATTAAATAGGGAAGCAATTGCGAATATTCCAAGATAGAGAACTGTAATTGCAACCAATGCGAAAAGGGTCCAATCGATAATATATAATAGAATCCAAAAATCAATCTTCATAATAATACTATTTATTGTTTAAAGATAAAATCTTTTATTCCATTCAAAGTCGCTTTTAACAGGTTAATATTTCTCTGTAGCAGATAATTAATTATATCACGCGAGGTAACTATTCCTATTAAATAAGTAAATGATATATATTTTGTGAGACCATGCCAGTTACGTTTTACTAATAACAGACGGTTACGCGTGATGTAGAAGGTACGAAGAGGACTGCTATGACCTGTGCTTTGACTTTCTTTATGGTAAATGGTACAGGCTGGCTCATACCAGATTTCATAACCTGCACGGGTAAACATCATAGACCAATCTAATTCTTCGTAATATAAGAAATAGCATTCTGGCATCAAACCAACATTCTCAATGGCTTCGCGTTTGACGAGCATGGCTGCGCCATGAGCATATGGGGTGGGGTGGGAAGTGTCATATTGACCTTTATCTTCTTCGCCGTATCCTAATGCCTGGTTACGAACAGTTATCTTAGACAATGGAGTATAGCCGGCAAATTGAATAGGATTATCCCCCCATGCAAAACGAATCTTAGGACAGACTAAACCAATGGTGGGGGAAGACTCTAATCGATCGATTAATGGTTGGATATTAAAGTCTTTAAAGATGGTGTCATTGTTAATTAGAAAGAGATACTTGCCTTTTGCTGCTTCTATCCCCAAGTTATTGCCCCCGGCAAAACCTAAGTTCTTGTCGCTTCGGATTGTTTTTACTTGAGGATAGCGTTTTGAGATTATTATTGCTTCGTTTTCAATGGATCCATTATCAACCACAATCATCTCCATTCCGTCTGTGAAGGTGATGCTATCAATTAATTCACAGGTGTCTTTGAAACCGTTATAATTGACTGTAATTATGGATGTTTCAGACTCTTGATGCAAGTTTCTTTTCTAACTTTAATCGTTTTCTTTCTTCTTGTTTTGCTAATCTCTCCTTTTCGTATTGAATCCAGTCTGTTTCTATATAAGGCAGAATATAAACGATGGCTAATCCTCCATAAAACATTAAACAATTGGGAAACTGCATCAAAATTTGATTGGCATAAGCTCCTAATTGAATGGCTACGAAGGCGCAACACAGTCCCGCTCCAATCCCCATCAGTGACCTGTTTTTGAGCCTAAACATAACAACCCAACAAGCCCCAAGCCACATGATTATAGTTGTGATAATAAAAACAGTTATACCAATCACTCCTGTATGAACCCAAATATATACATATTCGGAATCAGGTGGGATGGTTGATAATTTCCTGTAGACATTATTGGCTGGGATATTCTTTTGAGTGGAGCCTATTCCTAATCCCCATGGAGCGTCTTGTAAATATTTTCGTATAGAAGCTTTGTTGACATCTCGAACATTAGCTGAAGCATCATTCTTATTGAAAGCAGATCGCATTCGCCTAATTTGCTGATTTCCATTTCCAATATTAGTGAAAACTAGAAAAATAATAGCAAAGACCAAGAAAACACCAAAAGGAATTGCGATTTTAAATGATTTTGACAATATAACATATACCACAAACCCCGCAGCCATGCAAAAAATAGCAGTTCGTGTACCAGATTGGAACATACCCCAGATGACTAAGATGCTAACAACTGCGAAAAATATACGTTCCCAAGTAATTTTACTTGTAAGAGCAATGATTAAGAAGCAAACAGCGGATGCTGCAGCATTACAGCCATAGTTCGCAGCGTCACTGAATGTTGAAAAATATCTGATAAGGGTTCCTGCATTAATAATGTGCGTTACGCGGCCAGGTCCATTGTAAAGCCAATTGTACTCAGTATGGGTAAAACCTACATATTTTTGTTTCCATGTCCAATATGCGGAAAACAATGCTAATACTGCCCACAATCTTAAATAATTAATAAGGATTTTGGGGGTGGAAATATAAATAGAGAAAACTATGAATGCATATAAAATCTGGAAAGCCATCAAACGGGCCCCTGTATACCATGAACTGATATCAATTCCTATATCACACGTGTCATTGAGGATTTGTAGAGTACAGAACCCGCACCAGATAATTAATGCCAAAAGCATTAGGTTCGCGCATTTCCCAAAACCGGAATCCTTACTTAAATCAATAATAGCTATTGCCATAAGTATGATTTCCAACATTTCATTCCAAAGTGACATGGGGATACCTGTTGGCATGGGAGAGTCGCGCATTTGAAGGAAATAATTGATAACAATTAATGTCCAAAAGGCAGCCATCCGCCAATGAAATAATACATAGACCCCAATAACCAATAATGGGGACAGGCATATGATTGAAAATGCAGAGAACCCTGCATGAACAAATTGGTAAATGGCTAACGAAAACAATAGGAAGAGCAATAATACTCTTCCATTGTTTTCAACGTTATATGTCTTAATTGGGGGTTGCATTATTTGGCGTGGCTATTTTCAACAGCTGTCAGTCCCATTTGAGAAATTCTATATACAAAGTTATTAAATTTCGTGTAAGGTGGCAGCTGGCCTACAAACTCTTCGACAGCGTAACGCTGACATTCTGTCAAATACATGAATAGCGTATTTTGGTCCTTTAATTGTGACTGAAGCTCTTTGAGGGCTTTCTGATCAACATCTTTCCATGTACGGTTTGCTCTAGTCACAATCATGTTGACAGTTCCCATATTTAACAATCCTGAAGGAATTGAATTGTCATCCAAGTTGGGGTATTCGATAATGGCAATCTCATTAGGCAAGATATCTGGACAGATGTCCTTGATATCGTTAGCCATAATAAAACGACTATCTTCAGAGAGGAAATCCTCATCATAGGTAAGGCGTCGAACTTGCAGACCAATAGAAATCCAATAGTTTTCCAATTCTTGTGCAATATAACTCTTGCCGTTGGCCGCGTCTGTTGACAATAGATTCAGAACATTCTGTTGGCCTTCCTTGAAGTGGGGAAGTAGTGTCTTGCTCAGATTGCGTAAAGCCATGTCGGCAATCGTCTTGTTGAAACGGCGATAACGCAAGGTACTTTCTTTCGGGAAACAGCCCATAACAGGAATCTTGGTAATACGTTCGGAGCGCATACGATCACGGAGTGTACGATCCAACAATTCGATGATGAAGAAGTACATGGCAGTTAATGCAAATGTTAACATAAATGCACCCAATAAAATCATCATGCGATTGGTGGGTTGTGCATTCATTGGGAACATCGGTGGATTGAGCACACGAAGTGTGGCCGTAGTCATCTGCAAATTTTTTTGACGAAGACGGGCCGCATTGAGCGCTTTCAACATTTCCATGTAGTTCCCTTCAATGAAACCAATATGTCTTTCTTTTCGTCCAATAGTTGCACCAATTGGGGCAAAATAAAGCATTTCTTTGTCTAATTTCTGCCTCATAACGTCTTGCGCACTTTCATGGGCTTTGGTCTTTTCAAGTAACAAAACCTGCTCCAGCCATTTGTCAATCATGTCATTGGCTTTCACACCGCCTTCTGTACTATAAGTACCAGCCTCAATATCTTTTACAAGTCCTCTAACATTATTCTGGGCATCTTGCAACATTCGTTCAGCTTTTGCTAGTTCCAATTGGGATTCGACTCCACTACCGCCACCTTCACTACTCATTAAACGAAGATTAGAAATACGAGACTGAATACGAGAAATATCTGTTACTTGATTGGTAAAGTCTTTGTTGGCCTTAATCACTTTGGCACGATCACCTAATTGGCGCTCCAGATAGTCCATCAGAGCGCGGGTTGTCGTTTTGTCAATAAGTAAAGTGTTATCTGATGTTTTTTGAGCACCATCCATATTGGAAAGGACTCTTGTTTGTTCACTATAATTAATAACACGTTTTTCCACATTATAGCGGATGAGATCGTCTTCTGCATTTGTCAAAATGCGATAAAGACGGGCGACTTCGCGCTCAAAGAATTTGATGACATTGTTAGTCTCTCCATAACGGAGTAGTGCATATTGGCGAGCGAAAACTTCATTCAAAATATCCAAGGTGTTATAAGCTATGCCCGCATCATTGGCAGAATAACCAATATCAATAATATCAGAACGATTTAATTGAATAACCTTCAAACGTGAAGTAATGCTATTTATGCCAAACCAGGGGTGATAATTCGTTAATCCAAAAATGTAATTATCAGCAGAGGGCTTTTCGTATGCCTTTAGATTGGCATATGTCGCATTCTCACTATTATGGTTGATGAGGGCTTTTACTTCTGCAGGGACGCTATTGTTCAACTGTCTGAAATGTTCTGCAGAGATGTAATTGTTGTCTTTATTCGGATTACCATACATCATACAACGAGCGAATAATCGAAGCGATACCTCGTGAATCGTTGCATCGGTCGTAATTAATAACATCAAGTTGGTCATGTTGGTTTGAGAATTACCGCCTGCTGTACCAGATCCACCTTCAATATTGTATGCAGTAATCATACCCGTATAAATGGTCGTGTTAGTGTTGTATACGCGCTCCATGTGGCGGGTAGAGAACCACGCGATCACCAATGCGATGAGAGGCAGAATGATGAGATACCAACGAATTTTGTATAAGAACCGAACTATGTATCTGAATAAATCCATAATCTTCTGAATTTAATTATTTATTCTGTTTTTTAGCAGCTTTGGCTGCTGCCTTTTCTGCTTTAGCCTCTGCTTTTACTAACTTTTTCTCTTTTTTATCTTCTTCCTTAACGGCTTTCTTGATTCGCTTTTCAACAGCCTTGTTTTCTTTAGCAATCTCTTTACTAGACTTGCTATCTTTTTGATCTAATGTTATTTCTGTTGTAGAATTAGTAATAATCGGCGTATGTGTTAAAATCTCCAATGTCAAGATGTCGGTTGTAATTTCAGTTTGGAGTGCTTGATAACCCGACACCTGTCCACTCTCAAATCTTTTGGTATCCGCATAAGCCGCTATATCCAGATTGCCATTTTCAAAATCTTCTCTATTCAAAGCACCTGCTCCCTGATACGCAGCAGCAGCCTCGCCTAATGTTTTTAAAGTTACTAAGTTATTTGTAATTTTTACAAATAAAGAGGCAATTTGTAACTTCAAATTGTCATATGCAATGTCTTTTGCTAAAACAGTCTGGTCTACTTCTAATTTCTTGCGTTTGACTGAGGCTGTTAAATCCAAAATGTCTTCTAAAGGAAGACTCAAGCTCGCGCCGACGTTCCAATAATTGTTTTTTGTCCCCTGATATTGAGTGAGCATCGGAGAATAAGCATTCTCTGATGTTCCCCAACTATCACCAATACCATAACTATAGCTGGCATGGGCTTTTAGATATGAGAAAATGTGCCTCTTTTGTTTGGCAACTTCTGCCTGGGCAATCTGTTGAGCTTTCTCAAGTGATAAAATTTGGGGGCTTGCCTTTGCATTCTCAAAGAGGATGGCCAGTGGCGGTAGGTGAAACTCGGAGAAATTAATATCTTTTTCTTGGCTGGAGTCAAAGAATCCAGCGGCGATACCACTTTCGTCGAACTGGGCGTATGCCTGCGTTCCTGCTCCAGCGATGGCTACAATAAATAGGAGTCTTTTTAACTTATTCATTGTTATCGGGTTATGATGATTTTTA
>AUXO013266169.1_pt1 | contig 14761 bp, 9 predicted proteins | sample 768731 | NCBI WGS metagenome assembly AUXO01 (sample SAMN02715735, study PRJNA202380) | gut metagenome | biome: sheep rumen | host: Ovis aries | place: New Zealand: Palmerston North | reverse complement strand
CCGTTTGCATGAGGTATCCGGAGATGTTTGTGAAGGATGGGAGGCTGATAAGGTTGATGGTGTAAGAAAGCGCCCCATACCTAGTATAGAGCGCTTAATCGTGGCTACTCAATCAGTCCCATTCGACGCATCAGGTCGAGGACGTCTTTCAGCCACTGAGTAGAAAATAATCTATTCTGCATTTCCGAATTCCTAGAGAGCTTTCTTTTGGGTTCTGTCATCATTGAACTTGATGCTCTTCTATAATAAATATATTCTTCGGGTAAAAAATGTCAAGATATTTAAAAAAAGTTCCAGATAATTCATTAAATTTGTACATTACGCAACCCCAACCACATAATGAAAGAGGATATTAATCGTATTAAAGTCGTCCTTGTTGAGAATAAGAAGACCAATAAGTGGCTTGCTGAACAATTGGGCAAGGATCCTGCGACGGTCTCTAAATGGTGCACAAATACATGTCAACCAGGAGTTGAAACTCTTTTGGAAATTGCCAGTGTGCTAGATGTAGAAGTCAGTGAACTCCTAAGAGCCCCCAAAAAGATAATTGAATAAATAATAGCCAGATGCTGATTGACCATTCAAGTAAGACTATTGACGACATTAGAGACGTTAATGGTGGCGTTTTATGGGGTGAGCGTCTCATCTATGAACGCATTTTAAAAGATTGTACATCAAGCCCATTAACTTGGCATTTGTTTTATGATTCTCATTTACCATTACCAATTAATGGTCAAGCAGAGATTCAGATAGATTTTTTTCTGTTATGTCCGAAAGGCATCATCATTATTGAGGTTAAAGGAGGGCAGATAGAAATCCGTGACGGAAAGTATTATAACTCCGGCAACGGGAAGGTTCGTCCGCTTAAGATGAGTCCATTCGATCAAGCGGAGTCATATAAATGGGCAATCTTCAACAATCATGTCCTCAGCCAAGACGAAGTCTTTATCTCCACGGCATGCGCGTTCCCGTCAGCAAGCCTTAATCGAACAAGCAATATTGCGATAATGGATAAGACGGAGCGTTTATGGACGAGCGTACAGCACGATGATGCGAAAGCCTCCATTGCTGATTTCTGTCTTGAAGTCATTGAAAGCGATAGACAAAAGCGAAATTGGGTCAGGCCCGATTTTACCACGAGAGAGATGGAGCAAATCAAGGATAAGTTTGCGCCCACAATTAGTATTTCTGGCTCATATACAGAAACTTCATTACAAGAAATTCTTGATTGGTTAAAGGCAGATAACATTGACACTTTAGAGAGTTTATCCAAGAATAACCGAATATTTATCGAAGGAGGCCCCGGTACGGGAAAGACCACCATTGCGAAGGCTTATATTCAAAAGTATTCTTTTCAGAAAGGACTCTATTTATGCTGGAATCAATTATTGGCAGCAAAGATATCGCATGTCCTTAAGGAAAAAGGCCTTACCAATTGTGATGTTGAAAGACTTGAGTCTTTTTTGATTAAAATATCTGACGGCAGACTCTCTCACAACAATTTTGACGGGAGAACACCCGACAAAGAACTGTTAACGAGGGTTTTGGCAGATTATAAAAGTTCCGCAAAATATAGCAACTATTCGTACATTATTATTGATGAACTCCATGATACTCTGGACTTAGGTGCGCTTGAAGTAATAGATGCTTTAGCCTCCATTACCGGCAATGGATTAAAAGATGGCAGATATTTAGTTTTCTTCGACGGTAATCAAGGATACAATAGTAGTGGTAGAAGACTGGAAGAACTGTCATCAGTATTCTCCCATAATGCGGCTCTTTTTACTTTAAGCAAAAACAAGCGCGTACCGACTAATCTGGAAATTGTTGAGATTTCTAACCAAGTACGAGATCTGGAGACCTTCGCCGACTTAAAACCTATTCTTTCTGGAATTGAAGGAACTCCTAACAGTCCCATTAGTATCGCACATTTTACAAATCCGAATCAGTTGTTGGAGACAATATCCCAAAAAGCTGAAGATATTAGTAAGAATGGGAAAGGAGAGCAGTATATATTACTAACACATTCAAATCTTAACAAACTGGTGTGTCTGGGTATCATGACTTTTTCTGACGTTCTTAAGAATATGAGTCGAACAATTTGTCCTCTCTCAGAAAACAACATCAACTCGTCGATGGCGAATAAACTACCATGGACTAGCATTTTGAGATACAAAGGCCTAGAACGCAACAGAGTAATCTTAGCTATCAAATGTGAGGATTATTTTAATTGCTTTGAGTTGTTCATCGGAATGAGCCGAACAATAATGTCCCTTGAATTACTTATTCTGGATTAATGCCATATGACAACTGAGTTCATTAACAACTGTACTCAGAGCAATTCGCTATTTGACGCGATTTTCTCGCTAATGGTCCTTGGGAAAACATCTGAGGACGCGAAACCGTATAATTCTTGTAGGCCTCTCCTGACTCAGATTGACAATTATATCAATTATTACTTGAGTAAAAATGACGGAGAGCACAGTCAGATTCCCTTGTTTATTTCATATAGTACAAATCCCAAGTTTAGGGCTTTGTTGATTGAATATCTCGTTATTCGTTTGGGAGTAATGTCCCCAAGTTCCATTGGAGCATTTGATGAGGAAGAGAATCTTAGTCTTCGTCGAGGGAATGCGATGGGATTAAATCGACCGGTATATATTGAACCGGCCATGGACAATTCGGAATTCTCAAAAAAGTACTATAAAAAGATTAACTTCCAGTCTAAGTTTTCCGACAAGTCTGGCAAGATGACATATGGTGCAGCTTCTAGATTATTCAGAAAGACGGCGCTCACGCTTTCAAAAAATGTTTGCTTTGGTCCAACAGCCTCGGAGAATATGATTATCTGTCGGAAACCGGAGCTTCCGTCGTCAAGAGACACTCTTCTGAAAGATTATTATTCTGAATCTATCATAGAGCGGGGCTCCGTCCTGTGCAATACTGAATGGAGTGGGTCGTCTTTCTTCGATGCCCTTGAAGATAATCAAGTTGAATTCGACATTGATAACCCTACCCATGTTAATCTCTATCTTCTTTATTCTAACACGGAACAAGCAGACTTTTTTCAATCTGATATAGAATTACTTGAGCAGGTTGGGTACAAGATAGATAATCTTTTCGTGTTCGTGCTTCATTCCAGGCCTTTCTGCATGAGCAACCTCCATAGAGACCAGATAAAATTCAGATCCAAGTACACTAAGGATATCTTTTTCCTAAACTCAGAGGAGACTGCTTTTATAAGCGGGTTCCAATTGCCAAAATTAAACCAGTTATTTGTAGGCGAGGAAGATGATTACAATGTGTACGGGCTTGAAGTTCAAAATATCCTTGAAGGCGTTTTTAGCCGTTATAATATGCGAAATATTATTGGGCTATGCGCTACGGAGAGTTTTGAGGGACTCTTTTTTGAGTATCTTCAGTCGGAGAATCCCGACTATGACTTACCTGAGTCGACAGAGGTATTAGACTATTTGAGGTTACAATGGGAACAAAAGATTGTTCCGGCAATCAATTCTTTTGCTAAAGAAAGTAGTGTCGCTTTTGTTGTTGACTGGAAGACACCGCTGGCGATTCGCAATGAGATTGCGTCATTATTCCCTGGTAAAAGGGTTAGTTTTTACACAATTCAGAATCTAAAATCCAGGAAAGATGTTCGAAATACTATCCCTGAACGTTATATCGTATTGCTGCGTTATACAGGCTTCAAGGAAAACGATATAGTTTTCCCCAATTCGTATGAACCGGTTCCTTTGAGGGATGGACAGTTCCTCCTTGAGGTTATTCCGATGGCCCTATTCGCCTCAAACGTCGCCCATACCGAGAATAATCTTGTCAAATATTTCAATTCTGTAATGCAGAATGGATATCGTCAAGACTGTCTGGGGTGGAAGAAAGGGAGTGTTAAGTCAATGGCTCAGTATTCTATTGAACGTGACGAAGAGGATGATTACAGGACTCCAGATAGAGATGCTCCAAGGGTGGCCATAACTTATAAAACAGGGAGGGTGTCATATCAAAATGAGTCTACGCCTGTTATATATGGGAAGGGTGATAGTGTCGCTGCTGGCAGGTTGTCTGACATCGTTGACGATTCTGCTGTTTTTGGCATACAGTGGGTCGACGAAATCGAGAATCATTTAGGAATACTAGTAAATGAATCTGAGCATAAAGATTCAGATTTGGAAAAAGCTCAACGGCGCAATTACGAACAGACTTATGGAATAGATGATAATCCTGATATTGAAATATGGAGATTATTGTTAATGAAGGCTGTAGAAAGAAATGGGAAAGAGGCAGTCTATCAAGAGCTCGTTAGCCGTATTGAGAAATATGAAAAGAAGCCAAAGGAAATAATAAACCGATGGCTTGACTCCCGTATTACGAATCTTATTCTTCCAAGAAGAAAAAGGACAAAGAATATAGTATTTGATTATCTAGGTATCCCAGTAACCTCACCTTATCGAGGTGTTGTATATCGTAAAAAAATGAGGGCTATTCAATCATCTATGGAAAAGAATCGCCTTCTTGATCAGGTTATTTTTGCTGTAGTTAACGGCCAAATAGGCAAAGGTTCTTTTAATTCTATATATGCTCAGATTCCAGACGCATTAGACTTGCTCGATGTTACAAACGATGCGGATCTGGAAGTAATTCGACAAGAGATTCTAAATAGTATTCATTTAACCGAGATTAATAATATCACTTCATATGGCGAGTAGTTTCATTCTTGAAAAAAGGGCTTCTCTGTTAAGATTTGTTAGAGAACAACTCATTGGCCCTGACTCTTATTGCGGACGGTATGGGCAGGATAATTGGCCTATTGGCGAGAGAATGCTTCCAGATGATGATTTATGGAAGTATGGAGAAGTGATAGACACAACACCCGGTAACGTTTATTGCTCCGGGATACTTTTCCCAAAAAAAGATTCTTCGCTTCTCGAGGCATCCCAGCCCGAGCAAAACGATTCTACTCAACCAGAAGAAGGGAAAAGCGTAGTTGTTTCTGATGAGACAGCTGGTGATGAGCAGACGGATAACGGTGGGACGGTTACTGAAGAAACATCTGAGGATAATGACTCTCAAGATGTTAATCAGCGATTCCCACAATCATGTGGCATTTCTTGTTGTTTAAGTCAGGATATCATTGATGATAATGATTTGACCATTGTCGTTTCTGGTCGTTATTATACCAAAGTTCAAGATTTATCTAGTATTTACGTTAACGTCGACGAGAAGGATATTGCCAGCGTAGCCTCAATTCTCTCGGCTTCTTTTGACAACGATGGTAATAAATCGGTTTTCTCTTCATTCTTTAGGTTATCTGGTAATCATTTATACCTCTCATCCCCATCCAAGCAACTATATGCTGTAATTAAGAAAGGACTTGATGATTATAACAAACGGGAATCTAGAGAAATAAGAAAAACGGACCTTTCATGGAAGGATAATGATAAAGAGCTTTATTTGGCCTCTTACAAGGAGTATCTTTATCAAAACCGTTATCAAAACAAAAAATTATCGAAAGAGGAACATGAAGATGTTAAACAACGAATCGAAAAGGTCGAGTTCGTTGAGCGAGCATTATCATATTATTTGGACTTGCTTTCGGCGCTTGATTCGCGAGGGTATGGTTTCTGGAAATCTGAAGATTTTAGTATCCCGATAGACTTGTCTAGTATTAGTTTTGACCTGAAAGAAAGAGCAAAACTAATATTCAAACCCACGGATGATGCAAGCAAATTAAAGGATATTGTTTCCCGGCCATTTGGGCGTATATCAAAAGATGACAATGGTGGGCTGGCCTCATTATCGTCATGGATACAGATTACGCGAGACACTAGGAATGTTGATAACCATGCTATTTATCTTAAGGTCTTGCTTGAGAATACCTCGGATGTTATGCGAGAAACGCCGAAAAGTTTATTCTCAATAGTGAACGAGTCTGTGAATGCGAGATGTTTCTTTGGTGTTAAGATAACCATCTCTTCAAAGCACCTTCTGCCGTATGGCGAAGCCCAAGGCATTCAGAACAATGATGCAGAGACCGAGCAGCTCAACTACATTTATAGGAGTATAAAGGACTATGGAATTGGCCATATCTGCTCTGTCGATTGGGATGACTCTGGAGAAGTAAAGCGTATTTGGTCTGAATTTATGCCCGAATATGATGTTCCAGATGTGGATCCCGTCCCCCAAAAAGTTGAACGAGCTGATTGCCTAAGCGTTGTTCCGAGAATAAAGGATACCAGGTATCTTGAATTTAAAACACTCTCATTCTTGTCAGATGAAACCGACAAGAGTATCATTGATGGCTTGCTTCTTTTCGCATCTGCTTACAAGAACTGGATTGACGAGTTAAGTGATGCTAATTATCCTGGACAGGTTGAAAAGATACGCCAGGGATGTTTAGATGACTATTACCGAATTGTCTCTAACATTCAATTACTTAAACAACCGGAAAACATGAAGTGTTTCCGATTGATGAATACTGCTATGTTTATGCAGTTGTGGCATTCACGACCCGAGAACCAAGACAAGTTCTCCTTGGATAATCGTGGGAAAAGAGGAGTTTCTATTGATTATTATAAGTCGCTCCCTGCTGAAGTCGCAAAAGGTAAGGGACCGGCTGCATGGCGCTCCTTTCAGTTAGCGTTTATTCTTTTAAATATTGATGGTATTATTCAAAACCCCCAAGACCATAATTGGGATAAAAGGAATGCGTATGTTGATTTAGTATGGTTCCCTACAGGCGGTGGTAAAACAGAGGCCTATCTGGGAATAATTGCATTCTGCATACTGAATCGCAGACTATTTGCGTCTAAGAATGGAACGAAAGGTGGGGGTACAACGGCCATAATGAGATATACTTTGCGTCTTCTCGCCACTCAACAATTCCAACGAGCTACCAGGCTAATACTGGCACTGGAGTCTATACGTTCGTGGGGTATATATAATTTAGGCGATGAGCCAATAAGTATTGGATTATATGTTGGTAATGATTCGTTGCCAAATAATGAAAGCGGCTTAATTGATGAGGCTAAAAAGTGGAAGGATGACGCTCCTTCAAAAATACCGCTTGACAGACATCGCTGTCCGTGGTGTGGGGGTGAGTTAGAATGGGAGGAACGAACTGTAGGCCGAAAGAAAGAACGTAATTTTATCTGCAAACACACATTCTGTTTTAGACGAGGATTGCCAATCTTATTGTGCGATGACTATGTTTATGAGACACCGCCAACACTGCTATTTGGTACCATAGACAAATTCGCAATGATTGCACATAAAGTGGCGGCAGATTTGGATAAGGATTCGCGCCGGCTGTTCGCTTATCACTGCCTAACGCCAGACCTTATTATTCAAGACGAGTTACATCTGTTGTCAGGGCCTTTAGGCTCGGCGGCTGGCTTGTTCGAATGTGCAATTGATCAGCTTTGCACAAGAACGGTTTCGATAAATGGAAAAGCCGTCAAGTTGCGGCCGAAGATTATCTCATCTACGGCAACTACACGTAATACAGAATTGCAGATTCGCGCTCTTTATGGAAGAAAGGTTAACGTGTTCCCCAAAAATGGGATTAACTATGATGATTCTTTTTATGCTTTTTATAAGCGTAATTCAGAGAATCCATTATTATTCTCCTCAAAAAGGAAATACGTGGGCATTATGCCGACCGGCAGAACAGCAATGTATTGCCAACTCAGACTAGCTTCCTGTTTTTTGGCCCATAGAGCTATTTTTGAGCGCGATAATCACGATATAATCAGTAATGTTGATTTTATAAAGGCCGTCGACTACTACTATACGCTTGTTAGTTACTTTAACAGCAAAAAAGACGTCGGGACGACAGACGCTCAATTTTCTTCTGAGTTCCCCAAGTATACTCGCCAGATTCTTAAGAGAACGATACGTCCCGAGTATATGCTTAACTGTTATTATGCTTATAATGAGTCCTTCTCAAAACAAGAACTAACAGGGCGATTAGGTGGAGAAGAAGTCGTTAATGCATTGAGCGATGTTCAAGAAAAGTGGGACCCTGAGAATCGTGATGTGCATTATGTTGGTGAAGATGTATATCCTGGCGTAACACCACCAGATTTTGTTCTTGCAACTAATATGATTTCAGTAGGCATTGACGTGTCTAGATTTAATTGTATGATTATCAATTCAATGCCGAGAAACAAGGCTGAGTATATTCAAGCGACTTCGCGTGTCGCTCGGGATGAGTCGGGTATCGTGTTTACCTTGCATAATCCATTTAGGGCTAGAGATGTCTCTCATTACGAAAAGTTCAGGGAGTTTCATGAGAAGTTGTATTACTATGTTGAACCCATATCCATTACTCCTTTCTCACGGAAATCAATTGAGAGATATCTGCCTCTTTATATAAGTACGATTGTTAGGCATAGCCAACAATGGGGTTTGTCCACAGATGCTGATGTATCATCAATCACGCCTCAAGTAATTGCGCAAATAGAGGCCGTCGTAAAGGATTATTTCAGCCAGCTTGCAAAGGAATGCGAGGACTTGGACGGTCAATTGCAGGATGTCATAACAACTGACAGCGTTAAAGAAATTATGCATTTCACCCATCAGGCCTTAACCGAATGGGATAATAAGAAAAGCTCACTGAATGCCTTCTCATCTAGGCCACATGCCTGTTCTCTATACACCGCCGTAGATGCATATGAAGATGAGAAGAATAAGACTTGTTGGGTAGTACCCACTAGTCTAAGAATTGTTCCTGTAGAATCCGTTTTAAAGATTAAGAATGACTAGCCATGAAGATTAATAATAAATCGCAATTCAACCAAGGTGTTGATCAGTATAAACTCCTATCTTCAACTAGTGGTGTGGGCTCTCTCATCGCAACAAGAATGGGAACATTCATAATGCCCCTATCAATAAGCAATTGGAGCTTCGTGGCCAAAGCTAATAACCTTATAGAACGTAAGAAGTTACGTAAGCAAACGACATCGAAAAGTGACATTGAAGATGAAGCCATTGTAGTGATTGAGGATCCTCGATTTGTTGATTATCTTAGGACTACAGAAGGTTTGAGTCAACTGCAATATCTTCTTGCATTGCCCCATATGCAGTTAGACGAGTACAATAGGCAGAAGGTCGCTGAGAATCCCCTGTATAAAAAATACTATGCTCCAATCCCCAACGAGTCTCCACGAAATCATGAGGACGATTTCGTGATTCCTGCCTCGGTATTCCCTCGTTGGTTGTACAGTGAGAAAACGCATAAAATGCAATTATTCTCAGAATGGAAACAGCAGTGGATAAAAACTGCCAAGCAAAAAGAATACACCTTTGCGCCTCCAAGGGATCCGGATTTTAAGATAACGCACAAAAAGAGAGACGGAGAAACATTTGACGAATATGGGATTCTCAAACAGATGCCCTTAGTATTAATCTGCAAAAAGGGACATATATCTGATATTCCATGGGAGTTGTTTTTTAGAGCATCTCTTGATTCCAGTGTCAATGTATACAAAGAGGGCTTTGACTTTAGAGACTATGCAACACATAGCTGTGGGTGTCCTAAGTGTAATGGCGGACCACATAAGTTGACTTATACAGAAAGCCAGAATAAAACATCTGGTTGGGGAATGCTGAAGTGCTCAGAGTGTGGAGAAGTTGTTTCCTTGGAAGGTATCATGAATCTTCGTCCTAAATGTTTACGCGAAATGCCATGGTTGGGTGTAGACGATGATAACATAGTGATAGACCGTAATGCTTGCAAAAAAGAAGGGACAAAAGATGACTCAACAATGCAGGTCGCCCTCTTGACGAGTAGCGGTGTTTATTATGCAGATCAAATCAGTAGTTTATATATAAAGCCGTCTCAACAAGGTATTGTTCTTTCAGATAATCAGAAAGTATTACTTAATTGGATAGAAAACACTGTCTACGCTAATTATTGCAGTAAAAACCCTACTTCATCTTCTCGTGACTCGTTCTGGAATCAAACTAAGGATAGCATCATAATGCTTGCCGGCCTTGCATTTTCATTTTCTATAGACCAAAATGATGTTGACACAGTTGGACAAGCCTTTTTGGGCCAAACGAGTACTGATGGGACATCTGATATTAAGGAGCAATATAGATTTGAAGAATATGTAATCTTTTCTGCAAACTCTCAATTGGATATTCCTCAATTGCAATTCAAAGAGACTGTTATCCCTCAGGAATATGGTATTTTAAAGACCTTCTTTAAAAAGATTACGCAGGTTAATACTTTATGCGTAACCCAGACCCAGATGAATTTCTATAGAGGGACAATCCCCGTGGTCCAATTAATACAAGGCTCAATTGTATATCCGCCCGGAATGAAGTTATATAAGGGTCAACCGGATAGCGTCTATACTTATCCCGCGACACAATCATACGGAGAAGGCCTTTTCTTTGAGTTTAACGAAGAGCGGCTTAACAAGTTTTCAAGTATCTTGGCCTCAGTCGACCCGAATAGATACAAAAAACGAGATTATAAGATGTGCAGTCAGTTGTCTGCTCAATTGAATAAATACGGGCATGCAGAGAGATTCTATCTAATCCACACGTTCGCCCATCTCATAATAAAAGAATTGGAGTTTTCGTGTGGTTATCCGTCCGCGAGTCTGGCGGAGAGAATCTACTATTCTGATAGAATGTTTGGAGTGCTAATATATACGACCGATGGTTCTGAAGGTAGTATGGGAGGATTAGTGTGGCAAGGTCGTCCAGACTTGATGTATCGAACCATAATGAATGCCATTGAAAGGGCAAAGACTTGCTCGTCTGATCCTATCTGCTGGGAACATGATGAAGAGACAATGAATTACGCAGCTTGCTTCTCTTGTAGTATGATATCTGAGACTTCTTGTGAATACCGCAATTTCGGACTAGACCGAAAGGCCATCATTGATGAGGATTATGGATATTTCTCAACGTCAAAACTATATGATTAGTAATTATGACAAGACCAATCCATGGTCAATCTGGGAATACAGTAAGCGTCTATTAGGAAAATCTTTAGAGGAAGCAATCGCTCCTAAAACCATTGAGCCTCGTAAGGGGAAAGGTGGTCTTGGCCAACTTGTCGAAGAGTATTTCTTTGGCTACGATGTCAATTCGAATCCCGATGCTGATTTTACGGAAGCGGGTCTTGAACTAAAGGTTACCCCACTTAAGTTGCTTAAAGATAGAACTCTGGCCATAAAAGAGCGCTTGGTCTGCACAATGATTGACTACGATGCCGACCAAGGGAAGGAGTTTAAGGAGTCTCATGTCTATCTCAAGTGTGCCTTAATGCTGATAATGTTTTATCTTCATGAGGCGAATGTCCCTGTCCAAAAACTACAGTTTATTTATTCCATCCTTTGGCAAATTCCAGAAAAAGACCTGCTAATCATGCAGCAAGACTATGACAAGATTATTGCTAAGATTAGAGCGGGCAAAGCCCATGAGTTATCTGAGGGCGATACAACATATCTGGGGGCCTGCAGAAAAGGACAAAAGGGCGATTCGGACGTTTACTACAACCTTCCAGATGGGACTCGCTCACAAATTCCTGCACCTAAGCGTGCTTTTTCACTAAAGCCTCAGTATATGCGAACCATTTTAGAGTTCGCCCAACGAAAAGATCCTGACGTCCCAATCAACACATCAGCATTCGTTAGAGGATATGGCCCACAGCTTATTGAAGCAGAAGAACTAAAGAAGAAATCCTTTGAGGATATTCTACTAGAGCGATTTGAGCCCTTTATTGGTTTATCCTATTCGGAGATTTGCAGGAAAATTGGCGTATATGAAAGCACTGCCAAGCATAAGTACGCAATAGCAACAAACCTTATTTTGACGGAAAACGAGACTAAGGGTAATAGAGTGACTGAATCAGAAGAATTTGTGAAGTCCGGAATTGTATTAAAAACGATTAGGGTTGAACATGACGGACATATTCGAGAGCATATGTCTTTTGAAGCCATCGACTATGTTGAACTTGCGAAGGAGGATAACTGGTACGATTCCCGTTTTTATGAGTTAGTGACCCAACGTTTCCTATTTGTGATTTATCGGAAAAGAACTATTGGCGAAGAAGACAACTACAGGCTTGAGAGGGCTTTCTTTTGGACCATGCCGCCATACGCTATAGATGAAGCCGAACGCTTCTGGGAGAATATAAAAGAGAATGTCTCTCGCAATGATTTTAATCCTGAGAGTTATTACAAGATTAGCGACCATAAAATCTTCCATTACAGGCCACATGGTAGAAATGCAGCAGATATGACACCCAACCCTAATGGAGGAGAGGTTCAAAAGTATGGTTACTGGATTAATAAGGACTTCATCGAGAGTGTAATAGCTGAAAATTAATAATGAAAAATGCGGGGCTCATCACCTCGCATTTTCCTTCTTATTTCAGTCTGGCTTCAAGTTCTTTGCCCACTCGGGTGATTATTCCGCAAACAAGTGCGTTTCCCATGAGGAAGGCTCTCTTGCCGTTATCTACGCCTTCAAGTTTGGTATGGTCGGAAGGGAACATATTTAAGCGCTCTAGCTCCACGGGAACCAATCGACGCAGGCGACCGGTCTGATCCTGAATAACGTGACGGCAGCGGTCTGGGCTCTTGCCACCTTCAGATGTAATAATGGTCCTGGATGGCTTGTCAATCGAATCCGGGAAGTCCATGCCACCTTCTGAATAGAAGTACTGACCACCATCTTTCCGGGTTCGGAGTTCGCGCTTGGTACCCTTAAAGTATTTCCAGCGCTCAATCTGAGCCTCGGGCACATAGAACTCAGCAGGAACCTCTTCCGGGGTAACCATGATGTCTCGAATGGTCATAGGCTTATCGTCACAAGCTGGCGTAGTAGAAGTGGAATATGCTATACCATCAACCATTACTCCGCCGTTCTCAAAGGGGCGGTCCGTATTCGAACTGTTGAATGCTTCTGTGATATCGAGAAGCCTATCTTTCTTCTTTCCAGAGAGGGTAATCTTCCGCAGAACCGGAAGCTTTTCCTCAGCTACGACGGGGAAGGCCTTGGCGAAGATGCCAGAGCGGAACACCCAATCATCCGGCTTGGTAAAGCCCTGGGCGATGACTCCGTCTTTCTTGTATCCGACGATGTATGTTCGGCGGCGTTTCTGAGGCATAGCGTACTCGGCAGCATTAATGACGCGCCATTCAACGATATAACCCAGTTCGTTGAGACACTCCAGAATAATGGCAAAGTCGCGTCCGCGTTGTTTAGCCGGAGAAAGTAGCAGACGGTCCACGTTTTCAAGGAACACAACAGCAGGACGATTTTCGCCTTTCTCTTTAAGAATACGGTAGATGGACCACCATAGGACGCCCTTTTTCCCTTCGATTCCTTTGGAGTTGCTGAGGGTAGTGGCTACTGAGTAGTCCTGGCAGGGAAAACCACCGACGAGCATGTCATGGTCGGGAATATCCTCAGTCTTGACCAGGTTGATATCGTCATTGACAACACTACCCGGACCAAAGTTCTTCTCGTACACCATTGCAGCGTGCTGGACCTTAGTCGCAGGTTCCCACTGGTTGGCCCAGATGGTCTTAAAGAATTCAGAATCAGCCCTATCAAGACCAACTCGGAATCCTCCGACACCAGCGAATAACTCTATGACTCTTACTTCGTCCATGCTCTATTTTTCGGACATCAAAGTTACAGAGATTTTTCTTTCGATCCAAATTTAATTAAAAAAAAAGAGCTCCTCTTTGTGCTAGTTTCTTCCTTTTGTCTCTTCGGGATTCTTTTAGTATCTTTGGATAGCGATTGCTTTCAAAAGTGTCATTTATGTCTGTATTTAAATACAAAATCCTAGAGTTCCAGCCGAACGATAAGATGGAAAAGGCCTTCAATGACATCGGCAAAGAAGGCTGGGAACTCGTTTCTGTAACTCCTATCGGTCTTCGCGTTAGAGGGGATTCCGACTCATCTTTCGGAGGTGTCGGTTCTGGAGAGGTCGAAGGAAAGTTCGAAAAGATTGCCGCGTACTTCAAGAAAGCAGTAGAGAAATAGTTATGCGCCGCCTGCTTCTCATAGTTATCGCCCTTCTTACCGTCTGCGCCGCCAATGCGCAGACAGTAAGAAACGCAAACTACCAGACTGTAGCCCATATAAAGTCCGACGGAACCATTCAAGATAGCAGCTACAAGACCATCGGTCACATCAAGTCGGACGGGACAGTTCAGGATGCGTCATATAAGACGGTTGGTCACTTGAGGGATGACGGAACTGTTCAGGATGCAGGATACCGGACTGTTGGACATATTAAGAAGGACGGGACAATCCAGGATAGCGGTTACAAGACTATCGGCCACGTAAAGAGCGACGGCATGGTTCAGGATGCATCATACCGCACCATCGGCCACGCCGACGGAATTCCAATTCAGTGGGCGGCATTCTATTTCTTTTTCAGCAACTGAACCCCAGAAAAAAGGCAGACCTCTGCAGCGGTCTGCCCGGGGCAGATTACAGCATCCCTCGCACGGGTCAGATGTAATCTGTTTCTATCTGTTTGTCTCTGGGTAAAAAAAGGATAGGCGGAAAACAGGTGATTTACCCGACACTATCCTCTGGAAGGGTTTGCACGCCCCGCGATGGATTAGTCGGAACACCTGTATCCACCTACCCGGGGATACAGGCGTTCTACGACTCTTGGACCATCGCGATAAAAGAAAATGTGCAAATATTTCCAGATTGCGGCCCAGAGCGTAAAACGCATGTGTATGTCTACACTTATGTGTTT
>AUXO013527248.1_pt1 | contig 14775 bp, 3 predicted proteins | sample 768731 | NCBI WGS metagenome assembly AUXO01 (sample SAMN02715735, study PRJNA202380) | gut metagenome | biome: sheep rumen | host: Ovis aries | place: New Zealand: Palmerston North | reverse complement strand
GAACGAACCGCAAGATTTTACAAGACTGGCGACATACGTTGTAAGGGTAAAGGAAAGACTGGCAAAATTAGACAATTCAAAATATCTGAATGGGCGATATCTTACGTGCGTGACTGGTTAGAGGAACGTGGCGAAGATGATTGCCCTTTTATTTTTGTAAAGAAATACAATGGTGTTGTTTCGCCGCTCTCTCCTACCACTTTTAACGAGTGGGGAAAGACTGTGTTTACTCCTTTACTTGGTAGAAGATTTCACCCTCATTGTTTAAGGGAAGCGAGAGCCACAGATATTGTCGTTAGGCAAGGAAAGAATATTGAAGTGGCACAATCTCTACTTGGACATAACAGTTCTGAGACTACAAGGATTTATGTAATCAATGATTCAGAAGATGAAGATTCTGACGAACTCTTTATTTAATAAGGGGGTGAGTTGTTTTGGCAGATTATACATCAACCGTTGAGTTAATCTTAAATGGTTTAGATAAGTTAAAACAAGCAGAAGATAGAATTAAGAGGCTTGATGGTAAAAATGTAAAGATTAAATTTGATGTAGATTCTTCTAGTATTAAGAAAGTACAGGACTCTTTAAAACAGGTATTTAATGGTGGCGGAAGTGTAAGCGGAAGTGGAAGCGGTGGAACTGCTACTGGTAATAATATGGTAAAAGGTGTACGTGATTATTTTACCGAGTACAATAAAGCCATTAAAGAAGGTTTTAAAGCAACCGAACAAGCACTTAGCGCAGGAGAAAAAACACATCTTAGGAGCGAATTAGAAAGGATATCCGCTGAATATTTTAAAGAAGCTGACAAAATTAGAGAATCTGCAAAGAAAAATTTAGGAGATAAGTATAAAGATTTTGAATCGGCTTCAAAAAAAGCAATGATAGCGGCTAAAGCCGAAAGCGATAAAAGACAAGAAGTAATTGTTGCGAGACAAGTTCAACAGCATTACGATAATATGGACAGGGCTGAACGCATTGCCGCTGAACGAAGTGCAAAAGAGCAAGCAAAAATTGCACAACAAAGACAACAAGAAATTGAAAAAGCATTTAATGACGCTGGTAATGCTCAAATTAGAGCCGCAAAGGAATCACAGAATAGGGTAAATTCTTATTTAAGTGCGGCACGTAGCATGGGTAATTCTAGTCAGGCAAAAGAATTACTTAAAAGTGCAAAAGAAGAAGCTAAAAATATTGATAACATTCTTCAAGATAAATATGTATCTATTCCAGTAAAAGATACGATAAAAAATATGCGTGATGCGAATAATCGTGATAACGCAGTAAAAGATTCCATTCAGCAACAAAAAGATGAATATAAGGCTTATCTGCAAAGTCAAAAAGATGACGCAAAAGAAATAAAAGAGTTTGAGAAAGAATATAGAGCTATCGCTGAAAACGCATTAAAAAATCAAATGATGTATCGCAATGCGGCAAGGGGATATATTGGTGAATCTAATGGAGCGAGAGCGCATTTCAATATTAAAGCTGATGGTTATGACGATACAATTAATGGTTTCTTAAATGACAAGGATGTGTCTCAAGAAGAGCGTAATGCTTTTCAGCAAAAAGTTGATTTTGCAAATGAAACTGCTCAAACAAGAGATACCATTAAAGAAGATGGTATTGTATATAAATATGCATCTAATCAAGCTAGTTTATATACAAAAGAATTAAATGGATTATATGCTTCGTACACTAGGTTGACAAAACAGGCTATTAAAGCCAATCTTGGCTCGAAGGAACAGGGATTTTTATATGACCAAGCTAAAGCGATAAGAGAGGAATATAATGCTTTACGTGCGGAAGTTGAACCAACATTATCTGTTGGACAAATGGCGCAGTTGGATTATATGGAACAAAAATCCGACCTAAGTCTTCGTGAAGCCGCAACCACACAGCAAGCATCAATAGATGCGGCAATAACTAATCTCAATTATAAAAATATTTTAGATAGTCAAAAAAGAATTAATTCTTTAGAACTTGAGCGTTCAAAAATTTCTGAAAAAGAAACAGACTTGTATGGTAAATACACAACTGCAATCGAGAATGCAAAATTAAATCAGGAAGGCATGATTGCGAATTATGGTACGATGAGTGCAGACCAACAAGCACAAATCGAAAATCTAAAACAAGAGGGTATTTACCGTAAAGAAAATTATGACATACTTCATCAAGTCGGCGAGCTTGATAAGCAGATAAATAGCGATAGCTTCGAGGCGAGACTTAATGCTAATTCGAAAATGAAGGGCATATATAAGGATGAAATATCTGCGGTTAGAGATTTATATGCTAATGCGCAGAATGAAACTGATATGCGATATGCTTCGAAACGTGAACAAGCATTATTCGCTCAGGCGGCGGCATCAAATAACACTGGATTAAGTTTTATTGATAAGTTTAAGAATGGCTTATCATCATTCACTACAATGTTAGTAGGTCCGATGGCGCTCTTTAGATATGGTGTTACAGCCGCTAAAGCGGTCATGTCTAATGTGACGCAGATGGATTCAGCGATGACTGAACTTTATAAAGTTACAGATAATTCGCAACATGAGTATGATAAGTTTAGAGAGGCAACAAAGAAAACTTCTGACGAGATTGGTGCAACACAGGTTTCGTTAGTGCAATCAACTGCAACATTCGCAAGACTTGGATATAACCTTACGGATTCTGCGGAATTAGGTAAGAATGCTGCCCTCTTTTCTAACGTTGGTGATGAGGGCATGACGAGTACAGAAGCCGCCGAAGATATGGTTGCTATTATGAAAGGCTTTAATATTCAAGCGGAAGATTCAATACATATCGTAGATGCGCTTAACCAAGTAGGTAATAAGTTTAGTATTAGTTCTACAGGAATTGGCGAATCGTTAAAACGGTCTGGCGGTACTTTAGCTACTGCAAATAATACGCTTGAAGAATCTATCGGTCTGACGGTTGCGGCGAATGACGCAATGCAAGACCCCGCTTCAACTGGTACAGCTATTAGAACCATAGCTTTAAGATTGCGTGGCATGAAGGTGGCTCTTGCTGATGCGGGCGAAGAAACTGACGGAATGGCGACATCAACTGCAAAACTCCAAGAATCACTCAAACAATTAGCGGGCGTTGATATCTTAGAGGATAACGGAACTACGTTTAAGTCTACGTTCCAAATTATGCGTGAACTTGCGGGTGCATGGGATAGTTTGGGTGATATGGCGAAAGCCTCCATCATAGAACAAGTAGCGGGTAAGCGTGGCGCTTCATACTTCTCATCAATGATGATGAACTGGGAAGACGCTGAGAAAGCATATCAAGAAGCTACTAACTCTGCGGGTTCAGCCGTAAAAGAAAATGAAGCATTCCTTGACAGTATTGAGGGACGGAAGCGTGTGTTTAAGTCTGCTTTCGAGTCTTTATCTAATGACTTATTAAATGGCGATTTAGTTAAAACTGGTATTTCAGCGGGAACGCAAATTGTTAAAGGGTTAGATTTTGCGGTTAAACACACTGGTGGTGGAACTGGATTATTAGTTGGTGGTATAATTGGTAAAACATTAAGTAAGGGTTTGATGAAGGCTTGGCAAGTTGATAGTTTTTCTTCTGCCATTACTGCCACCGTTAATTCAGTTAATGATGTTGGAATCAGGGGGACAGCGGGTTTACTAATGTCAACGCTTACCCCACTGCAAGCAACTCTTGGAGTAGTAGCCGCCGCCGCCGCCGCAGTGGGTGTTGCATATAAAGTATGGGATGTTAATACAGTACAATTATCAGAAGCGCACGAAAAATTAAATGACAGTCTTGCAAATGTCTCATCTGCGCAACAACACATTTCTACAATCGAAGAACAAATTGCCACAAATGAAGAAAAAATATCGCAGATTCGTAGTAGTGGTGTAACTACAATAACAAAATCTGCCGAGATTGCGAACTTACAGAGACAAAATGAATTATTAAAAACTCAAAAGGGATACCAACAAGAATTATTAAAGTATGAAAGTTTGCAAGCCGCTGAATCAGCGAAAGTCGCACTTGGTATTTCAAATGGATATGCGGCGAATGGCAGTAGTAGTGACGGATTATTTAATGATGGTAAGGTTAGTAAGTTTGCGCAATTTGGTCGTGCCGTATTTCAAATACATGAAAATGATATAACACAAGCCGAGTATACAATGAGAGCCGCAGAGGATTATATGGTGGCTCAAAAAAGACGAGAAGAAGCCATGAATGGTCTGTTTGTCACTAAGGATATATTCGGTTCTAAAAATGACAAGGAGTATAACAGGGAACTTGAAGAATATGGCAACACTAAATCATTTAAAACTCAGAAGGAAGCAGTTGAGTTTTGGGAGGAACAATCCTCTGATTTATATAGTGCGTATATTAATGGCTTAACTCAACAGTACCAATATCTTGAAGCGTTTACAGACCAAAACACTGGTAAAGCGCTAAAGGGTTACGAGAAAGAATTTCAAGAAGTAAGAGATAATATTAATGCTATTAAATATACAACTGCCACATCAGACGAAGATTTTCTTAGTTATCTTTTGGGTTCTTCTACAGATTACGACAAGGTGTCTACCGAACTTGCAAACTTATCGTTAAACGATGGTTTCGTTGATGGTTGGGAAGATTCAAGTAAAGCGATTAGACAATTTATTGACGAAGCTAATAGTGCGGGAATGACTGATGCCGCAACAAAGATTGAGCGTATTTGGAAATCGATGGCTAGTGGTTCTCCAAATGCCGCTTTAGCATTAGTTGAAGATAACTATGAATCATTAACACTCTCTATGCAAGAATATGAAAAGAGAGCAAACAATATTACGCAAGCCGCTAAAAGTGGTTTCGGCGTTAGCGGATTAGGTGTAGAATCATATGATATTCTTGCGGGTTCTTATCGAGAAGCTATGATGGATACTCAAAACGGTATTCGATTAGATTATAGACTTTTTGATAAAGCTAGGGCTAGAGATGCTAGTAAAGAAATTGGCGAAAATACATCTGAGCTTAGAACACAACAAAAACTTTTAGCGACTTTAAAAAGTAATTACGCAGACGTTGTAAGCCAGATGGAAGAATATGGAAAGCGTCCAAACTCTGAGGCAACTTTTACAGCTTTCGCAAATCGTGCAAACGAATTAAAGCAAGAAATGTCCGTTGTTAAGTCGAACATTTCTAATTTACGTTCTGCCCGTGCAGAGTTAAATGGCTTAAATTCGGAAGTATATCAGTATATGAACGCCGCCGATGGCTCATATAACCAATCGGCTGTTACTGATGCGTTGGGGGCATCTTATCAAGATTTAATTAAGTCGGTTGAATCTGGCAAGAAGTCTTCCGCTTCTGCTCGTGAGTTTATAGACTTATGGACATTCGATGACCAGACTGGCAAAAAGAATACGGAGATTGTCAATGAGTGGGGCGATGCGTTAGCCAGAATGCAACAGTTCTTTGACCCGCACACAAACGGACAGGGAACTGTTGATAAATGGGTTCTTAATGATACAAATCTGGTAAACAAACTGCGTGAAGCCGAGCAAGCGATGAATACATCGTTCATTGATAGTAACAACAACATCAAGATGAACTCATCTCATCTTATGAATCTGGCTAAATACCTCAATATTAGTAAATCAAATGCGACTGAGTTAATTAACGCTTTAGCTGATTATGGGTATAATGTCGAGATAAGTAATACCGCTACCGATTTTGCTGACTTAGCTTCTAATGCGGGTGATGCAAAGGAAGTTCTTGATTCTTATAAAGTAAATGGCGATATTGGTAAATACATAAAAGATTATCAAGAAGCGCTTCTTAGTGGAAAGCAATACGACACTAAAGATGTTGATGAATATATAAAATCTATTCAAAAAGCTAGAGAAGAAGCCAACACTAAGGGTGATGGGACTGCCACCGCCGAACTCAATGAAGAGATGGCTTTTGCTTTAGAGCAACGTGAGATAATGGCTCGTACAAAAGAAACTGCGAGTGTTATGGCGCGTAGTATAGACGAAATGGGTTCTGGCGCTATCAAAGACGGTATCTCAGCCATGCAACAATTACAATCGGCGTATGATACATATAATGCGTCAGTTGGTGCGTATAACTATGGCATTGATGTAGACATTGAGTCGTCAGAAGGTGAATTGAATAGTGCGCTTGCAGAACTTGCTGACTATGTACAAGAGCAAGACTTAGAAGCGAAAATCGGTCTTGATGAAGATGCGTCGTCAATAGAGATTCAAGATAAATTAAGAAGTCTTCTTGAGCAAGGTGGCGTAGGCAAAATCAACGGCGAATTAGATATCAGCGATTTTGAAATTACTGGTGGCGAGGTTACGCAGGAAAAGGCATCGGAAGCCGCACGACAGATAGCAGAATCTATTAATACTACTCTTACAGAATCAAAATCTGAATTAGATACATATTTAGGTGAGGGTAATTACCAAGTAGAGCTTGACGCACAAGGTAATATTGTAAGCGTCACTGTTTCTGATACAGCGGAAATACCAGAAATACCGATTGAGGCAAAAATTCGGGGTGTTGCAGAAGATGCGTTTAGTAACACTAATGTCGAGAGAAAAGTAACAAATATTACGGATAACCAAGTTAATACTACCGTTTCGGCTACCACAGTTGGTCAAGAGTATGTAGACTCTCTTAAAAAATCTATTGATGATACACAAGGGAAAAAAGTTTCGGTAGAAGCGGAAACACTTGGGACTGGTGCCGTAAATGAAATGGTGTCTGCAATAGGCAGAGTAAATAGTAAATCTGTTCTGGTATCTGCATCTACATCTGGCGTTGGTGAAGTCGCTACACTTGCGGGCGCAATAGCGGGAGTACAATCTAAGAGCGTCATGATTAATGTTGGCGCAAATATCGCTGAAAACGCAAAAAAATTCTTAGTCAACGGCACGGCTCATTTTGGTGGCACTGCATATTCAAGCGGAAACTGGGGAGTCCGCAAGAACGAAACAGCTTTACTTGGCGAGGTCGGAAGTGAATTAGTAGTCAACCCGAAGACTGGAACTTGGCATACTGTCGATAGAGCATCGTTCGAGAGATTACCAAAAGGTGCAATCGTATTCAATCATAAACAGACGGAAGAACTGTTTAAGAATGGATACGTTACTTCTGGTGGTGGACATGGGCGTGTGGTCGGCTCTCTTCTGAACGGCACGGCTCATGCGTCTGGAACGGCGTTAGCGGAAGGTAGCGATACTAAAAATAATGACGTAGACTTTATATCTATTCGGCTGAAAAGACTTGCCGATGCGCTCGACAGACTTACGAACACAGCAGAACTTTACGAGAACTTTGAAGAGAAGAATCTTGATATGCAAAAAGCAATCGCCAAAGCATATGAAGGTGTAAATGAAAATCTTTCTGCTTACAACGCTTACATGGCGAAAGCTAATGCGGTTGGATTAGATGAGTCTTATGCATCTAAAGTTCGTAATGGTTCTATGGATATCGAGAATATAGAAGATGATGACCTTAGAACTAAAATTACGGATTATCAGAAATGGTATGAAGCGGCTGAAGCCGTGCAAGACACAATCATTTCGCTCAAGAAGCAAGTTAAGGAACTGGCGAAGCAAAAGTTTGATAATATAACAGAGTCCTATGATTCATTCTTATCTCTTGTGAATGCTATCCATGACAAGTATTCTGCTATGAACGACCTGTTCGAAGAAATGGAAGGTCGCCAAAGTATAGAATATTTACAAGAAATGGGCGGTCAGAACAATAGTGCTATTGCAAGATTGCGTGGTCAGATATCTGAATTGCTTACAGAGTTGCACGAACAAGAGACTACTACTGCTCTGCCGTGGAGTGAAGCATGGGTCGAGGCGCAAGCTAAAATTAACGAAACAAAAAAGGCGTTATACGAAGCGAGACTTGAACTCCAAGAAGTTAATAACGAGATTAGAAAGACAAACTGGGTAGATTACAATAACTTAACCGCACAGCTTGAAGCATATGGCGATGAAGTTGATACTGTTTACAATCTCATCGGTGACTTAAATAGCTTCGAAAGTGCAAACGCCGCAATCACACAGAACGGCATTTCTAAACTTGGCGCATTAACATCTTCACTCAAGAACGCTAGACAGCAAGTTGCAAATTATGAGACAGCTTACGAAGCGTTAAATAAAGAATTACAGCTTGGCGTAATTAACGAACAGGAATATCAAGACGAACTTCTCGATTTACAAAAATCTCAACGTGGCGCAGTTGAATCCGTCAAGAAATACAAAGACGAAATAGTTAGTCTTATTAAAGATGGTATCAACGCTGAAACCGAAGCATTCCAGAAATTAATTGAAGCCAGAAAGAAAGATTTAAGTAAGCAGAAAGAAGCTGACGATTATGCTAAAACTGTTGCCGATAAGACAAAAGATATTAATCGCATCAGAGCGCAAGTTGCCGCTTTATCTGGTGACGATTCTCAAGCTACAAAAGCCAGAATAAAGAGTTTGCAAGCTGACCTTCTTGAAAAGGAAGAAGATTTAGCTGAGACAAGGCGTGACCACGAATACGACACTATGGTCGAAGCATACGATGACGAGGTTGAGCATTTTGGAGAAATCCAAGACGATAAGATTGAAGCCTTAACAGCAAGTCTCGCACAGCAAAATGAAGCAATCTCTTCTGCCCTTACTCTGGCGAGGGATAATTATGCAACTATCTACGGTCAATTAAATGACTTAGTAGAAGAATACGGCATCTCGTTATCTAGCAATCTTGTGAATCCGTGGACGGAAGCAACGGACGCAATCAACGAGTATCAATCTGCGCTTAAAAGGGCAACGTCTAACGCCAACATCTCTTCTGGCGGATACGTGTCTGAGACTGATAATCAAAGTGTTACACATTATGGTAATAATGTGGCAAGCAGTGGAAATTATAAGTCTTTGTCTAATGGGACTGCTATACTTGATAGTGCAAATATGCGCGGAACTGTTTTAGGCTTTATACCGAAAGGCGGTATAGCGGAATCTGACGGAGCGACACATGGTGGTTGGATTCACGTTAAGTATAACGGCGTATGGGGTTGGACTTCTATCGGCAACTTACAGAAAGCCGCCCGTGGAACATTCAACGCATCTAAAGGACTTACACTTACAGATGAATACGGTTTAGGGTCGGAAGCTATTATAACGAAGCAAGGTGTTCTTAGACAGCTTAACTCTGGCGATATGGTCTTTAATGCTTCGCAGAAGAATATGTTGTGGAAATTAAGCCAAATGAATGTACCCGCTATGATTGGCGATTTAGGTGCGTCTGTTGGTATGCTCTCACGACTTGGTGGAAACAGCGATGGTAGCACAAACATAAGTATGAATTACGGTAGCTTATTGACCGTAAATGGAAATGTAGATAGGGAAGCATTACCGAACCTTGAGGGTATTTGCAAGGCGGCAAGCGAATATATCAAGAAAGATATTACTTCTACATTTAGAAAAATTGGAGTTAAATAAAGTAGTTATTATGGGAGCGCCCTTGCGCTCCCATTTTCAATAAAGGAGAAAATAATATGGCAGAAGTACAAGCAAAGGATTTTACGTTCAATAATATTTCGTTGAGCGATATTATACCAAACGCAGACCTTGTAACATTTGAAACTATGCCATCTGACACTGACGTAGACGTATTTAACGGTAAAGTTAATAAAAGCGATATTCATTATAATTCACCAATTACAAATTTTTATAGTTTAGTACCTAAAAACAATTTAGAGTTTAGTATCGTAATATCAAAAAATGATGGCGATTATCTTACACAGGATGAAATATCGGCGCTTGTTAGTTGGCTTACCGCCCCACACGAACCAGTAGAATGTTACTTCACGCCATATGATGATAATGATTATTGGAATACGCATATTGTTCATTCTGGCGTTTTTTATATAGGTGTATTTCACAGTTGGGGTTATTCAGAAATGGGACAGGTCGGCAAGATGGGGATTCGTTTTGACTTTGAAAATATTTCGCCTTATGGCTTTACAGAAGAAGTAAGTGTGATTATCGGGTCTTCTGGCACTGATGGTCAGACAATTCCGTTTTTGAATATTGGTGATGCAGTTGGTTTAAAAGTTTTGCCAAAAATCACAATAACACCAACGGCAACTGGTACTGTAACTATTGCAAACACTGTAGATTCTAGAGAGCCATTGTCTATCAATGTAACACAAGGTAAGGCGATTACGATTGAAGATTATAATGCGTTTGATAATGATGACGAACTATATTCGATTTCAAAATATTTTAATAACTTAAATTGGGTTTATCTTTACGATAACAATAATATGATTAGCGTTACGGGTTCTGCCGATGTGACTATTACGGCAAGATTCTTTAAGAATGTCGGAGTGTAAAGGGGGTAAAGAGAATGGATGTTACTGTAAGTAATGGAAAAATACAAATCCAAAATGATAATAACGGTCATGTAAAATCTTTATCTGCGTATATCTGTAAGCCAGACAGAAGCATCCTTTGTCGTATCTCTGGCATTGAGCGTTTTTTAATTAAAGCGAAGTTTAATGATATATCTGAAATACAATTCAATGTATCTAAGTATATAGTTGGAGAAGGTTCTTTAACGACAAAAATAAACCCATGCTATAAATATATAAATTCGTTCTACGATATCTATATTCCAGAGTTGGGGCAATATGGATATTTTCGCATCAATGAAGAACCAAGTATAGTTGCCAAAAGCACGAAGCAAGAAGTAAAATCGTTTACTGCATATTCGTATGAAAGCATTTTACAGTATGAGAATTTAGTTGGATTTCTTGTCAATCAAGGAACTAGCTCTTCTCTCGAAATGTTTGACGACAATTTAGATTCTATCGGTTCACCGATACATACAATACAATTTTATAATCCGCTTGAACCAAGATTAAGTTTATTGGATTTAGTATTAACCGATGATTACTACGGTTGGACTATTGGCGAGGTAGACGAGAGTTTATGTAAAAAGAAACGTGCGTTTTCAATTAACAATCAGAATGTATATTCATTTTTACATTCAGATGTAAGTAAGGCTTTTAGATGTATTTTTGATTTCGACACAATCAATAAACGAATTAATGCTTATGACATTGAGACTGTCGGCAACAATACGAATATATATCTTTCATTCGAACACTTCATTCAACAGATAAATATTTCACCGCAGAATGATGAAATTTATACGGTCTTCAATGTTGCGGGTGATAACGATTTAGATATATCTTCTGTTAATTTTGGTAGCAATAAGATATTTGATTTAAGCTACCCATTAACTTTTTTAGATGATGAAATACAAGCTAAGTATTACGAATACATGAAATTTCGTGAAAGTCTTCGTGAGCAGTATTCAGAAGACGCTTTAAGATATACAAAGTTATTGGCGCAAAAATCGGCAATAGAGGATAGACAACCACAAGACGCTATCAATAATAACTGGGCTTCGACAACTTATTATAAGCTCGAAGATTTACAAGATTATCTGACTATCTATAATCAAGCAGTTAATGAGATTGAGAGTTTATTTACTGTAAACAATCAATTAAATGAAGAAGCATTACAGTTGTCAAAGTTTGCATCAATGTACTATTCATATAAGAATGTTGTGATACCAGACCTTACCGCAGAGATTGAGAAAAGAGAAAATGAATCTGTGACTCCCGCAGAAACGGTCGATGCGGACGTTGAATGGGATTTATATGGATTGTACGACCTTGAAACTAAACGGGCAAATTATGTAGAACTTGTTAAAAGATATGAAGAATTAAATTATAACGCAGACAGTTGGGATATATCATTACATATTTCAGAAGAAACTTGGACAGAACATCATAATGACTGGATTAAGTATAAAAATTATATTGATATCCTTGACACTATGATAGCAGAAAAGAAAGCCAAGATTGAAGAAATTGAAGACGAGATTGAAGAAGTTTTAGATGATATGCACGATTTAGCTGACGCAGTATCCTTTGATACATATTTTATTGATGAGCCGTCAATAGCTGAAATATTACGCTCTTTATTTAAAGAGAGCGATTATAGTGATGATAATTATCTTATTGTCGATTCTGACGATGAGGGAGATATTATTGAAGAAGCAAACCGTTTGTATGATGCGGCGGTAGAGAGATTAAATATCGAATCGCACCCACAATTATCGTGGGATGTGAAATCAGATAATCTATATGCTATTAAGGCGTTTGAAAGATTGCGTGATTCATTACAGGTTGGCGACTTTATTAACCTAAATTATGCTTTTACGGATACTACGCTTTACGGCTCTAAAGATAGTTATATCTTTAAATCGGAAGATGGTACATACATCATGCGGACGGAAGATGATGAATCGTTTATTATTAACGAAAAAAGTATGTGGTTTATGCAAGAGAATATCTACAAGTTTAGAGTTGTCGAGATTGACTTCGATGGACTGGATATAGATAGCGATGATTTTGCATTGACATTCTCTGATTTCAATGTCACTAACGCTTCTCGTGATGATTTTGAATATCTCTTAAATGATTTCGTTTCATCTAAAACAAACGCAATTAAAGCGTCAATTAACAGTACTATCAATGACACTATCAATAGTGCAACGAGGTCTTTAGTTAGACCACTCTTATCTTCTATCAGCGGTCAACTCAACTCTTCTATTCTTGGCAATACAGATTTAGCCGACTTAATATCTGTCAATTCTGAAATATTAGCTACTAACGAAAAATTAGGTCTTATTGTATCAGCCGATGAGTTAAGCAATATCACTGCGACTGGACAGACTTTAGGTAGCAAAATCAATGAATTATCTCTATCTGCTGACGGATTATTATATTCTGCTTCTCAATCGTTGGCGACAATAGATAATGTGCGGTTTCAGCTTTATAACGATAATGCTACATACGAAATGGGAGACATAGTTATTTATGGCGGAAAGTATTATCGTTGTATTACAACTTCAACTGGACATTCGCCAACCGATACGGATTATTGGATGGATGTATCTGATAAGTATAATATCGAGAAGATTACAACGGCTGTAAATACAATTAGCGCCGATGCGCTTGGGACGCTTGCTATTGTATCTGACGGTTCTGCCGAGAAATGGCAAAATGATAAGTATTATGCAGTTGGTGATTTGGTGTGGTACAACAATAGCTTATATAGATGTTTGGATTCGCACCTTAGTTCAGATGCTGTTGCGCCCGCCGTTGACGAAGATAAGTGGGGGAAGGCTGTAAGTGGCTCTATTATCGAGATGTTATCTGATGGCATTACTTTGAAAGTACAAGGTACATCTGGTAACGAGAGTAGTCTTAATATGGGTGCGGGCGTACTCACTTTACAATCAAGTGACATTGCGTCAATCATAGCTGAAAAGGAACTTATATTATCTGGTGGTTCTGTCAAGATTGGTACGTCAACAACTGGCGTATTAGAGATTAACAGTCCGAATTTTACATTAACTGCAAATGGTACAATAACTGCGAATAATGGTACATTTGCGGGAACGATTAACGGCTCTACCATCAACGGTTCTATGATTACAACGGATTATAAGGTTGGCTCAAAGTCTGTTAATACTTATGAGAGTACAGTTACAACGGATAGTTCTTCAAGTACAGAATATTCTTCTGCGGAAGCATATGATTCTACAAGAACTTATAAGGATGGAGAAGTTGTTATTTATAATGATAACTATTATGAAGTTATCAATGGCGATGTAACAAATATTGCGCCAACAAATACAACTTACTGGAAGAGAGTAACTGAAACAAGCTCTACAAGTATTGATAATATTTCGCTTTCAACTAATTCTATAACATTAAGAAATGCAGGCGATTCAAGTGTGTATTCGTTATCGGAAGATGGATTAAGTTTCACCCTTGAAGATAGTAACGAAAATGTTATACAGACTGGTAATATATCTGGCGTTCGTGGCGGTTGGCTCATTGACTCACCATTATATATAACATCAAACGATGGTAAAGTCGGACATCCTATGGGATTTTATTATAACGCAAACTCAGTTGGCGACCATTCTTTTAATGGTATCTATGACGAATCAACAGATACGGTAAGTTTCTTTATTGATAGTAATATGCCCGCAAATATTAAGATGAGCGATGTCACGGTCGATGAATTGTACGCCAACAATAATATCTTTACTACTGGCAAAATTTATACTAGCGCATCTGGTGACGGAACAGATTATTTAGCTATGCCTAAAATATTAAAAGCGGCTTCAAGCGTTATTCATACGGGAACTTCAAGTGATGATATTACGCTGTATTTCGTACCCGCAAAGTATGATATAAACAAGATTGCTGCATTTATTACTAACGGCGATTACGGCACTAATAGTAAACAGATGTTTTCGACATATATACAGACAAGCAATCGAAGCGTTCATTGTAAGATTGAATCACCGTTAGCGAATAATGAGTGGTATAGATATAATTATATAATTTGGTATTGGGGATAATACCGCATTGTTATTGTAGTTTTATAAAGGAGAAATTCATATGGATATATTAGTTAATGTTGTCAATCAAAAATTAAAGATTCCGACAAACATTAAAAACTTTGTTGCGGGTACGCAAGAGTTTATCCGATTCACGTTTAATCTTGCGGATGAATGGGATTCGCTCACTACTTTTGCCCAATTTGCCCAAGACGGAGTTGCATATAACCAATTGTTAGACTCTGACAATTGTGTATATTTACCTTCTGAAATAAAGGAAGGGACATTTACGTTGATGCTTTATGG
>AUXO018225779.1_pt1 | contig 14777 bp, 13 predicted proteins | sample 768731 | NCBI WGS metagenome assembly AUXO01 (sample SAMN02715735, study PRJNA202380) | gut metagenome | biome: sheep rumen | host: Ovis aries | place: New Zealand: Palmerston North | reverse complement strand
ATAGCTGAATTACTAGAATTAGACATTCTATCATAGTTAGACATACCATTTATAGCTAATCTATTTAATTCAGATGATGCATTTACTACATATCCACCTGGACACATACAAAATGAATAAACTCCTCTACCATTAGAAGATTTATATGTAAGTTTATATGATGCAGTGCCTAATATATTAAAATCAGCATTACCAAACATACTCTTATTAATATCTTCTCTATTATGTACAATTCTAATACCTACAGCAAAAGGTTTAGCTTTCATATCTAATTTATTATCATTTAACATATAAAAAGTATCTCTTGCTGAATGTCCAATACATAAAAATAAATTATCACATGTTATTTCTTCATTATCATTAACAATAATAGATTTAACTCTATTATCTTTAATATTAATATTAGATAATTTAGTACTATATCTAATTTCTCCACCCATATCTAATATTTTATTTCTAATATTCTTAATAACTGTTCTTAATATATCAGTTCCAATATGAGGTTTATAATCATATAAAATTTCTTCAGGAGCTCCATTTTCTACAAATATTTCAAATATTTTCTTAGATCTAAAGTTTTCATCTTTAGTTAAAGTATTTAACTTGCCATCTGAAAAAGTACCAGCTCCACCTTCACCAAATTGTATATTTGATTCAGGATTTAAATTATTATCTTTAAAGAAGTTTTCTACATCTTTTACTCTTTCATCAATAGACTTACCTCTTTCAATTATAAGAGGTTTATATCCATATAAACTAAGCATATATGATAAGAATATACCAGCTGGTCCAAATCCTACAACAACTGGTCTATTAGTTAATTTTTTTGTACCATTTACTTCAAATTTATATTCTTCATTTCCTACTTTTTTAATTGTATCATTTAAATATTTATCTTCATTTTGAATATTAATATCTAATGTATATACAAATAAGATATTATTTTTATCTCTTGCATCTATAGATCTTTTATTAATCTTATATTCATTTATTTCTTGCTTAAATATCTTACTTAATTTATTCTTTATCGATATATCTTGATTAGATTTATAATTAATTTTTATATTACTAATTCTAATCATTATTAATACCTCTTGATGCTTTAATAGCAGAATAAATAGCAAATGCTATATTATAACCACCACAATCACCATCAACATCTAATACTTCACCAGTAAAATATAATCCTGGTACAATTTTAGATTCAAAATTAGAATCAACATTAGTTAAAGATACTCCACCTCTAGTTACTTGAGATTGGTTATAATTCATTGTACCAGTTACATATAATTTAAAATTAGTTAATTCATTAATTAATATAACTTTTTCATCTTCAGTTAATTCACTGAATGTTTTATTTCTAGGTACATCAATATTAGACATGATTATATTAGCTAATTTATCATTAATCATTCTCTTTAATACTATATTAATTGTATTCTTAGTATTATTTAAATAAGTATATATATTTGATATAGAAGGTACAAAATTAATACATACATATACATCTTGCTTATTAGCAAGTGCTATAGATGCATATCTCGATACATTAAATACACATATACCTGATATACCATATGAAGTAAGTTGTATTTCACCTTCTTCAGTATGGATTTTATTACCATCTACAAATATACTTATTTTTGCATCAGATCTTATACCATCCCAATCATATTGTTCAGTAGTTAAAGGAACTAAAGATGGTAATATAGGTACTATTTCATGTTTCATATTAGAAGCAAATTTAATACCATCTGTACTTGCTCCTATTTGAGGATAACTACCTAATCCTGATGAAATAATAACTTTATCATATTTATCTTTTCCATTAATTATAAATTCATTTCCAAGTTTTTCTATATTATGTACTTTTTCATTTAATAAAATATTTACATTCTTTTTATGAGCTTCATATATTAAAACATTTTTAATAGTAGTAGCTTTATTAGATAAAGGATAATAATAACCATTTTTTATTTTATAAGCTATTTCTAATTCATTTATAAAATCTAATACAGTATCTTTTATATCATCTTGAATATAATCTTTTATATTAGATTCAGAATGATAGTGATCTAAATTCATATCATCATTTAGAAAATTACATCTACCATTTCCTGTAACACTTAATTTTTTAAGTGGTTCTGAATTACTTTCATATATAGTAATATCTCCATTTATCTTTAATGCAGATACAAATCCAGATATACCTCCACCAACAATAGCTACTTTCATAGGTTATCTCCCTCTCTATTTTTTATAGAATTTCTTAATATAATTTTGAATATTTTGATTACTTCTTTCAATTGTATTTTCATCTTTATTAATAGATTTTTCTATTAATTCTTTACAAACTATTAAATAATCTTCTCTTGTATAACATCCTAAGTTAGAAGCTTCAACAATTATATTCTTTAATTTATATAATAAATTAATTCTAGCTGTTGTAACAGCTCCAAATGTTTCCATATATTTAAGATTATTATCTAATCTCTTTTCTCTTTCTTCATCAGATATAAAATAATCTTCAGCAACATTTAATAAATCTTCAAATTTCTTTTGAGATTCTTTTTTACTAGTAGTTTGAATTTCAGTAATTAATCCTTCAATTCTATCTAATGCTTTTAAATCTAAATCATTAGTAGTAAAATCATCTGTTATTCTTTCTAATAAGCTAATTAATAAATATGTTTCATATGAATATGAATTAGTTTCAGATAATAATAATCTTTGATCTAATTCAGGATTCCTATTCTTAACAGGATTATAATCTTCAGGTACAAACATCATTTCACTTGTTTTTAATATTGTCCCAGCTCTTAAAATATTTTCATTTATATCTTTAATTGCTTTAGGTCTATGTGCATCTGCACCATACATAAATTTAACATTATATTTTATTAATTCATTAAAGAATGACGGATGAGTAAATGAATGTTCACCATCTCTATAATTATCATGTTCTACTCTAGTAATACTATCTAGATTTATTTCTAATGGTATATCTAATTCTTCACATTTTCTACCTATCATATCAGCTGCTTTACTAGCATTTTCCATGAATAATGAATAGTTTTCAAATGAAGTACAAGTATCACGATAAACCATGAAATAATCAGGATGAGCTACTATATCAAATATACCTGAATCTAAAGCATTAATAATACTTCTTGCATATATTAATGGATATTCAGGATTATCATTAGGATCAACCTTTTCACCATCTATAATAACTTCATGTTGACCTAATATCATATAATCAACTTGTTTTCTTAAATTAATTAAATGTAATTTTAATGCTTCTGAATATTGAGCTTCAAATCCTACAAATACATCTATTTCAGGATAATCTCTATTTAATCTTCTAATACTATTAATATATTCAGTAACTTGATCATTACTTAATCTTTCATTTATTTCATCATATTCTACTTTAGGACTTGGAGCATGTTCAGTAAAACCAAATGAAGTCATACCTTTTTTTATTGCTGCTAATACATAATCTTCATCTTTAGAAGATGATATAAGTCCACATCTATTAGTATGAGTATGGAAATTAAATTTTTGTAATGCTTTTCCATTTATTACATTTAAGTTAGCCGTTAATGAATCTCTTTTAGTATTAAATTCCATATCAAAGTAACCACCATGTAAGTTAGCTACTAATTTATCTTTATATTTAATTTTATTTTCATTAGTTCTACTTAAGTTATGATCCATATCATCAGTTTTACTCCATATAGTAAAACTATCTATAATATCTTCATATTTAGATAATACTTGATATAATTCATTCATTTTAGCTTGTCTTATTTCTTCTAATTGAATTGGAACTAAATACTTTTCTGAAGGATTAACATACATATCAAATTCAGTAATATTAATATGCATATTTCTTTCTTTTAATTTTTCTAATAATTTATCAATTTTAGATATATCAGTAGAAGCATCTATATGTAATTGTTCTCCAATACCATCTATTAATTTCACCTTATGTAATATTTCATATTTATGTATTCTATCTAAGATAGACATAAATGCATCATATTTTTTATCTTCAAACAAATATACTTCATTATAAATAAAGTTAGTATATGGTAATATTCTTTTTGCATCAGATAATATATCTAATACATCTTCTAATGAAAGATAATTTAACCATCCACCTGCAAAATTATCAGAGCTATCTTTATAAGATCCTCTTATATCATATTCATTTCCTACTTTACTTATAGTTCTATTTAATAATTCATTTAAAGCATCTATAGATTCAATTGTATCTTCATATCCATTTTCTTTTATATATGTACATAAATCTACTACATATTTTCTTAAATATTCTTTAATTTCTTCTTTAGATTTATTTTTATATCTATCTGGGAAATCCATATAAAAGAATATAGAATTTAATCTAACTCTCTTATTAAACTTCTTAGCAAGTTCTAATGCTCTAGTAAAGTTTTCATAGTTATATGAACCATTTAACATAGTAACAGCATTATATTTAATAATATCATCTAAAGTAAATGTATCAAATTTACTTAAAGCATCATACATACTTGTATAAACACTCCAAGAACTTTCTTTAACTCCAGATTTAGATACTATTCTTGCATTAAATATTTCAAATATTTTATTAGCAACATCAGTATTAAACATTTGATATACTTGTTCAACCATATCATCAATATTAGATCCTGATTGTATTATTTGTACTAATTCTTTAACTTCTTCTTCAGTTAAAATATTCTTTTTTAATAATAAATTAATCTTAGCTTTTGTTTTAAGATTCTTATTAATAAAACATTCATATTTATTTAATAAAGAATCTATATATGATTCATATACAAATCTTTTAGCTTCATCTAAAGATACATATGTACTTATATATGATTCATCTATATCTAAAATAGTTATACTTTTAGCAAGTTCAATTAATTCTTCATATGAATTACATGCAATTATAGATAATATATCTATATCTTGATGATTCAATGTAATTCCTTTTAATTTAAAATCTATATCTAATAAATCTTTATTATCTTGATTTTCTTCTACACTTAAAGCTATTTTATATTTTTCTTTATACTTTTTAAATCTATCATATACTTTTTTTCTAAAGTCATCTAAAGATAAATCTGATTTAGTATATAGATTATACCAATTTCTAATTTCAGTTTCACTTATAAATATATTTAAATCTCTCATTTTATTTCTAAAATCATTTAAGATTCTAAGAGCGTCTCCACTTTGTTGAGCCATATAAGTTCACCTACTTTCTATCTAATTGTTTTAAAACGTTTTTATATACCTTCTTTATATTATTATATGTTAATTTATCTAATACTTTATCTTTATCTATCCACTCACAAGATATTATCTCATTTTCTTGATTCTTTAATTTAAATGAAGTAGCTTTAGCTATAAAGAATACTACTTCTTTTTTAATATTACCATTTATTTTATAATTTATTTTATATTTCTTTTTACTAATTATTTCTATATCTATATTAGTTTCTTCTTTTACTTCTCTTATAGCAGTTTCTTCTTCAGTTTCATTTCCTTCTACATGTCCTTTAGGAAAAGAAAAAAATCCTTGAAACTGTTCAATTATTAATACTGAGTTATCATTAAAAACAATAGCTCCACATGATTTTTCTTTCATACTTCACCACACTAACATTATAACATAAAAAAAGCAGGTTTTAACCTGCTATTTTATCTGAAAATAATTTTAATGCATTTTCAAATTCATTTTCATCAGTAATACTTACTAATTCTTCTCCTTCATCCTTCATAATTAAGAAATCATTTGGATTATCTAGATCAATTAAATATGCATATCCATTTATTACTTCAACAATTGTATAATCAATATCATCTATTCTAACAACAGCTACGTCCATATTATTTTGTTACTCCTTTTTCTTCTACTTTTTCTTGATAATATCTATCTTTTTTAGCTTCAATTCTTTCAGCTAAAGTAGAATGTTCAGGTTGTAAATGTAAGATTTTGCTTAATGCTACATCTATTTGAGCATCATTATAACCTGCATTATAGCAAGTTGTTCTAATATCTTCTATAGCATCATCAAAATCAACATATTGAGTTCCATGGTTAAATACCCAACCATTTTCATAGTTATTCCAACCATATCCTTCATCAACCATAATTGAATATACATCATTAGCTAGTTCTTCTCCACCCATAAATGATGGTTTAACACATCCAACACATGCCATTAAAACTGTACCAGCAATAAATCCATATAATCTATTTCTTTTTAATTTTTGTTGATGTTTTTGATTTAATCTTCTTTTTTCTATTTCTGCTTTTCTAACTCTTTTTTCTTTAGCATTATGAATTTCCATTGCTGCTAAATATTGTTCGAAGTTATGAGATATAAATTCATCATCAGCATTATCTAAAATATAATCTGCATCTTGAATAATATCATTTCCAGTTTCATAGTTATAATATTTTTGTTCCATACTCGAACCTCCTATTATTACATTAATTATAACATATATATTATTAAAATAAATAAAAAGATTAAGTAGTTTACTTAATCTTTTCTATTAAAATGAAGAACCACAGTTTGGACAAACTGTTTCATTTTCTTTTACTTCAAAGCCACATTTAGAGCAAACATATTTATCATTTACTTTATTTTTCTTAGCACCTTTTCTAATTAACTTTAATAATAATCTAAATAAACACCATAAACCAGTATAAATAATATCAACTAAACATATACCAGCAGCTACTCCTAATATAGAGTGTTGGATTAAATATCCTAAAATAGGACCTAATATAAAAGATACAAAATTAGGTTTTCTAAAGAATGGTAAAAATAATAAAATTATATCTACACCTATAACAATACCAGCACATAAATAAGCCATAACAGGAATATTAAATATATAACCTAATAAACCACATACTGATATAATTAACATAATTAAATCAAACATATTTATCACCTAGTTTTATTATAACATAAAAAAACTCTAGTTTAATCTAGAGTCTTTATAAGTTTTATTATATTTTTCTTTAAATAAATTAAATAATTTATTACATTTTTCTTTATTCATATCATTCATATTTTCATATGGATATTCAATACCTAATGTAATATATTTTTCTCTACCTAATCTATGATAAGGTAAGAATTCAATATTTTCTATATTAGATATAGTAAATTTATCTAAATAATTTACTAAAGAATCTATATAAGCTTCTGTATCCATTAAACCTGGAACAACAACTTGTCTAATCCATAACTTAGTATTATGTTTCTTTAAAGCTTCAATAAATCTTTCAGATCTATCTTGTTCTAAACCTGTTAATACTTTATATGCTTTAGGATCAGTATGTTTAATATCTAATATTACTAAATCAATATAAGGTAATATTTCATCATAATCATCTAAACCTACACCAGCAGTATCTAAAGCAACATTAATACCTTTTTTATGTAATTCTTTTGCACATTCTATTATAAACTTACTATGTAAAAGTGGTTCACCCCCTGAAAAAGTAACACCACCATTATCTTTAAAGTAAGGTTTGCATCTTACTGCTCTATCTACTACTTCATCAACAGTAATATTTTCATCACCCTTAGTCCACATCTCTGGATTATGGCAATATTTGCATCTAAGCATACAACCATTTAAGAAGAATACGCATCTTATACCTGGACCATCTACTAGTCCAAATGTTTCAACACTAGCTAAAGATGCTTTCATTACATACTCTCATGGAATGTACGAGAAATAACTTCCTCTTGTTGTTTTCTAGTTAATCTATTAAATCTAACTGAGTAACCAGATACTCTAATTGTTAGTAATGGATATTTATCGGGATTTTCCATTGCATCAATTAATGTTTCTCTTGTTAAAACATTAACATTTAAATGATGAGCACCTTGTGAGAAATATCCACTCATAAGATTTACTAAATTAGTCTTTTGATCTTCTAAATCAGATCCTAAAGCACTAGGAACGATTGAGAATGTATTACTAATACCATCTTTACAACAATGTTCATATGGTAACTTAGCAACTGAGTTTAATGATGCAATAGCACCAGATGCATCTCTTCCATGCATTGGGTTAGCTCCAGGAGCAAATGCAACACCAGCTTTTCTACCATCTGGAGTAGCACCAGTCTTAGAACCATATACAACATTAGATGTAATAGTAAGAACTGACATTGTTGGTTCAGCATTTCTATAAGGAGTATGTTTAGCTAATTCAGAATAGAATTTATTTAATAATTCAACTGCTATTTCATCTACTCTATCATCATCATTTCCATATTTAGGGAAATCTCCACTTATTTCAAAATCTTCTGTAATACCATCTTTATTTCTAATAGGTCTTACTTTAGCATATTTAATAGCTGATAATGAATCAACTGCAACAGATAAACCTGCTACACCATAAGCCATATATCTATGTACATCTGTATTATGTAATGCCATTTGAATTGATTCATATGCATATTTATCATGCATGTAATGAATAATATTCATTGCATTAGCATATATACCAGCAACTTTTTCAAGTACTTCAAAATATGCTTTCTTAACTTTATCATAATCTAATACTTCATCATTCATTGGTTTAATATTTGGAAGTACTAAATCACCTTTCATTTCATCTTTACCTTCATTTAATGCAAGTAATAATGATTTAGCTAAATTACATCTAGCTCCAAAGAATTGCATATCAACTCCAACTCTCATTGCTGAAACACAACAAGCAATAGCATAATCATCGCCATAAATTGGTCTCATTAAATCATCATTTTCATATTGAATTGCATCTGTTTGAATTGACATTTTAGCACAATATCTCTTCCAATTTTCAGGTAACATTTCAGCCCATAAAACTGTTAAGTTTGGTTCTGGTGCTGGATCTAAGTTAGTTAATGTATGTAACATTCTATAACTTGTTTTAGTAACCATTGAATTACCTTCAGTAGTAACACCACCTAATGAACAAGTAACCCAAGTTGGATCTCCTGAGAATAATTCATCATATTCAGGAGTTCTTAAATGTCTTATAATTCTTAATTTAATAATAAAATTATCAATTAATTCTTGTGCAGCTTTTTCTGTTAAAGTTCCATCTTCAATATCTCTCTTAATATAAATATCTAAGAAAGCATCTACTCTACCTAAAGATTCAGCAGCACCATTGTTTTCTTTAACACCTGCTAAATATCCAAAGTAAGTCCATTGAATAGCTTCTTGAGCATTTTTAGCTGGTTTAGAAATATCAAATCCATATGATGCTCCCATTTTCTTAATTTCTTCAAGAGCTCTAATTTGCATATTTAATTCTTCTCTTGTTCTAATTAAATCTTCAGTCATTGGACCATCATATTTAACTAAATCTTTTTTCTTTTCTTCGATTAAGAAATCAACACCATATAATGCTATTCTTCTATAATCTCCAATTATTCTACCTCTTCCATATGCATCAGGAAGACCTGTTAATAAACCAACATGTCTTGCTTTTCTAATATCATCATCATAAGCATCAAATACACCTTGATTATGTGTTTTTCTAAACTCATTAAAATATTTATCAACTGTTGGATCTAATTTATATCCATATGCATCTAATTCTTGATATACCATACGAATGCCGCCGTATGGATTAACAATTCTTTTTAATGGTGCATCAGTTTGTAATCCTACAATTACATCATCGTCTTCATTTATATATCCTGGATCAAATGAATTGATTCCTGACATATGAACTGTATCAATATCTAATACATGTTTCTTTAATTCTTCTTTTAATAATTCTTCGCATCTACCCCATACACTTTTAGTCTTTTCTGTAGGTTCAGCTAAGAACGATTCATCTCCATCATAAGGTGTATAATTAGCTTTAATAAAGTCACTAACATTTACCTCTTCTTGCCACTTTCCACTTTTAAAGTTTTTCCATTCTTTCATATCTTTCATACTATCCTACCTCCAAGTATAAATATACCACTTAACAAAATAATAAAATGTTGCCGTTGCAACATTTTACATTTTTATCTAATTTTTATAATTTAATTCCAAAAAGATGTTAAATTACCATCTTTTTTATAGTAATTATCCATTAAAATAAAGAATTTAAAATTACTGTCAAGTAATTCTTTTTTTGTATAAACAAGCATATGCATATCATAATCTAATGCTTCTGAAATATAGTATTTATCATCTTTCATACCAATAAGCATAGCTACATGTCCTTTAAGTCCAACTAAGTCTCCTATTTTAACTTTATTAAATACATCTTCATCTGTAAAATATACTTTTTCTCCTAATTCAAATAAATCAGATGCTCCATAATCTTGTATATCATATCCAGCATTTAACATAGCCCATGTAACAAATCCTGAACAATCTAATCCATTATCTTGATTTGCTTTTCTTGTTTCTTCATACATAGGACATCCCCATATTTGAGGTCCTGATCTTTTATATTTAATATCTTTATAATCATTCTTACTTAAATATAATCCTTTATGTAAATATCTTCCTTCTCCATCACATAAATCAAATTGTTCATTATTGGTCATTCTTCCATTTTCATAAAAATAATTTAATCTATATTTAAATTCTAGATTTAAAAATCTTTCTGCAGCAACAACTCCTGCTCTAGTTTTATAACCATAGAATTCTATTTGATTAGCTAATATATCTTCTAATAGTTTTTCATCTTCTTCGTTATATTGTCCACATTTTAATCTATCTTTTTTATCTATATTATAATCACTTATAATATCAGTAACTATTATTTCTAATTCATCATATTTATCATCTTTAATAACTTTAATCTTACTATTACCAACTTTAATAGCCTTAATAGTATTATTATCTAAAGATAATATATTTTTATCTTCTATTTCTATTTTAGAAGAATCAAAAGTCATAGAACTATCTAATGCCATATAATATTTATCTGTATTAAATATTTCTTCATGTTTTAAAGTTATGTTTTCTACATTTTCTACTATATGACTAACTGTTGTTTTATTATTAAATAAGCATATTAAAATAACAATACCTATAAATAGATAAAGAAATCTCTTAACACTTTTTTTAAGTCTTCTTTTTCTTTTAGCCATATATATTACCCTCTTATATAATTATAGCAAATAAAAACTCCAATTAGTGTTTAATTGGAGTAATATTTTCATTTTCTTTACTTAAAGTCTTATTTTTAGAAACATGATTCTTCATTACTATAGGTAATAATTCTTTAATATATGCAGGTCTATTAACTCTTAATAGTTTATCACCATAATTTTTAACTTCAGGAACAGTAACACCTAAACATAATTCTAACCATTCAGCTACTATATGTCTATGGCAAAAATATTCACTGTCTTCATAACACAAAAGTATTTTACCATCTAATTCATTATATACTTCTAATGGTTCTAATTTAGATAATACAGTTTCATAATACTTTTCCATATAAAACATGACTGAATCATGGAAATCTATATTTTTACTTAATTCTTCCCATTCTTTCCACCAAGAATATTTAGGAGCTAATTTTAAATAAGCATTACCTTTATAATCTACTGATTTACCTCTATCACCTGATATACTTATACCATTTTGATGATTCATAAATTCATTATAACTTCCAGTACATATCATTCTAACGCCTTCTTTTGCCCTTCATTATATAAAGTATTTAAATCAACTCTATCTTCTAAAGGTAATTTATTATTTAATTTTTCTAATAATGTCATATTTACATATAACATATTATATAAAGGTTTAACTTCCTTTAAGTCATTTGATAATTCTTTTATAACCATATAATCAGCATAAGCTAAATCTTCATATTCTTTACGGCTTTTATCAGACAAATCTTCTCTTTCTAATATTTTTAAAGTTCTATTCATATCTCTATTATAAAAACAAAAGATAGCATCAAGAGGACCAGTAGATTTTATAATACCTTGATCCATTCCCGATAGCATATCTTCATGATAATTTATAAAATTTCTAATAAGAATAACATCTTCTTTATGTTCTAATAAAAATGCATATAATTTATTTACTTTAGCTTTATAATATTTTCTAAAGATGTCTAACATAAATAATCACCTATATCTTAGGATTGTGTTGTTTTAATAATTTCTTTTCATTTTTCTTAGCTCTTTTAGATCCAGGAATAATCATAGAGATAGATCCTTCCTTAAACCATACTAAATCTCTTAAAGAAAGTATTTTAAAATCTAATTCATCACATAATTGAACTACATCTTGTTTCTTTTCTCTTTCTTTTAAAGATAATTTATTAAAACTTACAGCCAATTCTTGTTTTTTATCTTGTAAAAGATAAGCTTTCTCATATATATCATGAACACTTAATTGTTTATATTCATCATAGTCAATTAAATATTCTAAACCATTAACATATTCAATAGTAGCTGGATCAGTAAACATTTTAAATGTATATGGAGTATCATCAAGACCTCTTGTAGTCTTTACTCTTAACTTACCATTAAAATCTTGTTTAACTGAATCAGGTATACCTAATTCATGTTGGAATATAAAAATAATATCACTTATTTGTAAATATAACTTATCTTTATTATCTTTAATCAATAATTTCATATAAACCACTTCTCGAATATATTATAGCACATATATGTCAAATTATGTCAAATTTACATGCTATTTATTGTATTTAAATAAAAAAAGAGATAATAACTATCTCTTTAAAAATGTCCTCCACCGGAAGAATGTCCTCCACCTGATGATCCACCTGATGAATGATGTCCACCTCCACCACCACCAGATGATGAAGACACTGTATAACTTGATGTATGTGATCTAAGAAATACATCACTCTTTTCAGTTAAGTTAAGAGAATCTTTAACAAAATATTCTCTTGCAGCTAATGCTTTCTTAACCATTTTATGTTTTCCTAATCCTATACACATATATATAAGACCTACAATTAATCCAATAAATGTATATAATCCCCATATTGGATACCATTTTCTATGAATCCAACCAAAATCATCTACATAATATCCTTTTAATTCTCCCCAATTTGTACAATCTCTATAATAATTTAATGTATAATCAACAGCACCTTTATAATTATTTACTAAGAAATAACTTTTAACTCCAGATATCAATGAATCATATCTAGAGTCATATAAATACATTTGAGCATCTCCAAATGTCATAATTCTAACATATGGATCTAACGAATATGAATTTCTAAAAATAGCAATACCATCATAATTATTATCTTTATCATTAAAACTATTATAATCATAGAAATCAGCTATAAAATCTTCATTATCTTTATCATTAGTATAAGGTAAATTATAACTTACAAAAATAGCTGGCATATTAAATTCTTTAGAAAATTCCATTAAAGATTCTTTAATATAAATTTCATCTTCTTCCGATAATACATCAGAGAAATCATATACATAATCATTAACATCTACACATGGTGTATTTAATGCACGATTAATTCTATAATCTGTATTAAATTCCCATTTTTTTGTAACACCATAGTTGTTAGATGTATCTCTTTTACATAAATTAGTATAACCTGAATTATCTTCTAACTTAGCACCTGTTTTATTAGCGTATGTAGTAGATAAAACATAATTAATTTTTTTAGTAGTTGTAGTAGTTGTTATTGCATTAACTGGTAAAACAATTACTAATGTTAGGATAATAATTAATCTAAATATCTTCTTCATCTTAATTACCTCCTATAAAAAAGAATATAATTGAAAGTAATAAAACTATTACAAATGCTATAGCAAAAGCAATAAATGTTTTTAATACTACTTTTAATGGAGAAATTGGAACATTACCAACAAATTCTCCTGTTTGTCCATTCATAGCAAATGTATAGAATTTACCATTATATTTAACATTAACCATATATACAGGTAATAAAACATATTCACATACATCAGTTCTAGGAAAATAATCTCTACTAGTAACTAACTTAGAAGAATATCCAGTACAAGTACTTAAGAATTCTTGATCAGCTGTAGCTTTAGATCTATCACTTGCATCTTTAAATGATCTTGTTTTATCTATATCATATTTTTCAGCAATAAATCCTGATAAATATGCATGATTATATTCTTTTAATTCACTGTAATCAAATGGTTCAATAGTATTCATTAATGCATCATCAAATCTTGATGATCCATCTACTGGAATTCTATTAAATTGCATTGTACCTTTACGTGTTAAATCATAATAATCTGTCTTAGTATAATGTGTATTACCAGATGACCAAGATGTAGATCTTGTAGCACTTACTTTAACAGAACCACTTAAGAAAATACTATATAACCAGAAAGGAATATATACTCCTCTTATCTTTTCTATATTAGCAGTACTTTTAAATGATTTAGGAACAAAAGGTTTACCTTTTGTAACATTATTAAAAGCTTCTCTTGCATCTTGTTCAGTCTTCTTAAAAGGAATTATATAATCAGGTTTAAATTTACCTGCTAATTTATTTTTTAATATAGCTGTATTACCACAATAAATACAGAATGTTGCACTTGTTAATTCATCAGCAATTATTTCAGCACCACAATCTGGACAATTATATTGTACATATGTAGTATCATCATCTTCTACTACATCAGTATCATCATTTTTCTTTGCAGTAGCAGCATTATTAATTCTTTTTTGTAATTCTTCTAAAGTAAATTCAGAATCACAATAATCACATTTCCATTTTTGTAATTT
>AUXO014118009.1_pt1 | contig 14778 bp, 28 predicted proteins | sample 768731 | NCBI WGS metagenome assembly AUXO01 (sample SAMN02715735, study PRJNA202380) | gut metagenome | biome: sheep rumen | host: Ovis aries | place: New Zealand: Palmerston North | reverse complement strand
GCGCGCTGGAACTTCGCCTCTTGCGATTGATTATATCTTTGTTGGGGGTGAATGCCGCGTAGCGGCAGAGGGGCACTCCCCTTTCAGAAAAAAAGTACCATGTAAAACAACAGGTGCGGAAAGCAAAGAGGATTATTAGCCATGAAAGCAATATTCAGCAGCAGGCAGAACGCAGTAAAGGCCACAACAATCGGAGGACGAACAACTGTTCAGATCTGCCTGAACGAGGAAAAGAAAAACATTGAAAATCCGGAAACCGGAACAGTAGAGGTTGAATATGTTTATGACTTCAACGAATGGACGGCGGAAAACGTAAATGTTAATGCGGTAAAAAAAGACCCAGAATCCTATATCAACTTCATTCCTGACCCAGAACCGTCGGAAGAGGATAGGCTGGATCAGAGAATTTCTGACTTGGAAGAAATGGTTGCAGATGCAATAGGAGGAGCGCAATGACAGCAAAAATCAGGGTTATGATACGGGTAGCCGGGAGAAGAATCGACGCAGGAGAAAACATAGAGGATGTCCTTGCTGGGTGGCCAAAGCTGTCCGAAGAGGAAAAGCAGGAGATACGAGATGCGGTATGACATGATCAATGCGGATGATATCTATATATTCGGAGACTCCGCGAAAGACCTGTACCGTGTAATGCGAGGAATCATAAAACGCGCAGAAACAGCGGGCCTCACGATAAAACCGGAGTGGAAGCTGATTGACTGCGGCGGCAGTGAGCAACAACCTTACTCATGCGGCTATTCTGTTCAGCGCAGAGGGATTTCCCGTCATATATCAATGCTACAAGCACCCGAACGCACAGCCGACACCGGAGCCGGAAGAGACAACCACAGAAGGCGAATAAATTTATTTACGGGGGGGAATCCCCGTGGTATAATAAAATAAAAATCTGAGGAGTAAGGAATATGACATCTGAGGTACTTGTTGCAGTGTTGTCATTGCTCGGCACTGCATTCGGATCAGTCACAGGAATTATGGCAGCAAACAAGCTGACCAACTACCGCATTGCTGAGCTTGAAAAGAAGGTTGATAAGCATAATACAATTATCGAACGCTTCGCCCTTCTCGAACAGGACAATAAGACTCAGTGGAATCGCATCGATGACCTTCGAAGTTCAATGGACGAAATTAAAAAGGAGGTACTACATTATGAAAATTGACTGGACTAGAAAATTGACTAGTAGAAAATTCTGGGTGGCAATTATTGGATTCGTCACTGGTCTTTTAATTTTTCTTGGCAAGTCCGAATCTGAAGCCGCACAGGTTGGGGCGCTTATTATGCAGGGAGCAAGTGTGATTGCTTATTGTATCGGCGAAGGACTGGCTGACAGTGTGGAGGATAGAAATGGCGGCACGGATAGTTCATGCGAGTAAGGACGAAAATGGCAGATATACGAATGGAATTGCAGGAGATCAGACTGCGCAGGAAGTGTGTTTGCGGACATGGTATAATAGACCATGGGATACGGTACTTCGTCCATTAAATCTTAAGCTTGCATCTCATATCGCTTCTATTGCTCAAATTCTTGCAAAGTGCGTGAAAATAGGATACGATCAGTATCAGCGAACTACATTATACGACCAGTGCGAAAGGATTAATTGGGATATTTCAAGGATCAATGATATTGCTCCATGTGAATGTGATTGTTCGTCACTGATAGCCGTAATTTTGCGATTCTGCGGCGTTTCGATACCAAAGACAGTATATACTGGGAACATGACATCATACGTCCTTGGAACGGGAAAATTCGAATGTCTGCGTGATCCAAAATATCTCACACAAGATGCTTATCTGAAAAAAGGTGACATCATTTTAAATACAGCACATCATGTGGCTGTTGTAATAGATGATGGAGAAAAGGCGCAGATTAATTTCACAGCATACGCCGCACAGGTCAAGGTAAATACATATCTGCAAGTAAGAACTGCTCCAAATGGGGCAGAATATAAATTTTCTGATGGCACATCATTCAGATTGCCGAATGGCATGACTGTTGCAATAGTACAGGAGAGTGAGAAATGGGGCAGATTATCGGATATACAGGGATGGGTATCATTATCTTACTTGGCGCGTGCTACTTCGTAAAACGTGCGATCATAGACTATTATCGGTCAGTTATAAATTGACAAAATCCAAAAGTAGCCGATCGGCGAAAGGGTTTTGGCAGAGGTGTACCTCCGCACCTCTGCTTTTTAAAATGATTTAAAAATATTATTGACTAATATATACATATTATGATATGCTATAAAGATAACAAAATACTTTTATTTTCCACAAGGAGGAAACGATATGGAACAGATCCCGTACTATGTACATGAGGGCATGATGGTGAGAATGGAACGGACAATCAAGCGTCTGTGGATTCTTTGCGTTATCATCTTCCTCGCCTTTGTAGCAAGCAATGCGGCTTGGATCGTTTATGAGGCTCAATGGGAAGCAGTGGAAACTACAAGCCAGTCAGTTGATCAAAAGATTGATACTGGTGATGGTTCAGCTACGGTAACTGGAATAGGTGATATTTATGGCACGGATTCATACAGTAGCGAAGAAAACAACGACTAAATCAAGACGCAGGAAAACAGGTGGTTCTTCTGGATATATCCAGTGTAACCTATGTAAGGGTACTGGAAGAATCAAAAATTGGCACAAGAAAAAGTGATGGAATACACGAATAGCGAGATCACAAATCTCATAGACGAGCATATCCATAGTGAGCGTGACAGAGCCATCCTCAAGCGCAGGCTTGTGGATGGCATTCGTTATGAAAAATTAGCCGAAAATTTTGATATGTCAGTACGGCAGATCAAGAACATCGTTTACAAGTCAGAAGATAAGCTGTTCAAATATTTATAAGTTGCAAGCAATAAGTTGCAATAAGTTGCACGAAAGTTGCCCTCCTACTTCATTGTAGAAGGGTTTTTTTGATGTCTAAAATTATTGCCATAAGGAGATGTGTTATGTGGCAGGAATATAATCCGAATCCGACTGGCAGAAAGGTTGGAGATTGCGCTGTCAGAGCGGTGGCAAAGGCACTTGATATTGATTGGGAAACAGCGTACTTGCTCATGATGGCGAACGGTTATCACATGGGCGATATGCCGTCTTCGGATTCAGTGTGGGGCGCAGTACTGCGACAGCACGGATTTTACCGAACGGCAATTCCAAATAAGTGCCCGGACTGCTACACAGCGGAAGATTTCGCCAAAGACAATCCGAAAGGTACGTTTGTTTTGGGATTTGGAGGTCATGTCGCCACTATCAAAGACGGAACGCTTTTCGATTCTTGGGACAGTTCACAGGAGATACCGATCTACGTTTGGTTTAAAAAATAGGATTCTATAAATTTCCATTTATGGTACAGAAAGGATTAAGGCATGGCATACAATAGTGGTTTTCCAGTTGGGTATCAGCAGTATTTTCAACCGCCTCAATATGGCGGCTCTTATGCCCCACAGCAGGCTTCTCAGCAACTCATGACTCCACCTACCATCCATGCGGAAATCGTCCAAATTGGAGGCGAAGAGGAGGCTCTTGGCTTTCCTGTAGGAGCAGGGCAGTCACAGATGATGATGGCGAAGGATGATTCTGCGATCTACATAAAAACAGCTTATGCAAATGGTCAGAGTGCGCTTGTAAAATACACAAGAGAAAAGGCGAAGCCACATGAAGCTGTGAATGCTGATTACGTTACAAGGGAAGAGTTTGAAAACAGAATCGCCGAGATCATGAAGAGCAGAAAGGCAGTGGAAGAAGATGAGTGAACTTTTTAATTCTCTTGGAGAAAAACCACAGACGCAACAGCAGTTAGTTCAGCAACTCAAAAACGATCCCGCCTCTTTCATGAAAAGCAGAGGGTTTAACATTCCGCAGGGTGTGGATGTTCACAATCCGCAGTCCATCATAAATGGATTGCTACAGTCTGGGCAGATAGGCAATGACCGATTCCGAATGGTCATGCAGATGCTTAGGCGAAGATAAGAATTCAATGCCGAGCGTACGGCGGCTTGAAGAATATAAACCGACTATCCGATTTGAGGGTAGCCGCTCACCGATAAAAGTTATCGGAGAAAGGACACAAAATGGCTTTAACAGATGACAATGCTATGGTAATGCCTGTCGCTCCTATGTATGGTGGTGGCAACGGCGGATTTGGCTCAGGCTTCGGCGGTGACTGGGGATGGATCATCCTGCTTCTGCTGATTGCAGGAAACGGCTTCGGTTTTGGTGGCTGGGGCGGAGGCAATCTTGCGGCAGACGGAGCAATGTTGTATCCGTGGATGAATCAGGCGGAGGTTACCAACAGCGGCTTCAGAGATCAGATGCTGAACGGAAATATCAATTCTATCCGTGACGGCATCGGCGACATTTCCACACAGCTTTGTAACGGCTTTGCAGGAGTAAATGCAGGAGTAGCTAATGGCTTTGCGCAGGCTGAGATTGCGGCGAATGGTCGGCAGATGGCAAACATGAATCAGGCGTTTGCGGCTCAGACTGCTATGACTCAGGGGTTCAACGGGCTTCAGAGCCAGTTCGCGGATTGTTGCTGTGAAAACAGGCTCGGTCTTGCCGATCTTAAGTACACGGTGGCTACCGAGAATTGTGCGGACCGTACACAGTCCATGCAGAACACTAGAGATATTATTGACGCCCAGACTCGTGGTACGCAGGCTATTCTTGATAAGCTTTGCGCTCTGGAACTGGATGGTGTCAAAGGTCAGCTTGCACAGGCTCAGCGCGAGAATGTTGGTCTGCAGAATCAGCTCAACATGGCGGCTCTTCGTGAGTCCCAGACTGCGCAGAATGCATTCATTTCGCAGGGCTTTGCGAATGAAGTGGATGCTCTGTACAACAGACTGAATACTTGCCCTGTTCCGTCTACGCCTGTGTATGGCAGAACTCCTATCTTTACTTGCAACCAGAACAGCGGTTGCGGCTGTGGATGTGGCGGTAGTTTCTGAGGAGGTGCGGTATGGCAGAATATTTAACACGGGACACGGTAGAGAGTGTAGCACTCAATACAGCAATTCCCTTCATAAATTCTATTCCGTGCAATAAAGGATATATTTTTCATCAGAGTGGCACTGGAATTTTTGTTCTGCGCGGTATCGTGAATAATCCGCAGGGTTGTTTTGCGAGATACGAGGTTGAGTTTACTGGGAACATCGCGATTCCTGAAAACGGTACAATCACTCCGATTGCTACGGCAATCGTGGTATCAGGCGAAAGCAGAGAAGGTAGCAGAAGCATTTACACGCCTGCGGCAGTTGATGAGTACGGAAACGTAACAAGCCGTGCAACAGTCGATGTTCCGAAAGGATGTTGTTTTACAGTTTCGGTAGAATACGTGAACGGATCGGTCAATGATCCTGCCACAGTACCGACTCCGCTGATCAATGTGGTAGACGGCAGTCTGAGTATCCGCAGAACAGCGTAAGAAAGGAGATGTCATGCATAAACTTTATGAGTTAAAAGAAAAGCTGATGGGCGAACTTGAGGACTACTCCGAGAATGGCAAATTCAGTAAAGAAGATGTAGAGTCCATCAAGTACATTGCCAGTGCGATTGATCATATCTGTAATATCGTTGATGGTGATGAAGAGTACAGCAATGCCTATATGTACGATGATGGCTCCTATGCGTATGAGAGAGGCAATAATCGCGGTGGTAATCGGAGCTACGCAAGAGGCAGAGGCAGAGGCGCACGCCGTGATTCGATGGGCAGATATTCAAGAGCCAACGAAGACATGGTTGAACAGCTTCGGTCGATGATGCAGGAAGCTCCCGATGAACACACGCGACAGGAGTTTCAGCGGTTCATTACGAAAGTCGAGCAGATGTAAGGCGGTGATCCCTTGATAACGGAAAAAGATTTGCAGGAAGCAATAGCCGAGTGTCAAGGGACACGCAACCCAGATGCCCGAACCTGTATCAAGCTTGCGGCATACTTGACGATCAAGGAGCATTTATATCCACAGGTTGTTGAAAATGATTCTTCTGCGATTCCAGTTTACTCTTATGCCGAACCGCCCTCTGTAGAATACACAGGTGATAGCGTGTTTTCTCAGTCGGTATCCGGCAAGGACATGACTGAGGTGTGGAAGATCATGGATGAGCTGATGGACACACTGCAAGTGATTCAGCCTCGGCTATATGATAGCGTTATTCGGAAGATAGACAGCATTTAGCTGTCTATCTTTTTTTTATTCTTCTGTGTAGGATAAGTGTAGGATAAAGGTACATTTATATAAAATGTCTATAGAAAAAATAGTCCTATAGGGATTTTATGAAAATGCACGATTATCCTACACTCTTTTTATAAGCCGTTGAAATTCTTTCAAAATAATTTAAAAAATATATTTACATCATGCCTTGATGGTGGTAGTATATTACTAGAAACAGAAAACACGAACCCAAATAGGAGGTCAGACCGTTAATCACAGAAAGGAGGCGCAATGACATTAGGTGAGCGGATGGTAAGATACCGAGCCAAGAATCGGATCACGCAGACAGAGTTGGCTCAGAGATGCGGAGTTACTCTCCAGACCATCTCAAATGTGGAGCGAGGGATTCAAGACCCAAGCAGGGTCACAGTTCAGAAGATTGAACTGGTAATTGATGAAGATCAGCAGTAATTAAAAATAAACAGGAGGATTTTAAAATGCTGAATATTACAAGTCATAACGGGGAATCAAAAATTAAGGTTGAAGGAAGCATCATAGAGATTACATACGATCCGGTAAGAGGACTGATTAAGTTTAAGTCTCTTGCAGAGCAGAATGAGATGTGCGCAGATATGCTGTTAGGCTTCTGCAAATACGCACTTCCGAAATTAGCCGATCCAGAGGTTGATCTGGATGAGGCTGCGAAAGAGCACAGGAAAGCCGCACAGGAAGAAGCCAAGAAATCATCTCTGAAGCAGATCATCAAGGAAATGATCAAGGATGATGATGGGCTGATTAAGACAATCAGAGATATTCTGGATGATCTGGAGGATGACGGCAAATGAAGTACAGTATTTCAAGAATAAAACTCTTCAAGTCTTGTAGGAGAGCGTATGAGTTGAAATACATCGAGGGTCTGGAGCCAGTCCAGAAAGCGGATTCGCTCCAGACAGGACTCAGCTATCATGCGAAGATAGAAGAGTTCTACAAGACAGGCGAAGTTCCGCAGGATGAAGACATTAAGACTACGGCAATGGCGATGGCATATGTTAAATACATTGCTCCGACAGTCAAGATTGTGGAATGTGAAAAGTGGGTTGAATGGAATCCGAATAGTGCGATCTATAAAGACAGTCTGATAGGTCGCATAGATGGAATTACTGAAGACGGGGTGCTTGTGGAGCACAAAACCACATCGGGAGAAATTGGCGAAGATTATGAGTACATGCTTCAGTGGGATGAGCAGTTACTGGCATATATGCTCATGACAGGCGCAAGAGAGATGTGGTATACGGTATGTCGTAAGCCTACGATCAGACAGAAGAAGAACGAGACTGATGAAGAGTTCCTGCGGAGATGTGTAGAGTGGTTTGATGAAGATACGGACAGTAAGATCAAGCTGATGTCTATACAGAGAAGTGACGAGGAAGTTACCGAATTTAGGTATGAAATCGTGCGCATGATGGCGTTAATTGATGAAGCCAAACACTACTACAAAAACACGGCATACTGCAAGCATTGGGGACGCATGTGCGATTATGCAGGAGTGTGTTTGCATTACGATCCTAAGCAGGAATATGTCGATTATGAAAGGGTGAAAAGATGAATATAAAGAGCCTTAACGAAGCCAAAGTGGACAATACTTATACAGCATTATTTTATTGTCCGCCCGGAGTGGGAAAGAGCACGGCAATAGGCTTGATTGCAGAAGCAAGTGAGGGCAGAACGCTTGTGCTTGATGTGGATAGGACGATCACAAAGACGCTTGCGAAAAAAGAGGTGGTCAAGGATACCAGTAAGATTCTTCTGGAACAGATCGATAACATCAATACATTTGATGAGTGGACGAAGACGCTGAGTGAGATTGATATCATGTATCATAATGGTGAACTGAAAAAGATGAATGTGCGTACAATCGCAGTCGATAACATCTCGGAACTGCAGAGGTGCATTCTCAGTGATCTCGGCTCAAAGGGCAAGAATAAAGGCGTTCCTGCTATGGGAGACTATCAGTATATGCAGTTCAAATTAGTGAACAGCCTGAGGATGATGAAATCTTGGGGAGTGAATATAATTTGGACAGCATGGGAAACCACAGAGCAGTTTACGAACCCGGACGGAAATCAGTATAGCCGTTTGTATCCTCAGTGTTCAGCAAAGATCGTAGATAATATCTGCGGACTATGCGATGTGGTCGGAAAAATCTTTGTAAACAAAGATGGAGTTCATGGCATCCAGTTAGAAGCCACTCAGAATGTTTACGCAAAGAATCAGATCGACAGTCGTAAGGCTTGCAGGATCGAGGACTTTGTGAATTTTAGGAGGGCTGAATAATGTGGAAAGTTATTATTGGTCAGATCGGTGGAAGAGTTCAGTTTGGTTTTAATGAAATGAGTGATGCATTGGATTTTGCAAGCACGTGTGCAGAATGCGGTGATAAAGGTACTATCATTACGATTCTTGAAGATGAAGATGAGGAGGATTAAAACATGGCTTGGAATTATCAGAGAGAGGAACAGCAGTTTCAGCAGATTCCAGAAGGTAGGTATCGCATCAGAGTGAAGTCGGCAGAGAAAGCCGTTTCCAAAAAAGGAAACGATATGCTTGCGCTTCAGTTCGAGGTTTCTGGAAAGACGCAGATTCTTTACCATTACATCAGTTTCTTGGATGACCGTCCGGAGATTACGAACAGGATGCTCACAGCGTTCTTCGACAGCTTTCCTGCTATTGAAGAGGGCGACTTCAACATGGCTCACTGGATTGGCAAGGCAGGAGCTTGCATGGTGAAGCATGATGAAGACGGCAGAGCCAGAATCAGCTATTTCATTAAGGCTGACAAGCAGGGTGATCTTCCTGCATGGCATGATGCAGGCAATGATCCAGTAGTCTCGGGAGCAGATGACTGGACACCATTTGACTAAGGCTTGAAAGAGGGCTCTGGGAAACCAGAGTCCTCGATTTTTCAGAGGTGGATATGAACAACAAAAAGTTAGGGACAGCGTTTGAGCGGGAGATGGTGAAGATTCTATCAGAGAATGGATACTGGGTACACTTCATCAGTCCAGACAACAGAGGCGCACAGCCTTTTGACATCATAGCAGTTAAGAATGGAATTGCTCTGGCGGCAGACTGCAAGACCTGTGAAGATCATATCTTTAGAATCAGCAGACTTGAATGGAATCAGAGGCTTGCTTTCCAGAAGTGGATTGACTGTGGAAATGTGATGCCAGTTATTTTCGTGAAATATCATCATAATGAGAAAATTTGCATGATTGATTATGACAGGCTCGTGAAAGACGAAAAGGTGGATTTGAATGAAATTTCTGGTTGGCAATAAAATCATTGCGAAGGGAGTTACAAGAGAACTTCATAATTGGTGCATGGACAATCTGGTGCTGTTCAATCCAGACTACGCCAAGAAAGAGCGCATGGGTCTGTGGACTGGTAGCACTCCAAGGAATATCTTTCTCTATGAGAAGAATGGCTCAGACTTGATTCTTCCGTTCGGATGTATAGCGCAGTTAAGGTCAAGGTTCCCAGATGCCCAATTTATGGCTCAGAATCGCCCCAGAATCGCTTTTAACTATCGTTCCCATATTTCTCTATACCCATACCAAGAGAACGCAGTCTTGAAGGCGCTAGAGGGCAAAAATGGCATACTCGTCATGCCGTGCGGAGCAGGAAAGACGCAGACAGGTCTGGAAGTGGTTGCCAGAATAGGCGGCAGGGCGTTATGGCTGACCCATACGCAGGACTTACTGAATCAGAGCATGAACAGGGCGAAGTCAGTATTCGGATGTCCTTTGAGCAGTTACGGAACGATCACTAACGGTAAGGTGAATATTGGAGAGGGAATCACATTCGCCACAGTGCAGACTATGAGTAAGCTTGACCTTACTGAATACAAAGATTTTTGGGATGTGGTAATTGTGGATGAATGTCACAGAGCCATTGGATCACCTACGAAGGTGATGCAGTTTTACAAGGTGCTTTCTAACTTGTCATGCAGATACAAGTTCGGTTTGACAGCCACACCGAAAAGAGCAGATGGTCTTGAGAAAGCGATGTTTGCTTTGATAGGTGATGTACTCTGTGAGGTATCTAAAAAAGAGGTCGCCAATACAACGTGTCCTGTTGTGGTCATAACTATGGAGACTGGGTACAAGCCGAATACAGACATGGCTCTTGCGGGAGATGGAACGATTAACTACGCGGGGCTTGTGAATGATCTTACTCATGACGAGAAGCGAATGAAGGTCGTATCGGAAGTGCTGAATCATAACTGCAATGCGGCTACGCTTGTGCTTTCGAACAGGGTAGAATATCTCAGACTGTTGCAAAGAGAGTATCAGCGTGATTCAGTGTGCTTATCTATGCTTGGGAACAGCAAAGCCGCAAAGGCAGAACGGAAAGAGGCTCTTAGAAAGTTGAATGATGGAGAGATAAGTTGTGTCTTTGCTACGTATGCCTTGGCTCGTGAAGGACTCGATGTGCCAAACTTGCGATATGTAGTATTTGCTACGCCAGAGAAAGACCCTACAACTATTCAACAGGCATCTGGGAGAGTCGGCAGGAAAGCAGATGGAAAAGAGTTTGGGACGGTCATAGATTTCGTAGATGATTTTGGTATGTATTATGGTTGGGCAAGCAAGCGCCAGAAGACATATCGAAAACTTGGATACGATTTATGTTGACTTTTATGTTAGATTATGTAAGGATATAGACGGTGGATTGCATGACAAAAACAAAGAAGGTTGAAAGTAAAAAACAGAATCCTGATATATGTTTTCGCACTGAGACGGGCTATGATGTCCGTCTCAGGTGGGAAGGTGCTGAATATAGGGCGCAGATGGATAAGCATAAAGGAATGGGTTTTGTTGATATGAGACTTGGATCATGCAATCCTGAGCCGTTGAAAAAGTATATTTTAGAAAGGAGAAAAGATGGCTGACGAAAAGTGTTATAACATCATTAAAACTGCAGAACTGCTTGGTATTAAGGTGCGAACGGTAAGGCAGTGGATAAGGGATGGTAAGATTAATGCCTTCAAGTACGATGTGAGCAACAGATGGTTTATTCCTGAAAGCGAGATTACGAGGCTGAAGAATGGTAACAAGGATTGAGAACATTCCAAATAAGTATACCGTTTATATGCATATTACTCCAAGTAACAAACGATATATTGTGATAACTTGTCAGGATGTCCAACAAAGATGTATCGATGATGGACAAGTATTTGAGAGCATGACTGCGGCAGGAAAAGAGTATGGAATCAATAAAACGCTAATATGCAGGGGCTTGCAGTGGAAGGAATAAAACTGCAAAAGGATTGCGTTTTGAATATGTAAACAAGGAGGAAAGTAAAGAAAATGTATGAGTCTGTTCCTGAAGAGCTGAAATTGATTCCAAATTGGGTAAACGCAACTTCCGACAAAATCCCCCGCGATCCCAAAACAGGGGCATATGCAAAAACAACTGATCCAACAACATGGGGGACATTTGAGGATGCAGTTACGGCAAAGCAGAAATACGGTTTTGATCAGATAGGCTTTGTGTTTGATGGACATAATGGTTATTTTGGTGTCGATCTTGACCATTGCTTAGATAACGTTGATTTTTGCGATGAGTTCGTGGAGACGCTACAGTCTTATGCGGAGATTTCTAGAAGCGGTTCAGGAATTCACATTATCTGTAAGGGCACATTGCCTGATGGAGCAAGACGCAAAGGCAATGTGGAAATGTACAGCGAGGGCAGATATTTTATCTGTACTGGCAATTTATATAATCAGAAATACAGACAGATACAGGATTGCACAGAGCCGATCAAGATATTGCACAATAAATATCTTCCGTCTGATACGCCGAAGGTTGCGACACGAAAATTCGTAGAAATCAGCATGGATGATCACGAAGTTATTGATAAGGCTAGAAATTGCAAGAGTGGTTATCTGTTTAATATCCTGTATTCCGGCAACTGGCAGGGCGTTTATTCATCGCAGAGTGAAGCTGACTTGGCTCTTTGCAATCAGTTAGCTTTCTGGACGCAGAAGAATCAGACGCAGATGGACAGGATATTCAGGTCAAGCGGTCTGATGCGTCCGAAATGGGATGAACGGAGAGGCAGTTCTACTTATGGAAACATAACCATCGGCAAAGCTTGTGCGGCGTGTCAAGAGGTCTATGAGCCGAAGAAGTATGGGGATGATACTGCCCTTGCGGTGGCACTCTTCGGTGATGGTACTGTGGGAGTGGAAGAGCCGAAGAAGCGGTATGATATGACCGACACGGGAAATGCTCACAGGCTTTATGACAGGTTTGGTGAGATCATCCATTATTCCTATAATCGTAAGAAATGGATGTACTGGGATGGCAAGATGTGGAGGACTGATGATTCTGGAGAGATTAAGAAACTTGCAGACGTTATATGTGAAGATATTAAACGAGAAGCCCTTCTGGAACAGGATGAGAAGACGCAGATGGATATGCTTAAATGGGCGACACGGACAGCATCGAGCAAGGGAAAAGAGGCGATGATAAAAGAGTGTCAGCACTTGGATGGCATTCCTGCAGGTGTGGATGATTTCGATTCATATCCAGACTATATTAACTGCCAGAATGGAATCATTAATCTTCGAAATGGAGAGTTGCTTCCACATGACGCTAATTTTATGATGTCCAAGATATGCTACTCTGATTATGATATCTCTGGAAATCAGCCTGTCTTATGGCTCAGATTTCTGGATGATATTACGAATGGCAATAAAGAACTGCAGGAGTATATTCAGAGATCAGTTGGGTATTCTCTGACTGGATCAAACGAGGAGCAGTGTGCTTATTTCTTATATGGATTAGGAAACAACGGCAAGTCAACGTTTCTTGATACGCTTGCAGATCTGTTTGGCGGGTATGCGTCAAACGCTCAGCCAGAAACGATTATGATGAAACGCTTTGGTGGAGAGGGAGCGACATCGGATATCGCAAGGCTTAAAGGCGCAAGGTTTGTTACGGCAGAAGAACCGACAGAAGGAGTGAGACTAAATGAGGGACTTCTGAAACAGCTTACTGGCGGTACGAAAGTTACTTGCAGGTTCCTCTACGGAGAAGAGTTTGAGTATACGCCAGAATTTAAAATCTGGATCGCAACGAATCATAAGCCTGTAGTCAGAGGTACTGATTTCGGTATCTGGAGACGGATCAAACTGATTCCTTTTGAGGTGAACATTCCGAAGGAAAAGGTCGATAAGAATCTTAAGTATAAGCTTCGTGCAGAGTTTCCGCAGATACTCAGATGGGCTGTGGAAGGTTGCATGAAATGGCGAGCGCATGGGATTACTGAACCGCAGTGCGTAACTGATGCCACAAAAGAGTATAAGCATGAGATGGATTTGCTTGCAGGATTCATTGACCAGTGCGTGGAGATTGATTACGAGTGCGACGATAAGGTCATGGCAAATGATCTGTTCCGAGTGTACTGTAAATGGGCAAAAGAGAATAACGAGTATGAAATGTCCTCAAAGAAGTTTTTCACTGAAGTAGGGAAGAAGCTTCCGGATAAAGGCAGGAATGCCAAGGGCATCTTCTATAAATACATACGGCTTACTGAGTATGCAAAGTCGCAGGATCGCCAGTATCGATTCTCTGATTTTTATTGAAAATTTATTTAAAATATTTATTGACATATAGTATTGTTGGTGGTAATATAATGACATCAACAAACAAAACACAGAACCCACTAAGGAGGTCAAAACAATGACATACACAACAGAGCAGATCGAAACAGCAAGGATTGATAACGAATGGTTCAGATGCCCAAGGTGCGGACACAAGCTTGGAAAGATGGTTGGCAGATGGAATGACAGGTGGGCAATGCCCGCCATAGAAATCAAATGTCATTCATGCGGAGAGAAAAGCTACTTAATGATCGGAGGTCAGAATGAATAATGAAAACTAAACTGGCAAGCATAGTGATAGGTGTAACGATAGGAAGTGTGTTCGGCATGGCTCATGTGAGAGCCGCAGAGGCGCAGATTCCATGGTATGAACAGTTAAAGCCAGAAGCACAGGTAATCACTTATGAGATAGTCTCGGAGCCAGAGCCGGATACCGATGAAGTAGTCCTACCATACGCAACCTATAGAATGCTTGCAGGACTTGTGGAAGCAGAGGCAGGGAATCAAGACGAATACGGCAAGCGTCTGGTAGTAGACACGGTTTTGAACAGAGTGAATGATCCGAAGTTTCCAGACACCATAGTGGATGTTATCTATCAGCCATACCAGTTCAGTGTAGTTGGGAATGGTCAGCTTCAGAAGTACATTGACGGAAGGCTTGAGATTCCAGAAGAAAATTACAGAATCGTAGCAAAGGAATTAATCGATCAAGCTGATTATGATGTGGTATTTTTCCAGAGTAGCGGATGGTCGCCATACGGTCAGCACGCTTACAAGTACGGAGATCATTATTTTTCAAAATGGTGAGGGAACTGTAAATATCACGTCCACGACGGCAACGGCGACGGGATGTGCGTAAACGCAGACAGCGATGCGTGCGCAGATTGGACGTTTGAAAGCGATATTTGCGGAAATTGGGCAGAAAAAGGAG
>AUXO013310562.1_pt1 | contig 14778 bp, 14 predicted proteins | sample 768731 | NCBI WGS metagenome assembly AUXO01 (sample SAMN02715735, study PRJNA202380) | gut metagenome | biome: sheep rumen | host: Ovis aries | place: New Zealand: Palmerston North | reverse complement strand
GAAACAAAATCACAATAATCACACTTTTTCTTACAAAAAGGAATATGTATATATATACCTAATTCTTTCATATTATCCTCTCAATTTTATTTGTCCAATTTTCTTAATTCTTCTGCATATTCATGTATCTTTTGTAAGCGGTGATTTACTCCTGATTTTCCAATTGGTGTATCTAGTTTTAGTCCTAACTCTTTTAAAGTTAAATCTGGATATTCAATCCTTAGTTTTGCAATTTCTTTTTGTTCATCTGTTAAGGATTCAAATTTTTTCATTTCCATTATAAATTCTATATCTTTAATTTGATCTACTGAGGCTTTAACTGTTTTGCTGATATTAGCTGTTTCACTATTTACTTTGCGGTTCAAATCATTTCTAACTTCTCTAATTGTTCTAATTTCTTCAAATTTAATTACACTATTATTAGCCCCAACAATTGCAAGTAATGCTGCAATACCATCCCCGCTTTTAATAAATAATGAATTTTGAGAAGATGATTGTTTTATATTTAGTTCTAAATTATTGCATATTTGAGCAACTTTATCGCAATACTCTTTGGATGAAAACTTTATTTCTGCATGATAGCTTTTGGTTGGATCATTTATAGCTCCAGAGCCCATAAAGCAACCTTTTATAATAGCTTTTGCTATTTCATTTTTAGTTGAATCAAGCAATTTTACATATTGTTCAACATCAATATTTGTAATTGTTGCGACAAAAGTTTTTTTCTTTATTTCAGGCTCATAATCTATATTTAAGTTAAATAACAATTTATAAAAATGCTCGATATTAAATTCATTTTCAGTTACATAAATTGCTTTATTGGATTCAATTGTTGCGTTACTTGTAATAAGATATCCCAACAATTCAGCCTTTAATAACTCTTTATTTTTGAAATTCACATTATTATTTAATTCTTCTTTAACAGATGATGAAAAAGACATATTATCTCCTACTTTTTTGAGCTACTATCACTCTATCATTATTTGCATAATCTTTATAAGTTTCAATATTTATAAAATTTGCTTTAAGTAAATCTTCAACAGCTTCTTTTTGATTATAACCGATTTCCAAAATTAATATTCCATCTTCATTTAAGTAATCCGGTGCTTGATTGGCAATTATTCTATAAAAATCTAATCCATCGCTTCCACCATCTAAAGCCAGATGTGGCTCATTTTGAACTTCTAAGTCCAAAGTTGGTATTGTGTTCGTTTCGATATATGGTGGATTAGAAATAATAATATCAAATTGTCCAGCAATATTTTCAAACATATTACTTAAAATAAAATTAACATCAGCATTATTATCAATTGCATTTTTTTTAGCTATCTCTAAAGCTTTTTCCGATACATCACTTGCCCCAACTTTTGCATCGGAATTAACTGCAACACTTATAGCTATTGCACCACTTCCTGTACACAAGTCTAACACTCTTTGATTTTGCTCTAATCTTAATTTTTTTATTGCATTTTCAACAGCAATTTCAGTATCTGGTTGTGGGATTAATACATTTTCATCCACATAAAAATCCAATCCCCAAAAGCTTTGCTGATGGGTTATATATTGAAGCGGATACCCTTTTTCTAATTTTGCAAGTCCGCTTTTTAAAAAGATTAACTTGATTATCATTTAACTCAAAATCATCTCTAGTTACTAATTGAACATCATTTAATCGTGTAATATTTTTTAATAATCTTTTAACCTTTAATATTTCTATATTTGAGTTCTCTCTTGCATATGTTAATGCTTGTTTTATAGTCATTATTTTATTCCTAATATTTCATAAAATCTTTTTTCTTTTTGAATACGTACTTCTTCACTTTCTGAAGAATCTATAAAAGTAATTTTGTTTTGGCTTTGTTCATCTAATAAGTCATATTCCTCTAAACAGTGTTTAACATGAAGTGCCATGCTTGGAGCTCCATCAAAAAATCTTACTTTCTTGTTCAAATTTTTTGAAATTTTATCTTTAATAAGTGGATAATGTGTACATCCTAAAACTATATTTTCTACTTTTTCCAAACCAGCAAAATGTTTTTTCAAATATTTATCGATTGCTTCATCGTCACCTTTTTCAATTATATTGGCTAGGCCTTTGCAATTCATTATAGTAGTTTTTTTATTGTTATACTTGTTATATAACAAATTGAAACGCTCACTTTTTATTGTTCCATCTGTAGCCATAATTACAGTTTCACCATTTGGAGCATAATTCCAAACCATTTTATATGCAGGCTCTATAGCAAAAATCAATATATTAGGATACTTCTTCCTTAGATATGCTGAAGCTATAGCAGATGCTGTATTGCATGCTATAACTATACACTTACATCCTCTTTCAAGAAATTTTTGTACAATATTATCTGCAAGCTTTTGAACCTCAGCCTCTGATTTATCTCCATATGGATTATTACCTGAATCGCTATAATAAACATATTTTTCATTTGGCATAACTTTTAGCAATTCTCTTAAAACTGTTACGCCACCAATTCCAGAATCAAATACACCTATTTCAGACATTCTTTTTCTCTTCCTTTAATCTAATAACATAGTGAGTATATCATTTTTTATTATCTAATTCAACTTACAAGTTTTAGATTTTACTTATCATTAAGTTACTAGATGAGTATACTTTTAAACCTTTATAAAAAACTAAAAACGCAAGTGCTATTGCAATAATCATAAATATAATTGGAAGCAAAAAACCGATCCAAGTAAATTGGGTTAATACTCTAACAGGTACATAAACAGTCATTCCAACTGGTAGTATTGTAAATAAAATTACCTTAGCAGCAAAATTAAAAATTCCTTCTGGATATGTTGATGCATGAATAGTCATAGTATTTATTGATTCTGCTAATGAGTCTGCTTTAACAATCCAAAAAGCTAGAGAACTCCATATTACTATTATTGCCGTTGTTGTTAATCCACCAACAATCCCCAAAAATGTGAATAGCAAAAATTTTTTTATTGTAAAGCCACTCACAAATAATAGTATATAGCCATATGTCATATCGCCAAGCGCAGAAACATCTACATCAGAGCTTATTACTGAAATCAAAACATTTTTTGGTTGTACTAAATATGAGTCTAACTTTCCATTCATTATTGTATTTGATAATGAATATGTTTCATCAAAGAAGAAATGTGAAACTCCATATAATAATGATGAAATTCCCCATAAATAAAATATCTGTTGAAAAGAATATCCGCCAACATCTTCTTTAATTGAAAACAAAACTAGCCATTGAACTATAAAGCTGGCATTATTTAAAATCATAAATATCACTTGACTAAAAAAGCTTATTTTATTTATCATTTCTCTCATTAAAGAATATTTCCAGGATAACAAACATACTTTAATTTGATTTTTAACCCCCATTAACATTTAATTTTTTCACACCCTTTCTATATAATAATGTAGCAATACCAAACGCAATCGCTAAATATATTAATTGAGCTCCAATAACTATAAAAAATTTATTCCATCCAAAATCTACAAATAGATTTGCAGGACCATATGAAACAGTATAAATCAAGCTATATCTAATAAATGGTTGCAATATTACTGGGAAAAACTCTATAGGAAATAATGTTCCAAATACTAGAATAGTTTTGCTATATATCCAATAAAATGGTAAAGAATTTTCTACAAAAAATGCTAATAAACCAATACATATAATAAATGTTGAACTAATTGCATATGATAATATAAATGAGATTAGTACCGCCATCGCAGAAAGAATAGTTAGTTCAGGAAATTGGTGCATAAATATTAATCCCATAACAATTGAACATGCAATATATATAAATCCTTTGATAGCAATCTCTCCCAAATGGCTAGATAAACAATATCCCAGATAGCTATATGGTTTATTTAGATTATATGAAATATTTCCTCCTTTAACATCTTCTGAAATTCTTCGGCAAAATTTTCTCCCGCTTAAAACTGTATATAAGGTTTCAGTTCCAATTAAATACCACATCATTTGGTACATATTATAACCATTTATTAGTTCAGAAGGATCAGAATAAATATATTTCCATAAGCACATAAATACAAAAATAAATAAGCTAAATACTATAAAGTTAAGTACAATATTAAATATATATTGCAACGAGCTCATTATTTCTGATTTAAAAATATAATAATATTTTCTCATACCCTTCATCCTTTCTATTTATTACTCTCACTTCTATAAATACTGCTGATTATATCCTCTAATGGGACATTTGAAATATTGATATCAATTAAATTTTCTGGATCAATTCTTTTTATAATCTCAGATATTTGTATTTTCTTGGTATTAATTTCAATTTTTAAGCTTGTATCTTTTGCTTTTATTACTCTAACTCCATCAACATTAGAAAAATCGACTTCTTTTTCTAGTTTAAGCTCAATTATTTTTTTATCCAAATAGTTATATTTTAGATTAACCATTGTATCATCCATAACTATTTTTCCATCATTTACTATAATTACGCGTTTACACAATTTTTCGATATCTGAAACATCATGACTTGTCAAAAATATTGTGGTATTATACTCTTTATTCATTTTCTTTATTATTTTTCTAATATTGTCTTTTACCACTGGATCTAGACCAATAGTTGGTTCATCCAAAAATAAAATTTTTGGATTATGAATAAGTGAAGCAACAATCTCACATCTTATTCTTTGACCTAGACTTAAATTTCTGACAGGTGTATTGATAAATTTTTCTAACTCAAAATCTTTTATCAATTTTTCAATTCTTTCTTGAGCATCTTTTTTTGAAATATCGTAAATAGCTGCAAAAAATTGAAAATTATCATATGGTGTTAGATGCATCCATAGTTGTTCTTTTTGTCCAAAAACAGTACCAATTTTATAGGCTAGTTTTTTTCTATCTTTCATTGGAGTTAACCCTAGCACATTTATTTCGCCTGAATCTGGGAAAAGAATTCCTGTAAGCATTTTAATTGTTGTACTTTTTCCTGCACCATTAGGTCCAATAAATGCAAGCATCTCTCCCTCTTCTACATCAAAACTAATTTTATTTACGGCATTTATCTTTTTATATTTGGTTTTTGCAATAGATTTAAGTGTACCTTTAAAACCTTTTTCTTTTACTTTTACTTTAAAAGTCTTTGATAAATCTTTAACTTCTATTACTTTCATAATAGCCTCCTAAAATAAAAGAGCCACATCAAATAAACTAATTGTTTAATTGAATTGTGACTCTGTTAGATTTTTTATAGCTTATAATTGGAATTAGTATTGAAGTTTGTTAAGATCAGAAATAATATGCTCTTTATCCATATCTTTTCCGATAAATACTAACTTAACCATTCTGTCTCCAACTTCTTCATCCCAATTTTTTAATATATCTGGATCTTGTGCAATCATTTGGTCCAATTCTTTTTTTGGAGCTGTTGCTAACCAATATCCGCTTTCTGTAAGTTTTACTTGTTGTCCTGCTTGTTCAAATAGATATGACATATCATTATCTTGCTGGAACCATACTAGTCCTTTACATCTAATTACTGACTTTGGAAAATTAGTATTTACAAAATCCTCAAACTTTTTAGAATCAAAGGCTTTTCTTGAAGTATAAACAAAAGTACTTATTCCATATTCTTCGGCTTCACCTTCATCGTGATGATGGTGGTGATGATGCTCATGCTCATGTGATTCATGATTATGATCTTCTTCATCGTCATCATCATCTTCATCATGGTGATGCTCTTCCTCTTCTTCGTTTTCAGCTTCATCTTTTTCCAATTCTTTTATCCAGCCTGCAGATCCTGATATTTCATCTATATTAAATAACTTGGTATCCATTATTTCTTTTACATCTACTTTAGCATAATTGGTTTCAATTATTTTAGCCGTTGGTTGTAAATGCTTTATAACAGATTTTACAGCATTTAGCTCCTTTTCATTAACTTCATCCACTTTGTTTAAAACAATAGTATTACAAAATTCAATTTGTTCAATTAATAAATTTTCAATATCTTCTTCATCGATATTTTCTTTTACTAAATTTTCACCACACCCAAATTCTGTAGCTAATCTTAAAGCATCCACGACTGTGACTATATTATCTAGTCTACATCTTTGTGGTGCATTATTTTTTTCTAATGTATTTGATAAAATCATTATTGTTTGAGCTATTGGAAGTGGTTCACATATACCACTAGCTTCAATTAAAATATAATCAAATTTCTGTGTTTTTAAAATATCTAAAATTTGATTCATCAAATCTTCTTTTAATGTACAACAAATACATCCATTAGATAGTGGTACAACATTTCCTTTATCCTCTTCTTCGATAAATCCACCATCTTGAATTAATTTTGCATCAATATTAACTTCACCAATATCATTGACTATAACTGCAACTTTATATCCTTGTTGGTTTGTTAAAATATGATTCATTAATGTTGTTTTTCCAGCACCCAAATAGCCTGTTAATAATGTGATTGGCACCTCTTTATAACTCATTTTATTATTCCTCCAAATTTTTATAAAATTAATAATTAACTTTATTTAATCTTTTAATATAATTATCATATATTTTTAAATCTTCATTGCTATATACACAAAATACAACTCTGTTTATTGTATTATCTTCATCATTATCTAAGAATTCATTTACTGCTTCAAATGCACATTGTACTGCTAATTCTCTTGGAAATCTAAATACACCTGTTGATATGCATGGGAATGCTATTTCTTTTATTCCATTTTCTTTAGCTAATTTCATTGAATTCTTATAGCAATTCTTTAATAAAACTTTTTCTCTATCTCTTACAATTCCTACAACACTTGGTCCTACTGTATGAATAACATTTTTAGCTGGCAAATTATATCCATCTGTTATTATTGCTTCACCTACAGGAAGATTATAATTTAAATCTTTCATAATGTCGTTACATTCCAATCTCATTTGGATTCCAGCAAATGTTTGAATACTATTATCTATACAATAATGAAGTGGTGAAAAACATCCTAACCCATATGAATTTGCTGCATTTACAATTGCATCAATTTTCAATAATGTTAAATCACCTTGCCATAGACAAATCTTATCAGTGTTTGGAATTTTTTTAGTATACTCTATTGCATATTGGTCATCCAATGTTGGTAATGTTGAAGCTTCTACCACTTGCTTTTTGCTAAGTTCTTTTTGTAAAAATGTATCTTCTACCTTCAAAAATTCTTTTGATATTGGATTAGCTTCTCTAACATTACATAAAGCTCTCCATAACTTTTTCTTTCCTTCGAAATCAGTTGGCATAACATTTATTTTGATAGATGTTTTTTCTTTTAACAATCTTTCTAGCATATAGTCTAACTCAAGTGTACTTTGTTCTTCATCATTGTCAGAATTATTTCCTTCTCTTGCCACTATCTCTTTAAATTCTTTTTTAAATTGATTTATATCTCTAAATACGATTCCATGAATTCCATATTCTTCGGCTTTTTCAATATTTTCTAATTTGTCATCTACAAACACACTCTCTGTTGGATCTAAATCGTATCTTGTAAGTAAAGCCTCGTACCCAGCTTTATTGGGTTTAATAGCTTGAACTTCAAATGAATAAACGCCACCTTTTATATGGTTAAAAATATCATATTTGTTTTTTTGATATTCATATGATTGTTTAGACAAATCTGAAAAAAGATAAATATTATACTTTTTACTCAATTTAATTGCGTACTCTTGCATCTGTTCATCGATGGTAAGCATTTCCATCCAATCATCAATTAACACCATTCTAATTTCTTTTTCATATTCAGGATATCTTTGAACTAGTAAATCTAATAAATCTATATTCTTTTCATAGTGACCTTTGTTACATTCCATCCATTCAGCACCACAAAAGATTTTTTCAGATAAAAAATTATTAACATCTTCACTAAAGTTAAATCTTTTTAAATAATCTATTGGTCTATAATTAATAAGTACATTTCCCAAATCAAAAATTATATTTCTAATCATCGAAATCCCTCCTAATTAATAATTATTCTTAAATAGTCCAAATTAATAAACTGCATATATAATATCAAGATTTTCACATTTTTACAAGGGGGACGGTCCTTTTTTAGCGCATTAGATTAAATAAAACACGATTATTATACATTAGGATTGGATTTAATTCTATTTTGCGGATATTTTTATGATATTTAACATCTATATTTTTCAAGACACAAAAAAAGGTAGATTTATAATCTCTACCTTTTTACAAACTTCATTAATATGTAATTGTATAAATATCTTGATTTACTATTCCGTCAGAAAATTTTATTGTTTCTCCCTTGTTGATGGTATATAAATCTTTCTTCACGTATTGCTGACTTGTTTTATCAAATTCTTTTAAGATTGAAGATGAATCAAACTTAAATACGATTTTCTCATCAGTTACTTCTTGAGGAATTATGTAAAACTCTTTAAATCTAATACTTTCGCCAACACTGGCATCTGTATCAAATTCTTGGTTTTCATCAGCTTTTGAGGTTTCAAACTTTAATTTTATTGGTTTGGCTGTTTTACTTGGAGAAACAGATACTTGAGTTACCTCATTGCCATCAGTTTTATATATCTCTTCTCTCTTTTTGTTCTTAATATTTACTACAACTACTACAATAACTACTATTATTAATATAAATAAAACAACTTTATATAATTCAATAGATTTTTCAGAATCTTTAGTGACCATATAATATCCTTCTTTACATTATTCTGTTGTGTATGATTGGCTGTATAATTTTTGTATATATGATTGATAATCAAATTTTTCTTGGATTTTTGGAACACCATAGTCAATACCATGAGTATCAACTTTTACATTAGTAATCTTTTTAAATGAAGCAAACTTTTGAATTTCTTCTCCGTTTCCTTGTGCATCATCTGATTTTTCTTCAACAGCTCTTTCATATAGTTTATCTACAGCTTCTTTTCCTTCAACTACTTCTGCAAATACTGCATACATTCCATTTAATGCTTTTGAATCTTTCTCTAAAATTACAAATTGGCTTGAAGCTGAATTATATCCTTCACTAGCTAAGTTTGATGAGATTGATGAATAATCCTCTCTACCCATTGATACAAAATATTTTCCATGTGATAGTGTATTATCCTTGAATCCATTAACTAAAAACTCACCAAAAATTGAACTTGTATAATCAGCATCTGAATCTTTTTCTATAGAAGAATCGTAATAACTAGCTTTAATATCATCAACTTCTCCTTTTTCATTTCTACCAATATATAATCCTACTTCATCTTTTCCATATATTACTTTATCATTATAATATCCTTTATTTGCTAAATATAAAAAGTTAGATACTGTATTTGGTGCATATTCTGGATATAATTTTAATTTTACTTCACCATAATTATCAAATTCGAATGTAACCTCTGGATGTGTTACTTCGTTTGTGTATGCTTTTACTATTGTAAATGTTACCAATCCTATTAATGCAATTACTATAATTGCTAATAAAAGCCATAATACTCCTTGTGCCTTCTTACTCATATTGTTATTTCCTCCTATTTTGCCATTATTTTAAATCTAAATATTTTAGTGCCTGATTTATATCGGCCACGCCTATTATATCTAAATCGAATTTATCTTTCAATACTTTTTTATTACTTTGTGGGATTATAATTGTTTTATATCCCATCTTTTCCGCTTCTTTAATTCTTTTTTCAATCATATTAACAGAACGAACTTCTCCAGTCAATCCTACTTCCCCTATTGCTACGACATCATTTTTTATACTTCTATTTTTGAATGAAGAAACTGTTGCGAGAACTATTCCCAAATCTAAAGCTGGCTCATTTACCCTAATTCCACCAACTATATTTAGGTAGGCATCTTGACTTCCCAAGTTAAAGCCAGCTCTTTTCTCAATTACAGCCATTAATAAAGTAAGTCTATTATAGTCTATTCCAATTGCATTTCTTCTTGGAATCCCGAATACGCTTGGTACCGTTAAAGCTTGTAATTCAAGTAGCATTGGTCTTGTTCCTTCAATACTTACAACAATTATAGAACCTGCAGGATTTCCTTCACGTTCAGAAATCAAAATTGAAGATGGATTTTTTATTTCAACCATCCCCTCATTTTCCATCTCAAACATACCCAGTTCGTTAGTTGAACCAAAACGATTCTTTACACCTCTTAAAACTCTATATGAAAAATATCTTTCACCCTCAATATATAAAACTGTATCCACCATATGTTCCAATACTCTTGGCCCGGCTATATTGCCATCTTTGGTAACGTGTCCAATTATTATTGTAGTAATATTAGCCATCTTACACATTTTCATAATTCGTGCAGTTATTTCTCTAACCTGGCTTACACTTCCTGGTGCTGATGTTATTTCTGATGAATACATTGTTTGAATTGAATCTATAATCACAAATTTAGGTTCGTATTTATCGATTGCATATTCAACATTATCAATATCTGTTTCAGATAAAAATAATAAATTATCTTTATTTATTTTTAATCTATCTGCTCTTAATTTAATTTGTTCGGCCGACTCTTCTCCAGATATATATAAAATCTTTCCATCAATTTTAATGGTATTGCATATTTGCAAAATTAGTGTTGATTTTCCAATTCCTGGCTCGCCACCTAGTAGTGTAAGTGATCCTAATACAAATCCGCCACCCAATACTCTATCTAATTCGCCAACACCTGTGGTAATTCTTGAAATTTCTCCTTGCTTAACTTCATTAAGTTTTATAGCTTCTACTTTTGATTTATCTTTTGAACTTCCTGTAGCATTAGATGTATTAATTGTCTTTTCTTCATAAAAAGAATTCCAATTATTACAAGATGGACATTTCCCAAGCCATTTGCTTGACTCATACCCACACTCGCTACATACAAATATTGTACTATTTTTCTTTGCCATTTGACCTCCAAAAAATGCCTAGCATTTATGCTAAGCATTTTATCATATTTTATTTAATTATCAAGTATTGTGATTACCATTAATTCATATAATCACTTAAATCATATGCTATACCATTTTCGTCAACAGCAATCGTTGTCATTGCTCCTCCCATTCTTTGTCCCTCAAATACATCTGCAATAGAGCAACCATACAATTTAACGATTTTGTTTAATTTATCCACAGATTTTAAAGATATATTATTTTTAACAACATTTTCAAATGTTTCATATTTTACTATTCCATCATTTGTTAAAAATAATACTTTTGAGTCTTTCCAAAAATCTTGTCCAAAAGAGCCACATCCAACATATTTGATGCCAGATACATTTTTTAATTCAATGTATTCTGAAAAACCATCAAGATCTTCTCCTGTATATCCTAGTTTTTCCAATTCGCTTTTTTCAAATCCTCCACCAACTCTGTCTACATCTAGAGCTATAGATATAACTCCATTTAAATTTTTGAATCTTACATAGTTAGGAGAATTATCTAAACTTGATAAATTCTCATATTGTACGCCATCTTTTTTTATTTTAGACATATCAACTGACGTTATATCTCCATCCCATTTTTGATTAGAACTAGAATTCTCAGTTGTGGTATTATCATCTTCATTTCCTATAGTTTTTGATACACTATCTATCTTTCCTTGTAAATCGCTTACCACCTCATTTAAGCTATCAACTTCTGCTTGTAGATTAGTAGATTTTTGAACTTCTGTTGTTTTTTCTTTATTAAGCCTATACATGAATACTCCCATTACCGCTATAACAATTATTGCTACAATTAATAAAATTGTAGATATACTTACCTTGTTCCATTTCTTATCTTCCATTTTTTCTCCCTTTCTTTTATAAAAATTTTTGCGGTTATACTATCCCGCTTTCTATTCAAATTATTACCACCCTTTCTAAATCCATCCCTCTTGAATCAATTTTTCTAATGTAATTATAAACATCGCATGACTCCATGTAAGCCCTATTACCCAAGCCGGTTTCATAGTGGTATTATCGATTTGTTCAGCCAAAAGATTTAAATTTGAAGCAGTTTTAACGACGTAGTCAAAACATTCTAAAGCTTTTTTCTTATTGTCCATAATAATATAATAGCAAGCCATCCATAAGGTAGATATTGGCCAAGGATTATATCCTCCCATATATTTATCATCTTCATATCTAACATATCCACCAGTATATGTCCTAATTGTCATATTCATTCTTTCAATAGTATTTGCGACCCTCGGATCATCTGCCGAAAGCACCCCAAATGGATAAACTCCACCCAATATACTAATATCTATCTTTTTGTCATCCATATTTCTTATAAATGAGTTTTTTTCTTCACTATAGAAATGTTTTTCGATATATGCTTTTAGAGTTTCTTTTTTATTTTCGTATTGATTTATAGTTTTTTGAATTTCATATTTTATTGGGATAAAATCTTTAGTCGGCATCAATATATTTAACATTTTTATCATAGAATGATATGCTGAATAAATTGAACATATTGAATACATTGATTGTCCACGATATTCTTCCCACAAATCATAACTTGGTTCAAATTCTTTACCATCTAGCAAAAGATTTTCGACATATCTATCTAAAACTTTCATTGCCTTATTACATGTTTTATATGTCTCTTTTAAAAATTCTACATCTTTATTTCTTTTATAATGATGATAAACTCCATATACAACACTAGCTGTTTCGTCGATTTGATATCCCCAACTAGGTGCTAAATTTCCATCTGTAAAAAATCTTTGCTCCCACAATCCAGAATCACTTTGCGTTTTTGGACAGAACACTTTGTAAAATCTATTAATCTCTTCCTGCATTCCTAAAATATCAAAAGACTTTGTAATAAAAACTGCATCCCTGAGCCAACAATATGAATATCTTCCACATTTATTCTTTTGTTCATCTACTTCAAGTCCCGCTGATATTCCACCAGTGTTGTGATTTGTAAGTATAGAAAACAGCAAAATTGTTCTATTATAAATATCTTTAATTTTTTTAGAAATATTTCTACGATTAACATTTAACAAATCATGATTTTTAATATAATCATGCCAATACATCTTGTTTTCATCAATTTCTTTATCTATATCTAAGGCTCTAAAGCCTTCCACCACTTCTCTAGCTTCATTCAATAGACTTCTTTTCCAGTTTTGGTTAACAAATATATATAATACAAATTCGATTTCATCTCTTACAGCTAAATTACCAAGTTCGTAGGTTATCTTTGATACTCTGGACATTTCAATATAGTTTTTATCAGCTTCAAAACTTTCTAAAAAATTCTCTGAGATTCCTGTTAACTTACTCTTAGCAATTTTATTTTTAGAAAAAGTACAAACGGCATATGCATGACCATATTGCATCAAAATATCATTTTGCACAAATCCACATATATCATCATTATAATCTCCAAAAAGCATCGGTGATACTATAAATCCCATATCATACTCTTGCTTGCTAAGATTTTTAATTTTATATCTTTTAATCAACACGTCTTTATTATATGGAACAAAATCTGTTTGAGTAATCAACAAATTAAAATATGAATTTTTAATTTTAGTCTCTAATATATTGGTGCTAGGCAAATAGCTTTGTTCATATGTATTATTCAAATCACGATTCAAATTAAAGATTACATCATTTACTCTAACACCAACATTATACTCTTCAAAAAATTGCATATAATCTACTGATGGATAAAATAATCTTAATATTTCTCCTGTTTTTGAAAAGCTGACCGTTAATCTACTATTGCCTACAATAGCATCATTAAAATACTTATTTCTCATATTTCCTCCAATTTAGCTTTGGTATCTCTTAATAAAATCTACTTTTTCATCATATTGTTAATCTCATTTTGTAATTCTCTAATCTTCTCTGATAATGATTCTATATCCGCACCATTTGCTTCAAATTGTCCTTCTTTAACATTGTTTTCCATACTAGAAATCTCATTTTTCATTGACTCAATAGCATCCAAGATATCTAATCTTAATAAGTGATCATCAAACTCACGAAGATTTTGAGGTCTTTCAAGCATCTCAGGCATATCACCATCTAGACTAAAGCTTTCTCCAAAATTTGGAATTGTTACTGGTGTTCCTGTACTTTCTTCTATTTTTCCCTTTAATACATCTTGTGAATCTGGCTCGCCATGGACTAAAAATATATGCTTTGGTTGATTATGGAATGAATACACAAAATTTAATAACCATTCTTGATCAGCATGTCCTGAATATCCTTCAATATATTCAACGCGTGCATTTACAGCAATTTCTTCTCCAAAAATTCTTACAGACTTTGCACCATCTACTATTTGTCTTCCAAGTGTTCCCGGAGCTTGATATCCAACAAATAGTATTGTACTGGTTGGATTCCACAAATTATGCTTTAAATGATGCTTAATTCTTCCAACATCACACATACCACTTGCAGAAATAATAATGCATGGCTCTTTAGATTCATTTAATGCTCTAGATTCTTCCACTGTTTGAGTAAAATGAAGTCCTGGAAATTCTAATGGATTATCTCCAGAAATAATCTCTTTTTGAATCTCTTCATCAAATAAATTAGTATTCATTTTAAATATTTCAGTTGCCGAAATTGCTAATGGACTATCAACATAAACCTTAGCATTCATTAATGTTTGGTATTGTCTTGCAAATTCTTCATCATATTTTCCGCGTTCTTCCTTAATTTTATTAATCTCATATAATATTTCTTGAGTTCTTCCTACTGCAAATGATGGTATTACAACAGTTCCGTTATAATCTAATGTTTCTGAAACAATTTTTAAGAATA
>AUXO010138518.1_pt1 | contig 14785 bp, 12 predicted proteins | sample 768731 | NCBI WGS metagenome assembly AUXO01 (sample SAMN02715735, study PRJNA202380) | gut metagenome | biome: sheep rumen | host: Ovis aries | place: New Zealand: Palmerston North | reverse complement strand
AAATTGTTTGCTTAATTGCTCAAACCTCTTTTGTTCTGATTGCATTTTTGGAGATGCCATACCATATCCACTCGGATATATTGAAATGTTAGAGCGTTTCTGTAAAGGATCTGATGTTAATTGTTTATGTATTTTAAGCATAACTCATATTTTCAAACGTTGTTACACCACTAATAATTGCTAATTTGTCTCCAGCATATTTAATTCTAACTTTTAACCATTTGTCTCTGATCTTTGCAGACGCAAAAGGATCAGATTCACTAAATTCTGTAGCAGATTGCTGATTAAGTTTAACATTATATCTAAGTGGTTCTATATTAGTATATCATCCATCCTCTTTATATTGAATATTTCCTAATCGTACACCATATGTTTCCTTATTCTTACATTGTTGAGATATTATCATACTATATTCATCTAATACAGGATCATATTCAACTCTTGCATTATAAAACATAGGTTTAAAGTTGGAAATAGAAAAATCATCTTTTGTAAAGCCATTCCAATCCATTTTATAAGGTCTGTCTTCGCCATAATTACCATATATGTTTTTAGCGTCGTGATAAATTCTGGCTTTGTTAAACATATAAGCATCCCCTATAATTTGAAATTCGAGTTCTTTTGGCTGAACATTATTGGATGTTATTACTAAATTTTCAAATATTTTGTGTAATCCAACAGGATCTTTTATGGCAAATTCAAATTCAAAAGAATGTTGCTTTCCGTATCACAATGTTGGTCTAAATCCAAAAGAATCTATTCCAGTCCTACCATGCTTTCAAATAGAAAAATCATTATTATCTGAATATAACTCTAAAGGAATAGAATAGAAAACATTGTCTACATTCGCAGAAAAAATTGGGATTCAATCATATCTTGTTACTCACAAACCTTGTCTTTCGTTGTAACACATATTTCATTCTTTCTTAACTGGTTGATTAGTTTCATCATAACTTGTATGATAGAATGTAAACATGACATCACCTTTATAGTTATTAAAATGTGTTTTTACATTTGTAATTCCAAGATTTTCTTGCCGTGTTAGTCCTAAATTAATATTATCATTTAAGAAACGTTGAATTTTCATATCTGATAATGTCTCGAATCCATTAGAATCTGAGAATCTCCAAATCTTTTTTGCAGTAGTGTCAACTCCATAAATTCCAATTGGAGTTCTAATAACAGAATCTGCTCAAATACTACCATAATCTTGAGAAATTACAGAAAGTTGATCTGGAAGAACGCCATGTCCATATATATGAATAGATTGATCAGTTGTCGTTTGCATTAATGCTTTTTCATTAATCGGCACTATTGCTATTCCATGTTCAAATACACAGAAAATATTATTTCCTCAAGGTAACAATTTAATTATAGCACCATACTGCTTTGTATAATCTTGATAAGACAGTCCTTGAAATACACGATACCCATTTGTAAACGAATCTGTAATAGAGATGTTACTAAACATAATTCTATTAGAAAATTCATTCTTATCATATGGTGTTTTGGGCTTAATTGTATATCTTTTTCTTCCAACTGTAGCACTATAACCATCGTTTAACAATGTAGAATCTTGAACTTTCATTGCAGTAACAGTAGATGCTGCTGTTAATGGATAAAAACTTCTAGCATTTCCAAGTAAGGCCATTTCTGACGTATTTGATGTATCTTCAGAACGAAGGCCTAAATTTGTATTTGCTAAACATTTAAATGTAACTCAATGCCCAAGAGAAACTGTATTTAAATCTGTTAGATTTATTTCGGTTCAATCTGTTTTTGTAGATGTTTCTTCATCTTTTCCTTTAATATTAGCATATCCATAATAATTGTTCTTTCAACAATCCTTTTTTACAATTTTGTCAGCAATAGGAGCAACTGGGTCAACGAAGTTTCTATGCATTCTAATAGACACTGTATTCTTATAGCAATCCCCTCTATAGACATCCATAGGGTAATATATACTCATTTTATTTGATACAGCATAATATTCAGACATATCGTTGGCTCTAGCAATAATATCATTTTTATATGTTGAGTCATGTGGTACACGTATATCAGATACATAACCTATAAAATTATTACTGTTTTCAGATATACCTCCTATATATGGTGTAAAAGTACCTCTAACAACATCTGGATTTTTCTTATATTCTGAATTTTCTCTATTTTTAAGAAAACCAAATTGATCTACATTTATTCCATCTCCAACCACATTAGAAAATCCGTATTTGTCTACATATTTTAATTGTGTTCCGCTTGGCAAATATACTAATTTTGCAGTTTTACTATTACTGTGACTTGGGTATATTGGACTTGCTGTAAATATTTGATTATCTTTACGCATAGCAGCTCCAACCCTTGTTCTTATTTCAAACTCTGAACCGTTCAACATTGATTGAATTGTTGGATTTACACTAGCTTCTACAGAAAGTAATCCAAATGAATTTTTTTGCAATTCTTTTTCTGTTAAAAAACGATCCCTGACATCATTTTGTAATCGTTGCTGTTCTTGTTTTAAATTATTTCTATTATAGGAATTTGTACTTTGTATGTAGTTATCAATTAGTTTATAATTATTTTCATTACAATAGTCTATAGCCAAATCAATAGCTCGCTGACGATCATATGCTGTTACTGTCTTATAAACAACATCTTCTTCTCCACGAATTACTTTATCGTTTTCATCTTTGTTTGGACCAATTATTTTAACCGTGTATTCTGTATGATCTCTTGTTACAATTGGAATTACTATAAATGTTACTAATTCGTCTATTACGTATTGGTCACTAATGTTAAAATAAAAACCTACATTTTTTGAATTTTCATAAACAGTTGTTCCAGACGTATCAGATGTTATAGGGTTATATTCTAAGGATTCAGATTCCTTTGTAATAAAGCTTTCCGCATAATAACCTTGGTTATTGTATTTAATGGTTGGAATAAAAGAATCCTTATTTATTCCAACACCAAAACCTTGACATAATGTAATTGGAATCCTTTTTTGTCTAACAATAAAATATCCTATAACACCAATATTACGCAACTTTTCACATGTTGTTTCTGGTATTTCAAAATTAAAACATAAAGCCTTTGAAGTAGTAAGCATCTCAATGTTGTCCGGAGTTTTAAACACACCTACTATATTATCACCTTTTTTATCATCTGTTCCAGTTACAAAGATACCATCGTTGGAAGTATAACCAGGTATATGACCATTTGACATATTAGTTTCTTTGGTGGAATTAAATATACAACCTTTTAGATTATATGCAGATGTTGTTGATCCATCAGCTTTAATATAAACTACCCCAAATCTATATAATTCATCTGGTCAATATCCTAATCTATAATATATATTTCTAGGATTATAATATTCTGCATCATATTTATTACGTTCAGTATCTGGATTGGTAGGATTTGTGTTATAATTTATAGGATTAACATCTCCAATATCATCACCAAGTTTTGTTTGAACTATAATTTCATAACTTAATTTCTGTAAATCACTACTATCTGGTTCATTAATATCAACATTTCCAAGAAACAACATATTCTGTTGTTGTGTAGTAGCTTTATTTGAATTGATATTAAAATATTTAATGTTTAGATCTTCTATAGATATACTTTCTATGTTCTCTAATCCAGATATAGTTATTGATTGTTTAAAAGAAGTAATGGTAAAAGGCTCTACAATGTTGTATGCTTCAGTTAAACGATAACCATTTAAATCACAAAACTCTCTTACGTAAGAAACATATATCTTAGAATAAGATGTGTCTACGCCATTTATTGTAAGAGTAACCATCTTATCGGTTAGCTCATTATACAATCCTCCTGAAATTGTATTTGGTTTACAAACAGTGCCTTTAAAAATAGATACAATTCCTGATTCAGCTATTATATCAGTTTTATTTCCATCTTCATCAGCAAATCTAAAGTAAAATGTATAATTACCACACTTTAATTGCCCGCCAGATGTAACGCCATCATTATTATCACTTCCTAAATCAATAATAGGTAAATGTGTTGTAGAATTAATTAATTTTGTTAATTGTTCTACAAATTCTTCATTATAATAATTGGTTTTATTATTTTGATTTCTTTTTACAAATCTTCCTTTTCCGTTTTCTAATACAGCAAATCCAGAATTAATTAATCTTGGAGGATTTAAATTATCAGATAATATTAAATTAACTGAACCATCATAGGATGACTGAACATCAATTGATACCGGATGTTGTAAATCATAATTAGATAAATTATCTGTACGAAAAGGAGCGATTGTTTCCGTTCCATTTTCTACTTTAATTAAATTCTGAAGTGGACGATACTTATACTCAAAATCTATTTCATCTGTGCTATAAAAATCAGTAGAATTTGATATTCCGGAAATATTTAAAGCAGATGGAGACAAAGACGGAAACGAACCGAGTTCAAAAGTAGATGCTTCTTTATCATACGCTTCAATGTTTGTAACATTTGAAGAATTTAACGCTTGCAAAACAATATCTTCAAAGTGTTGATTTGAAGCTTCTAATCCAATATTATCGTTTAAAATTGCTCTAGCATCTTCCTCTTTAAAATTTAAAGATTGGTCTAAACTATTTACGTTAATGACAATTTGATTAACAACATCTGAAAGTTTATTGTTGTATGCTACATCAGCTTTCAAGTATCGTTTATATGATTTTTTTATGGATGCAATATAAACAATACCACCATATTCTGCCATTCCAATTGGATAAAATCCGTCTGATAATTTTGTTGTATAGACATTACCCATATCATTTTGCAACGAAAATTCATTGCCGTTATAGGTAATAAATGTTCCATTTAAATTGTCTGTAAGAACCGTATTTGGAGTGATTATTGGATTTAAATCTTTATTTAAACCGTCGCTTCACGTATTTGTTACTGTTTGTTTGCTCATAACTTACAGGTTCTATAAAATTATCTTTATTTCTTTTTAATATATAGTCAAAATCCTTCGCAACTCATTCCTTTTTAAACATAGTAAAACCACAATCTTCTGGATATTTTATTTTAAATATATGCTTAAATTCCTTATGTAAAAGTAATTCGTCTAATATCTTAAACATATATAAACTTTCAAATTTAAAATTTGTTCTTCTTCTTCCAGTAGATTTTATTTTGGATTTATATTTTTTAAATTCATCATCAGTTAATCCAAAATAATAATAACCGTCATACTTTGTTTTTGCTTTCTTGTATTTAATTCTGAGTTTAATTTTTCATTTAATTTGCCAATATTTATAAAATACTTTATTGCTCTTAAAAAGTTTACCAAAATACATAGTATAGTTTGGACTTTTTAATAAAACATCTCCTCCATAAAGATTATATAAATATAATGACGAAAGTCCATGTTTGACTATTTTGTCTATTTGTTTATATGTTAATTCTGGTCACCGTTCTATAATTGCGTCATAATATTTATCACACTTTGTAATTTCCATTAGTAATATTCTTTTCCTGAATTTATATAACCATAAAACAATTCTTTCATTTTTTTATTTATGTATATTGGTTTTTCTCGTTCTCCTCCACGATAATTATAAGAAAAGAATAATTGATATCCTTTAAATAGAGAACTTAGAAAATCTATACCCATAAATTTTCCTCCAGCATACATTTGTTGAAATTGATCACCATCAAACACTTTTACGTGTATCATTGCGTGTCTATTTCCTTTTAACGGAAGCATAAATGTAACATTGTTATGAATTATGTCCAATAAAACAAGATACATAAAGTATAAAAATATCTGAGATATAAAATGCTCTAAACATTTGCAATGATATTTTCTATAATAAATGTTTTTCTTTATGCCAAGAGACAATCAATTTCAATTTTCAAACAAATCTTTAGATGTAAAACAATAACCAGTTTTGTAATTCATTATAATATCGGTTTTTCTGATTTTCCGAACTGTTTCCTATTCCATCTAACTTTAACGTCCAGAATCCTATCCATATCATTCTGACTAAAATGTTCTGGAACTCTAGCAGCATTACATAAACGTAACCAATCGCCTTTAACATCTTGTGCTAATTTTAAAGCATCACTATCACGTTTTCTAATACCTTCTTTTCGAAGTAAAACATAACCAACATATGCTGCAACAGCATCAAGTTCTTTATCATTTAATAAAGGTAATCCGGTATCTTCGTCTACTATAATACCGTGATAAATAACCATAACATGCTTATAATCGTGCGTAAAATAAAGCACACCGTCGCCTTCATTGTATTTAACATATTTACCTCTTGCAAAATAAGGGTCTTCATTTCTTTTTCAGAAATCAATATAACCCTCTGTTCACAAAGAGTCAATGTAATTTAAATCTGCATGATTACTAGTAACTTGTGCATCTGGAATAGGAACATGTACAGATTCTATAACGTCTACATTACATGGAAGAATTAATTGTCCATTTACAACATCACCAACATATCTGTAGAGACGCGTGTGCTTATTTCCAATTCTTTCTCATCCATTTAATGCAATATCTTCGAAATCACTTTCTGTTGCTGTGATTCCATATAATGAGTCGGCAAGTCCATATGCCGCATTAAAATTATGTAAGTTTGCCATTATCTAGGAGTTTGCGTATTAGGTAAAACTTGAGCATTCTGTCCTCTATAATAGCGTATTTTTTGCTCAGTTAATCTTCTTTTAACTTCATTAGTAACAGATCCTATTTCTAAAAAATCACTTTGATTACAACAATTAAAATATTCTAATTGTCTTGGATCTTTGAATATTGCTACTATTGAAAGCTTTTTAACAAAAGGTGCGTTAAAAACTCAACCATCATACATTCCATTTTCATTTGGAGTTTTATCTATAAAAACATATGGTTTATGCGCACCTCTTAATTTGTATTTTCTATATTTTAAAGCGTCTCTTGTAAAATAGACGTCATAACGTATTTCTTTATCAATTGTTCCAATCCAATCTATTGCATCTACACCTAAATCGTTCATAAGAACTGGTATTTCAAAATGTGCCTCTGATTTACCAGAAGATGTTGTACAACATTTTGCGGGATCGCCACAATTTACATCAATACAATTTATAGACAGCATTAAGTCATGGGGTTTAAGTAAACCTTTAAGATACCACTCCTTAATAACTGCTTCTCTTGTCTCTATCACTTCATCCTCCAATTGTTCTAATGATAGATTTGGATTGGCATTCATGTTGGAAAGACCACCTTCTATGTCATTCCAGATTGCAGATGTTAATTTATCAAGAACCATGACTTTATAAATTAAAAAGGAGCGAGCGAGAAAGCCTCACCCGCTCCAATTAAGGTATATCTATTTATAATTATGCGGAAGGAGTAGTAGGAGTGATTCCAAGCTCAGTAAGAGCAGCATCGAAATCAGAAACTACATCACTTTTAACCCAGTAAATATGACGAGTAACAGCGTCAACTTTCTGACCAACACCAGAAAGACCTCCAAATCCAGGACGAGGGGAATCGTAGGAGAAAGAGTACATGGTGTAAATTGCTCCAGGAACAGGGGTCTCATCAGAATTGAGAGCTGCATAACGAACGTTGCCATAAGTAGGGAAACGATAGTTCTCAACAAGCTTTTCTCCAGTTCCGAAAGGAACCTTGGTTGCAACCTTAGTTACAGTTACAGTAACAGGTTCATATTTATCAAAAGAACATCCGTCACAAGCGCCATCAACAAGTTTTTCAAGTTTGACGTCGCCAAATTCCATACCGTACATAGATGCAGTAAGAACTACAGATGTACCGGACTTAGCAACAGTGATAAACTTATTGTTATAAGGAATAGCATCTTTAAGTGCAGCAATAAGTTCATCAGCAAAAACTCCGCCATCTTTGTGAGTAAATCCTACCATAATAGGCTTACCAAAAGATGCCCAGTTAGGATAAGCATATTCTGCAATTGCTGCAGGATCAAGTAGCTTAACAAAAACAGAGAACTGAAGAACGTCACCGGCAGTAAGTGAAGCAGGTGCAGCAATAGTTGCAGTAGCAATAGTTCCTGCATAACCAGGTGTCTTGAACACAACACCTTCTCCACGAGGGAAGATAAGGTCTGCACGATAATCACCTGCACGCTCAATAACAAGATGCTTTACGCCAAGTGCCTCATCTTCATAAGTGCTAATACGCTTTCCACCTGTTAGAGTGCCAACATTGCTATTAATAATAACTTCGTGTGTGTAATTAAACATGATTTTCTAAATTTAAGAGTTAATAATTATTTACTACTTTCAGTTTGAGGAATTCCTCCAACAGTTTGATTGATTGCAAAATGTGTTTGTAATCGTTCATCGCCTGCATTTTCAAATAATAGTTTAACAAATATATTTATTATTTCATAAGCAACTGCATTTGGAAATTCACAAACATCAGTATTATCTTCAACGCTTTGTGTGTCTTCTCAAGTCAAATTGATTATTTTTGGATATCTTAAATAATCAACATAGGCAACATCTGGATAAAATCCTTTATTTATTCCGCATCTAATTTCCATTAGTTTTCCAGAATTACAAGGAATATTTGAATCTGTACAAGGATTTAATATCTGATTAATATCATCTTGCCATGCTGGAGAAATGCAATCGGAAGATTCCAATCCACAAGGATCTAAAATTGCTTTTTCTTCTAATTGTGCCGTTATTTTTCCACCATCTCCAGATGTATTTATATAATAATAAGGTCTCTTATATGTTGGCTTAAGATAAGCGTTTTGATATACAGCTGGGATTTGATTAGCAGTAATTCTTCTACATAAAGAAAATGTACCATTTAATCCATCATCATCAATTATTTTACATTTTGATGCTGGAACAGGAACATTACATTTACTTGAAAAATGTACCATACAGTTAAGCATGTGCATATAATCAGATGGCAATGCACAAACATAGTTAGCTTCTTCCAATGGATGAATCAATTTACTTTGTTTAGCAACATCTAATTCTACACTTTTCTGTAATCAACGCAAATCGTCTGATGATTGTTGATTTAAATCAAATCTCGCATATGTTAAATTGATATATTGAATGATAGCCTTATTGATCATGTAATTGTACTCTTCAATAGTTAACGGAGGAGCCTCCAACTTATTCTGTTCAATTAAGGCTGCTGTATAAAGATCGAGTTCTGTCATAGGCTATCTAATTGTTTTCAAATTAATTCTTAGTGTTAGATGTTTTAGACTTTGGACCTGTTTCTGTTCCGGGTTCTATTTTTTGAATAAACTGAGGGAATGTTTCTCTCTTAATTTCTTCAAATACAGCATTATTAGATGCAATCTTAAAGAAATTAATTACGGCATCGTCTGTCATACCTAAAACAGATTCGCCATACATAAATACTCCATTTTTCTTTCTTATGATATTTTTATCTTTTGCTTCAATTAAAAGCAAACGAAGTGCAGTATCTCCATTTGTATAAAGATCAATAACTCTTGATGGAGTTTTTTCTGCAATTTGATAAAGATAATCTTCAACATCGGAGGCTGGCGCATATCTCATATTCTTACCAAGAAGCTTACATTTTGTAAGTCTGCCCTCAACAGAATCTTGTTCTACAAGATTCATTGCTTGAATAATAAGTTTCTTACGACTAACACTTCTTTCAGACTCTTCGCCAGGAACATCTACATATAATTCAGCAGTACCATATTTTTTAGCATCACCATCAATTAAAAGAACACCGTCTTCATCACGAGCATCTCTAGAAGGAGCAAACAAATCATGATCTTTAATAGCCATCCATTTGTTGTACTGAAGTTTATCGCCAAGATTAAATGTGGTTCCGTCTACTACAACGATATCCAAATCTTCTGGAATAAAATAAGCAGAATCTGGATTATTTCTTTCTGCATCAGACATAATCATTTCTGAACGTCCGTCTGCACCAATTCTAGTAGGCTTTACCCAAGGCCAATTTAGTCCATTCTTTTGTTTAGTTGGTTGAAAGTGATACTCTTTAACTTTATAAACAGATCTTATTGTTATAATTTTATTTTCCATATTATTTCTCAATTATCTAAAACATTAAATCTAAGAAAAGTAAAAGGCCCGCCCGAATAGACGGGCCTTTAATCTAAATATCTATACTATATTAAAATAGTGATGTGTTAGTGTCTTCACCCATGAAGATAACAGAACGATAAGGATTGTACATTGCAAGACCTGCATAACCCCATGCAACGATGTGGCTGCCAGCAACACGGCTAGAAACTTCACCAGAGCTTAGGCCATCCTTACCACCAACACCAACAATCCAGTTGTGAATGAATTGGCCACCCTTAAAGGTAAGCATTTCCATTGCAGGTTTGTTGGAAATACCATCTGCTGTGAGATCAACCATAATACCGTAATTACGGGTAGGGAACTCAACATCAAATGTACGTTCTACTTTGAAGATAACTTTGTTACCAGCAAATTCATAAGAATGATATGTAGCACCAAGTTCAACATAACCATTTGCAGCTTTAGAATAAAGAACAGCGCCATCAGTCTTATGTTCAGCAAGCCAACGATCAAGAACGGTATTAATTTCGTTCCATAGGCGAGTATTTACAAGGAATAGATACTCGTTACCTGTAGGTTTAACACTCTTAGCAACAAGAGTAGCAAGAGCTTTCTGGAAGTAAGCTACAGTAAGCTTTGAGAAAACAAACTTAGTAGCAAAACGTTCAAGTTGGGCAATAAGTCCATCACCAGAGATAATAGGACGACCAGTTTCATCATCATAAATCTTAGGCTTTCCGTTAGCATCAACGTTTGCTTTACCCCAAACGAGATCCATATCACGAGCCTCAAGATAATTTTCAATTACTTGCTCTTCGGCTTTCTTTAGTACAAACACAGGATCATCTTTTCCACCATCTTTACCAGCACCAATCTGAATGAATACATCCTCTAGAGGTTTATACATAGCAGAAAGATCAACATCATTTCTGTGTGTTGCAATAAAGCTACGATGCTTCTCGCAATTGCTTTGATATTTTGTATAACCTTCTTCGTGTAGTTCTGGCATATAGTTAGTGACGAATCTTGTCATTGCATTAGTAAGATCACCAGGAACGATAGCAGAAGTGTAATCAGAATCGTTAATCTTACCAATTACAAGGAATTCATTATCACGAAGTCTCTGTGGACGATTCATAACAATGATAAGATCACGAGTCTTTTCGATAATAAAGGTATCGAATTTCTGATAATAGTTCTCAGGGAAGTAGAATAGGATGTCAGAACCATTGCATCCATCACCTTCAACACGAAGAATAGGAACTCTCTTAATTCTCTTAACCTGAATATCCCACTCAACAACGAAGGAATCAATGCTCTTAAAGCTATCCTTTGGTTTGCCCTTTGTATAGATATTCTGAAGTGCTTCAGTAAGATGCGTAATTGTGTACTGATCGTACATTGTAGATACAAGACCTAGACGAGCAGGCTTAACAGAGAGAAATTTCATAAAATCTTCTGCAGTTCTAGTATCAGCCATGTTAGGTCTAATAGTTGTAAAACCAGATATTCTCATATTAGTTAAAAATTTAAAAAGTTATTATATAATATTAGATATTACCCGTAAATATCCATAATACTTCTGGTTTTCTTTCCAGTTTTATTATCTTTATTTTCGGGAGATACCACAAACGAATTCTTTTCTTTATTTTTATACTTATCCAATTCTTTTTGGAGCTTTGCTTTTTCCTTACGTTCATTGGCCAATTCATTTTTCCAATATCTTGTAAGACCAGTAAGATTATCTCTTTCTCTGGTTCTGTAATAAGCAAGTTCAATTAAAGCTTTTGGATCTTCTAAGTCTCTTATTAATTGACTCTTTCCATCTTTATCTCGTTCTACTAAATATCTCATCATGTCTGCACGATCTTCATCAGTTACATCTAATGCTAATGCATCTTGTTCCTTGTCATCTGGATCAAGTTCAATCTGCGTAAAACTAGCCATTACAGACTGTAAATTGTTTTGAAATTCTTGATAATTTTGTGCTTCTTCTGTTTCATGTCGTTTTGCTTCTTCATCTTCATTGGCTTTAATTGAAGCACGAATAGCAGCAACTTCTTTTTCAAATAATTCAGAGTTTAATTTAGCAGAATCGAGTTTTGATGTTAACTCTTCATCCGTAAATTCTGGATATTTGTTTTTTAAATCCGCAAGATATATTTCATCATCCGTATATTGATCAATATCATAGACTTTTTGATGTACGTCCTCTGGATGTTCGCTTAAATATTCTTCAACAGCTTGTTGTTTATAATACTCAATAACATCATCTAATGTTGCATTATTTTGTCTTAGATATGTAATAACACTTTTTTCATAATCAGAATATCCTGGATCAGAAAGTTCTTTAAAGATATTTAGTTTTTCATCTTCCGAAAGAGTGTTAAAATCAACCTCTTGAATATCTCCATTTTCATCTTCCATCTGGATTTTTGACATATCTTCTATGCCAAACCCCTTTAGATACTCTGCTATAAAATCGGATTGCTTGTCTTCATTGTTATCATCTCCATCGTGATCGTCATTGTCATCATTATCGTCATTGTCATCTGATTCTGAATGATTAAAATCACTTAAATCAAGGAGATCTTCATTTTGAATGTCTTCTTCATTGATATCCTCATCTATTTGGACATCATCATTAGAAAGAAGGTCATTAAAGTTTTGTTCATTAATTTCCATAGTTCTTATTATTTCTCATTAAACACCGCAAATATAGAAACTTTTTTTGACATTTCCAAAAATATTTTAAAAAATTGCTAAAAAAATTATTGCAATTATGCCAACGCCTGTTAAACTCTCTCAAACAGTTTTCTCAATATTTGCTCTCTTTACTTGTTTCTCCAAATTGGAGATTACCTCTTTATTTTGTTGCTTTATATTAGATATCTGAGTATCTTTATTGTTCAATATAATGTTTTGCTCAGATATTATATTTTCTAAATCTGAATTTTTTGTATTTAATCCGTTTATAATTTGTTCATTAACAACATTTAATGAATCAAGAACATCATGTTGATAAAAGACAGTATTAATTATATCAGCATCGTTCTTATTTATTAAAAGCATTGTATCCTTTACTTCTGAAACAATTTCTAAGTGTTTTACAGAATCCGGAAGTTGAGAAAAACACATAATAGGAATAAACAAACAAATAATAGCAATTATTAATCGTCTCATAACTCCAAATTTTTCTTCAATAGATTAGCTGCTGAAGATGCATCATTAGATACAATAATCTCATCTTTTTTAATAATAATTTTATTTTTGACTTTTTCTAACGAATCTATTTCCGAATTTAACTCGGAAACTTTTAATTCATAAGTCTTTATTATTTCCAAATGTTGTTTATTTATGTAAGTTAGAGAGTCAATTTGTTCTAAATTCTTAATTCTCTCTTCATTTAATTGTTTTTGCAATTTATTACATTTTATTTGTGAAAATATTAACAATCCACAAACAAGTAGTCCTATTACAATACAAATTATATTTGTTACTTTTGACATTTTCTTACTAAATTTATTTTTCCACCTTGTTTATATCTTATATCAGGATTATGAAAATTATCGCGTTTTACTATTGGAATTATTTCGCCTGTATTTGTTTTAGTAATTGGATCTGCTAGTTTCGCAATTTTAGAATCTAATATGACAACATCGTTTGATTTTATATTATATCCCCCTTTACCTATATCAAAAACATTTTTTATTCTTAAGGCATCAAAACCATTATTCTTAGCATTAAATGCGTGCATATCTGTTGGCACACCTTTTAATCCACTCTGTGTGTCTGTCACATATTTTCAATTAGCACCCATAGCATCAATTGTTTTTGAATTTTTTGGATAAATATATAACTTTCTTAATTGTGGATGAGAAAAAGAATTTGCTTCCTGTAAAGCGGCAGTTAATGCTACTTTTTTATTTTCTATATCTTGCAAGGCCAATATTTCTTGTTCTGATGTAAGTATACCTTGCTTTCTAGCCATTTCAATTCATTTTTGACGTGCGTCTATTTGTTGTGGAAGAACTTCTATTTTCCCATATGGACTTGTTATATCCGCATAAGATACAGCAACAGCGGGGCTTTCAGAAGTAAAAGATATACCTGGCCGCTTAGTTCCTGATCCTAAAATAAAATTTGTTACGTCTTCTGATTCTCCTCTGTATACAACCTCTGGAGCAGCGTTGGATTTATGCTTAAAATGTAAATCTCTTAATCTCTGAGCTTCTCCTACATTTCTGGAATTAACAGCATCATTATACCTTTGATTCCACTGCTCATATCCCCAATAATAAGGGTCTTCTAAAGCTCTTGGATCAGATCTTGAACTTTTTGGAATGCCAAGTTTTTCCGCGTCTGTTATTGGCTTCAATACTCTCTTTCCTGCTTGAGATGCCTTACGTGCTGCGTTAATAGCACCCTGTTCGCCAATCATGTCTTCAAATAGCATTTCATCTCAAGCTTCCGGAGAAATGAGTGCCTCTGTACTAGATTTTTTAGGTCTTCCAGGTCCACGCCCCATTATCGGTTCTTCTAATTGTATAGACTTTACAGAAGTTTTAGGTGCACTATAAAAAGGAATTTCTCCAACAAATCTGTTGTCGATTTTAATTTCAGGATAACTATCAACAATACTATTATACCATGCTCTTAATTGTTCTGGATTTTCTTTAAATCCTCTTGCTTGATTTCTAGCTACGAATGTTTCAAAATCTGGAATAAATGG
>AUXO016180358.1_pt1 | contig 14787 bp, 11 predicted proteins | sample 768731 | NCBI WGS metagenome assembly AUXO01 (sample SAMN02715735, study PRJNA202380) | gut metagenome | biome: sheep rumen | host: Ovis aries | place: New Zealand: Palmerston North | reverse complement strand
CTTAATATATAAAAACAAAGCAGACATCAATTTCCCGCATTTATAAAATTAACTTTATTTTCTACATACTCATTATCAAACTTATTATCTTTTTCATTCCAAATCAAACGATATGCAACAGGTGCTCCCATTTTTCTGGGCTCTGAAGGCCAAAGAACCAGATACAACTTATAATCTTTTATAATAATATCTTTTAAATACGTATAATATTGACTTTCTGGACCAGTATCCCATTTTTTAAAAGGATCAAAATAATTTTTAGAATTCAACTCAACTTTAGCATTTCTTGTTTTTGAATCATAACTTATAATATAAGCTTCGATGCCTCTGCCAACTGTGTAAAAGATTTTACCTGAATTCATGTCCTGTACTTGCATGGTTGAGAGACTCTCAAAGATTTCATTAACATTCAAATCTGTTTCCCATTTAACTTCTTTTCCTTCATTAAATGAAACTTTTTGAGAGGACTGAGCATCAGGAACAATCGCGCTGAAATTCAAATTGTCAGCGCCTTGCTGCGAAAAGAACGGAGAATAGCGATAGCCTTTTCTTTCACCATTTTTTCCAACAATGGAAGCTATAGAACCTTTATTCAAAATTTTAAAACCATCTAAATGATTTCCTAAATACTTTTTAAATACATAACACTCTCTTCCGTCAGTACGCCGGACTTTTGCCCATTCTCCATCCTCGGCAAGAATCAAAACTTTTTCTCCAAAGTCATAAGTTCCAACAACAGCTCCATCCTTTGAGCCCTTATCGCGTGCATTAACCTCTGTACCAATAATAAACCCGTAATTCTCTTTTGCTTTAGTAGGTTCTGTCAGGTTATTTGATGAACCTTGACCAGTCTTTTGATTGCTTTTACCACAACCAAGCGCCAATATAAAAATTATTGTAAATAATACTGCCGTGATTACAACAACTAATTTTTTACGCATACGAAACCTCCATCTTAACTGATTCTTAAAATTAATCTATTCAATAGTCAAACAACGGTAACATTTTGCGTTATTTACAAATTCCAATCTTTAGCCACTTTTTATTTATTCACTAAACTTTCATTTATAATTAATTTAGGATGGTGCAAAAATATGGATAAAAAGATATTGGGAGAAAAAATTCGGGAAATCCGTTATAAAACAGGTTTAAATCAAGAAGAGTTTGGCCGAAAAATTGGCGTGAGCAAACAAGCATTATCTACAATGGAACGCGGCTTGTATTGGCCTGATCTAACAGTTTTGGAAAATGTTGCTACTTTAGGCGGTATCACTCTTAATGATTTTAGCGATAGGTTTGCAACACCACAACAAATCAAGAAAAATCAAGGCGAATACAATAACATTACTGACAGAGAACGCCAGCTGATAAATCGCTTCCGCGAACTCCGAAACGATCAAAAACGTGCAATTGAGATTATTCTTCACATACAAAATAATGATACCAAAGAATAATTACTCTCACCTTCAAAACGGATGGTGGGAGTTTTTGTTTATATACAACCAAACTAATTAAGGCTTGCAAATCCCACATGACTCAAATCCATCTTTTTCCAATTCTTCCTTTGACAAATAAACATATTCTATATTATGTTTAGCCATTTTTTTAACTCCCTCACAATCCTTACGATGAAATCTCATAGACTTTTTATTTAAAACATAAAACTCTTTCCCTTGTTTAGTTTGAGATAAAGGTTTATCTTGCTTTGATTTATTTTTTGTTTCATGAACTTGATATTTGGAACCATCATAAACGAGACTTACAGTGCCTTGTTCGTCAGTCCTGTAAATTGTTGAATTATTATTATTTAATATTTTTAAAACTCTTTTCGTTGGATGATAGTATTTATTATTTTTTCCAACGCTAATAAAAGCCAGCTTCGGCTTCATAGCCGCAACAAATCCTGGCGAACTGGAAGAACTACTACCATGATGCCCTACAACATATAAATCGCAAGAAAGATTCTCTCCTCTGTTTACTAATTTAGTTTCGGTTTCAACGGCTGCATCACCAGTAATGATGCACGAAAAGTTCTTATACTCTAATCTGATTACGGTCGATTTATTGTTTTCTTTTTCTTCAGTATTATCAGTCGCGTACAAAACACTGATTTTTGCCTCTCCTAGCTTGTATTGATTTCCTGCTTTTGCATAAACAACAGACTTCGCTTTTTTTAAGGAAGACTGGAAAGACGAATAAATCTTAGTATTCGCTTGATAATTTGGTACTATTGCGGTTCTAATTGATGTGCGATTTAACAGACCTATTAATCCGGCAATATGATCTTCATCATAGTGAGATACAATCATGTATTTAATTTTATCAATCTGATTTCTTTTAAAAAATGAAACTACATAAGATGAACGCTCACGTCCACCACCATCATAAACCAAATATTCGTCACCCGAACGAACAAGAATACAAAGTCCTTGCCCGACATCCAGCATCATCAATAAAAACGGATAAGAATCAAATTGTTTTATATTATCTTTTTGACTTATCACTGCAGAATTATTCGTTGAAACTCTTTGTTGGGTTACTTTAGTTTTTGTAGAATTACATCCCAATATCATGACAAGCAAAAAAATCAAGATACTGGTAAAAACATTTCTTCTTTTTACCGCTTCCTTAAACCTTACAATAATGTTATTCATATTTCTTTAGTTTCAAGTATTTTACTAACAGAATAATTCTACGCAATTATCTCTACGTAAATATCTTTATAAACGTTTAGCTTCTGTACTCTCAATACGCCAGGTTCCATTAAGTTTTATAAGTTTTACCTTGCCCGCAAAATACTGTATCTTTTGTCCATTTCCTTCACGATCCACTGCCTTTAATGTGTAAGCAAACATTGCAGAATTGCTATCTTCATGTAATACTTTTAAGTCAACGACATCACTTCGCAATGTTGTTGTATAACCACCGGCAAAATGGTCATAGCTTTGCATAAATTTTTGATAGTTGGGAGATAAAATGTTAAAAGCGGTTCTTAACTGTTTATTTGTAATTGCCTGATGAAAACTAATAAATGCACTCCGTGCATTTATGGTGCCATTATTCGCATTTACATTATTCTGCAGTTTGTATTCAGTTTTTTCCTCTTTATAGTTGGGTTCTTTAGCCATGGGGAATTCATTTAACACTTCAGGTCCCAACTTAACCAACTGTGTTAATACAATATCAGCAACATCAACATTTTTCATTTCGTACAGATAGCTGTGATAATGCGATGGGGTACGTCCGCCGCCTGTATAAAGCCCGCCATGTTCCATGGAACCATCCGGTTTAAAATCATACAATGCATAAATAGACAGATAATGATTGCCATTTTCCCAATAACCAGCACTCGCATCTTTATCTCGTGGCTCCTTACCTAAGAAGAAATCCAATATTAACGGACTGTTGTCATTTTTATTTCTGAACAATTTATATTTGCCAATCACTTCATCTGTATTTAACAAATAGGCAATCCGATCATTTTTTATATCAACAACAGTGATCATTTTATTTCCGTAACACAAAAAGCCTTTGTTACTCAAACTATAAGTTGTTGCGGAAACATATGAACCATCATAGCCTCTTTGAACTAAATATTCTTTAGCTAAATCCAGATTCGTTTTAGGAAGAACTTTTGTTTTTATCGGCTCCTTTACCTTGAGCGCCTCCTGTGTCTTAATTGTTGTTTCTGTCTGCTTTACAGTTGTGTTTGCAATGTCATCCTTTTTTACGTTTCTATTTAGAAAGAATAATGCACCACCTATAAACAACGCCACTATAACACCTGCGATCACACCCATCCCAAATTTTCCACCTTCCGTAATCTGGGTAGATACTGAAGGAGGCGTTTCTTCATCAAGATTACTGTAATCTTGACGGTTAGTTGCATGCTGAGTTTCAGTAGCAATATTTTTCTGATTTAACGAAGAATGTTCTTGTTCAACTATTTCTGGTTCAATGCTTGGTAGTACATTAACGTCTATTGTTTTAATTTGGCTAAGTGTATTATTATCAGCGTGCGCCACCTCCGGCCTATTCCCGGTAACAGTATTAACATTATTAACATTTTGATTATGGTCTTTAACTGTTTCCGTTATTCCGGATTTTAGCCTAATAAACGGGGTTCCGCAATCTTTGCAGAACCGCAAATTATCATCTTCAACATATTTATCACATTTGGGACAATAGTTCATATTACGCGTCACCCCAATAAATCAATTCTAATAATTAACGTATGTATCACTTTGGCATCTCGTTTTTGAAGAACAAAACAATTTCGATACGTCTATTACGAGCCATTAATGCTTCAGTAGCATTATCCGATGTTAACTGAGACTGTGAATACAAATTGCCTGCTTCGCGTCCTACTGGTTTGTATTTTCCAAAAGATGTTGCTGACATCAAATGTTCGGCTGGATTTACACCAATATTTGATTGAAGGAATTTGTAAACTGACATGGCTCTTGCTGAGGCAAGAGAAAGATTAAGATCATCACTTCCCTGAATATCTGCATGGCCTTGTATCTGGATTTCGCTGATATTTTGCAAATTATTTTTCACTATAGGTCCTACTACATTAAGTACCTCTACGCCTGCCTGCTTAATATCGCTTTTATTAGTATCAAACAAAACTTTATCGCTGAAGGTTATAGTTAATCTATCTAATTTATAAATTATTGTAATATCTGCTTTAGAATTTTTTGCTGCAGCATTTGATTGAATCGTATCTTTGTCAGAGATAACCTGTATAGAATATCTCTTTCCTATCTGTTCATCAATCTGTGTTGCTATCACTTTCTGACTGTCTCTTGCTCGATCAAGATTTTCATTACCAACAGAAATCATTTTAGAAACTACGAATAAAATGATTAGCATAACTAATACCAAAGATAACATTAAATCTGTAAAAGACGGCCAAAAATTAAAATTGAATTTGTCTTTAAACATACCGCACCTTCCTGATGCTAATTTCTTTATTTCTCCAAAGCTTTTTTAATATCAGTCAATAAAACATTTTGCGTTTCAGTTACAGAATTCTGCGCTCTTTCCAGTGTTGCAAGCCGATTAGCCATCATTACTTGCACACCAATGCTGACCGCTAACAATACTGCCAACACAAACGGCATATAAACCTGTATAATTTTTGCTATTCCACCTTTTTCGTTCTGAGCATCCGGTATATTGCCAACGTTTGCAACTTGCATATCTCCCATTGCTTTTACTATTGAAGTTTGCTGATCCCGTAAAGCCTGCAATATCGCACTTAATTTTTCTTCAACTTTAGCGCTCCCCGACGAATCGTTGTCAACTGCATTAATAATTTGCGGTTGTGTATCTTCCTTTTGACTCAATACCTGCAAAATGGCTTCTAATTTTTCTTCAATTCTGGCATTACCCATTGCGGTATTATTGCCAACACTAATAATCTGTTCCCGCTCTTTTTCACTCAACCCTGCTTTTGCTCCCAATTTGTCCAATAACTCATCAAAACTTCTTCCAAAGTTTTCAAACATAATTCCCATTTTTTTATTGGTTTCTACTAAAGGATTGTTAATTTGCTTCAAAGAGGTTGCTGCTGTTCCAATATTATTTCCAATATTCTGCAATTCCGTAGCCAACTGCTGTCGTAACGGATCCCCAATAGCTTTAACTAAATGTTCTTCACTGTCGGAAATCTTTTTAGCTATTTCATTATTCGTTTCAATAGATTTTGCCAAAGATTTTTCACTGTTTTCTCTGTATTCGGTAAAATTTTCATCATACATTTTCAAAGTATGGATGACTGTCTCGAGTTTTTCAGATTGCGCCAAATACGTATCTTTGACAGCATTTGTAATATCCAGATTCTGATCAGCCACTTTCTTGGTTTCACTTGCCAGATTTCCCATATATGCTAAAAATCCATCATTTTGCTCTCGTATCTGGTTTTGCATTGCGGTAAGTGTATCTTTCAATTCCGTGAATTTAGCCGCGCCATCATTAAATGCATTCTGTGTTTCCGTCACTGCATCTGCAGCCTCTTTTAACGCAACAATTGTCGCATTGCTTTCTGTTAGATTTTTTAATAATCCTTGCGCGCCCGTGTTAATATTTCCGGCATTTTTTACGGTTTCATTTAATTTTACTAAACTATTTTCGCTCTTTTGAAAATCTGTTGGATAAAGAACAGGCAACCAAATATTAATCGTACTGTTAGTCAGTTTTTCAGTTAACCGATTGATACAAGCTTCCTGAATAAAGAGAGAAAAGGCTGCAACAAAAAGAATCGTACAAAAAACGCCCCACATGCTTGGTGCAAATGCGCCTCTGAGATTCGTAAACAAATTTGACAATTCAGCCGCTGCATTATTGGCTTGCGCATTAACCACGAATCCTTCGCCACTAAATGAACCAATGCTGATGGCAAGACCTACCAATGTTCCCAAAATTCCCACTACTAAAAACAACGAAATTGTTGTTCTAATAGTATCCACACCACTAAAAATTTTATTCACAGTATTTTTTACTAACAAATCAGAATCCAGTCTGCTGCTTTTATGCCCAGCATCGTAAATTGCTTTTAAATGTTCAAATAGAGGAATGACTGCATCAGCATTAACAGAGCGATTCTCCCCTTGCATTTTGTTAAATATTGCAAGTTTGAAATTCTCAAAACTTTGCGCAACATCAACGTCATTCATTTTCAGAACGCTCTCTAAAAAAGAAACGTCCTGTAATTCTTCTAACATCTTCAAGTTATCAGAAGCTTTTGAGCGTATCCTAATACACTTTATCAATACGCAAAATGCAAATAACCATATTACGCCAATAATAACCTGCAGTGATAATTCTTTCGGCCAAACATATTGCCAGATGCTATCCATGATTTACGCTCCCTTTTTATAATAATTGAATTTTTCCTCTTTTTACGCATTTATACATTGAGTCTATCTTCATAAATATAGCGGGTTCCACTAGTTTGCCTTTATTACCTCTAGATGTAAAATCCGCTTTATCAAAATCAAAAAAAGCCAAATACGCCTCTTCAACAACACTTCTAACATTAAAATATGGCTGTCTTTGGCATAATTTGAACGGAGCTACCAAATAACAGTTATTGCTATTATTAAAATTAATATTTAAATGTTTTGCCTGATACGTCTGCCCCCTAGCTGTCTCTACCAGATAAAGATTATCCAAATCTTTTACTTCATTCCAAGAAGCTAAATTGTTTTTGGATAAAATTTCCCGAAATTCTAACATAACGGTCAAATTTATATACCCTGCCATTTCTTGTGTTTCATAATCTTGCAAAAAGCGTTTAATTGCATTTTCTAATTCTATATTATTATAATCACCGGTAATTTTAGCATTTCCACTTCTTTCTTCTTCTTTTACAATAGCAGTTTTATTTCCATCAGATACTATTTCCTGAATTTCAGAGACAGATTTATTTGTTCTATCAAAAGGTATCAAATCTGTTGACAGATTTTTTTTCTGGAGTTGCAATAAATAATCAACTTTATGTGACAAGATTTGAATTTCTTCTTGCAAAACTGTCATATCCAAATCTTTTCGCATTTCATTGTCTTTGGCTATTAGTAAGTTAATAATCCCATCAAGATCTTTTATATTATCATTTAATTCTTCTCGAATTTTATCAAACTCAGTACGCTTTTCTTTCATAAAACCAAGAATTTCATGCAATTTTATATAACAAGTTTCAATCTGGTTATCTTCCACAATTACACACTCCTTTCAAATAATAAAATGGCTCAAATCAAGAAATTTCTTTTACTCGAGCCATTTTATGACAACATATTTTTAAGATCGCTTACAAATAGAATTCAACGTATTCTTCAAAATCATAATAAATAAGGGCTCAGCTTCAATAGTGTTGGCACTTCCATCAGATTTTCTTTTTTTATCATTTAATTCTTCATTAACAGAAGCCCAGATATTATGTATGTCTCTCTTGTCTAATACAACCCTTGTTAATTCTAAAGCTACCGCTTGTTCATTAAAAGTTTCCAAGAATTTATTGAAAATCCTAAATTCTTTATCAACTTTCAAATTCTTTAAAAAATCTTCAGCAGAAATACCTTCAACTCCTCGTTTTGGGATCGAATCTAATATAAAATCTTCTCCTGCAATTATTTGGTTTCCAAATTGCAGCTCTTCGGCAGAACCATTAGGCAATGAATCAATGGCACCACGCTTTTTAGAAGTCATGCCCCCCTTAAGCGTCGAACTACTATTGTCAATCATACTGTCACAAACTAACCCATAAGCCACTTCTTCTTTCGGACGGCTTGTTCTCTGTATATCAAATTCAACATCATAACCATAAGTGGCAATTTTATTAATCGGCAAGTTATTGTCCATTCTATTTCTAAAATCATGTCCAATATCTACGCCATCCATCAAGCAATCTTTGAAAATGGAATTTATAGGATGATCTCGGTCAAAAATTCCACCTGTTGCCCAATCTAACAGTTTAGATCCATTGCCACCAACATAGCAATTTGGCAATAAGTTGCTATCATCATGCTCATTGTCATAATATTTTCCTGTAACACGTAATTTTCCTATAACAATACCTGAATAAAAGAATATTCCAGCCAAAGAAAAAACAATATTTCTCCTTAACTCATTTACATTAGATAACTCAATTAACGATGCAAGAGATTGGAAAATCTCTTTTTCATAATATTTAAGAAACGCTTCTAACAGAAGATTAAATTCTTTTTCATTAGATTCATTCATCAACGCATCAATGTGCTTATTAAATTCCGTATCATCAGACCGTAAAGCTTTAAGCACATCTTTATTATAATACAGTTGTTTATTAAGAATATCTTTTCCAGCGAATCGTAAAGAAGATTGATAACGAACATCGTTCGTGCTGTGCGTTTCACCTTTCCAAACAGCAATGTCGGTCGATCCTCCACCTATATCTAAACAAATAAAGCCACGATTTAGTTTAGCTCCCATACCAGTTGGATTAGCAAAAAATGTTGCCATTGCTACACTTTCGGTATTTTTATTCAAAGTATTATTATTGACTAGTGGGCAAATATTGTTAAAGATTTTCAAATTGTTCTGCCAAATCGTATAAAAGTTAGATACTTTACTTCGACTAAATGATGTAGGATATGAATATGCCCACTCAATATCAATAACACCTTCTTTAACCGCTTCCACCATACACTGCATACCTAATTCTAAAATGAAACTGCCCATATTTTTCACACCAGAAGGTGTCCCCCATTTCATCTCATCCGTCTGCAGTGAACTAAGAATTTTCCTATCTTTTAAAACACTATTCCCATCATCTAAATAATAAATATTACCATACATTAACGGCACATCTGTTTTAACATTCGTACCATTGTATGTGTGAAATATAGTACGTATAGACGTGGCGGGATATTGTGGTTGATCCGACATGGCAATAAAATTACGCCGTCCATGTTCTCTATTAAATGGATCATCATTAATCGTTACATTGTAAAGCATGGATTCTTTTTCATTTTCATTATTGAATGTATGAAGTTTAATTGGTTTAGGCTCATTTCCGTAAATAGCCATATACGCAACTGAATTAGTTGTTCCAAAATCAATTCCTATTTTAGCTTTTTTATTTGGAATTGGCCGCACAATTTTTGGTAAGTTCAAAAGGATAATGCCCACAGGATAAGTTAGCAAACCATTTTCCGTATCCAAATCAACACTGCATATATATGCTGTTGGGAAATGTTCTCCTTTTGCAATCTCTACATTTCCATCAGTCTGCAACTTCTGAACTTCTGCCGCTTTCCAATATGGTTTAGCATAAAATGTAGGCCTGTTAAGATCGTCATAGTATGAATAATATGCTTTCCAATTAGAAGCTTTTTCTAAAATTACATTCGGCCAAATTTGAATCATCGGAATATAATTTAGTTCGCAAATATCATCTACTCCATCATTTCCATTGCTTTGTCGATACACCTTTTTAATTACTAATTGTTTACCCTCTTGACTGAATCCTTTGAGAGGAAGTTTTAATTCTACCTCAATTGTGGAATCCTTAACTTCAATGTCAACATGAGTAGCTATATATTCTTCATCAAGATAATCTAACAATATTTCCTTTATCGGTAAAATAATATTTACTTTTGCACCATTATATGATTTAACAGAATTCTTTAATGCATTTGGGAAGATATCATCTTCAGAATAAACAACACAAATCTTCTCTGTAAAAAATTCTTCTCCCATGCACAATTCCGCATTAAACTGGTTCAAATCAAACTTCCCAATTTTTGTTTTATCAACAATGACGCCTGTATATTTTGGCAGTACTGCATCCAAGGAATATGCTCCACCTACAATAATATCGCTAGCAGACATATTCCATTGCGTGTACATATCCCTCGTCATTACCAATAATGATTTCGGCTTGTTTTTACTGTCTTTATTGTGTCTTCGGTCAATCAGCATTACATTTGATTTTGCAAGGAAACTACTTTCACCTACATTAATCATATTTGCGCGGCCTAAACATTCGCAAAAGCCGGTAATGTCAAGTGCAGTACCTGCAATATATTGATTATTGGAAATGCCGGAAATATGCAAATCTTTTTGAAAAGCATCCAACAAGCCAATTAAATTGCTTATCTTCTTATTTTTGAGTGCCATTCCATCTTTATTGATGTCACTCTTTACCATTTCAAGCCAGTCAAACAATACTGACTTTTCCTGTTCATTCAAAGACGAAATTGGGTCGTTAATTCCGTCAACTTTCCACCAGGATACGGGTTTTATTAAATTAGCTTGTAACTCAACGGACGGACAAATTAAAATTGTTGGCCATACAATCGCAAGCGGAGCTTTATCATAACTGATGACTTGGATTTTGTGTCCATGTTCAACTGTTTTATCAGTAAATTGTTTGTATTCCTCTGGTAAGTTTTTAGCAATAACCCGCAAAAACAAAGGGGCATTATCTTGAATTTTGGTTTCAGCCGGAACTTCTATATTCTGCACAGATACACCAGGCAGTGTTCGCATCTCACGTAAAGCTAAAATAGCAAGTATCCCACGCCATTCAGCCAAAAATCTTTCATGCAAGTGATGATTTTCATCGTACAAAACCAATTCATACATGGATGGACGCGCCCATAAATCCGGTATAGAACTGATATCAGAATTCAATCCTGCAGTAACTTTCAAATCATCTGCCAGATTGCCTAAATTAGTTTGGGCATCCGACATCCACTCACCCCGTTTTGTAATTGCAATTTTATTTGATTCTTTTAAACTTGGTAATAACGGTGTAGGCATAACTATCTCTCCTTATCACTTGCTGCAAATATCATAAACAGCTTGCATCAGAATTTCTGCACCGCTGTTATCGGTTTTCTTAAGCTTTTTCGTATAGTGGCATAATTGATTCCAAAACTCTTTATACGTCAACTTATCTTTTCGATTAACAATTGGCAAAACAACCTGATACACATCTAAAGGGAATTGAATTGCTTCAGGTTTTGCAGATACCTGTTTATTAACCAATTCAATCTTTCTCTTTGGATGTTCCGAGATATCTTTAATCCACTGAAAAAATGCCTCAGCATAATCTCCTAAAGCTTTAAATTCATCCATAATTTGGCGGTCGTGATAAACATCAATCTTCCCAGCATTTTGAACAAGATCTTTATACCACGCAACCTGCTTTTTATAACTCTCATCTGCGGCGCATTTTTCAAGATTCACTAATACGCAATGCCTGTAAGTGTAAAGGAATTTGATATAAGCATATAGCTTATCCTTCAGATTTCCATCAACGCAAGGATTCGGCAAATCTTCCCACTGAATCTTATCCACCGTTTCCTGGGTATCGTCTCCTCGCGCTATCATTGGCGTTTCAGCCTTGTCGCCCAATTCATTTTTATTAAAGAAATCAAAAGCGGCTAATGCAGCATATAACTCCACAATATTTGCATCATTTTCCTGTGTGTTAGAACCTAAACTAAAGTTTTTGACATCAGCCAGATCATTATCACCAATTAAATATATTCTCTGGAAAACTTCATTCAGCAATTCACTCTTATTATAATAATCCAGTGCTGATTTTGTGTTCAGGATAAACTCATCAACTTTAGCCTGCATCTCTTCTTCCTCTGCTGTTGAAGCAGGAGGGAACTGAAAATATGGTAATACTAACGCGCCGCCAATCTTTGCAAGAGTATTACCATCCTGATCTTTTTTCAGACTACGTTTTATAATTCTTGCAATCGTAGGAAAACCTGCAGCGCCGGTTCCCCCAAAAACCGAAGCAAACAGGAAAATTCTGGCATCTTTGTCAGTATTAATCTGTTGAAATACTTCTTGCCACATTTTGTCTGTATCACCGCTGACAGAGCTGTTCATTACCGCCGCGCCAATCGCCGGATGACCACGAAAGCCTTTATCTAACGGCGTTTTTCTTTCCTGTTCAGTAAATAATGCGGTATACAACATATTTAATGGTTGATATTCCTTCATGTTGCTTAACACTTTACTCTGAAAAACATCATCCAGATTAGAGCAACTTTCAGGAACTGGGGACCATACCTCCATTGTTTCCAACTTGTTTTTCATTAAACCACTATTACCAAATCCAAGTTTACAGGCCTCAATATATAACCCTGCAGCCTTTTGTGTTCTAACTAAATTTCCACAAGAAACATCTGCATCTACAAAAATCATTTTCACAGGCTGCGAATCTTTTAAAAGACCCGCCCCATTTAAATGAATAAAGGATTCTAAGCATCTTGCGCCCGTACCACCAATACCAATCAAATAATAACTCATAACTTCCCTCCGATCTCAGTGTAATACTTCGCCTAAAGGCGGAATATATTTTACCGGTTCTGCATATGCAAACAGGCTGGATAAATAATATGTGAGAAAAGAAATGCCAGTAACCATAACAAATGCAAGACCAGAACCTTCAATAGAAGGCGGCATCTTGAAAATGGCTAAAGCTGCACCAATTATTATAGATAAAATAAACAAAGCATAATATTTTACATTAATGCCAGATTCACCTGCGTAATTATCTCCGATATTAAACCATATAGCAGATAGAATAAAACCTACAATTCCGCTTATCCCACCAGTAATCCGGTATGAATCAATCCATTCCTCAACTTCCATACCCTCGACCGGAACAATACTGTCTTTAAGGATAAAGTCACCATAACCAAAGAATGCTGCCAACCAAAGTAAAATCATGATACCCGCTGTTTTTACTGCAAACCATGCCATACTTGTTCACTCCTTATTTTTATAATTATTTTTTAGCATCAAAATAAATTGGCAAATTATAGAAACCGGGTTTATTAATTTCGTAATTCAAATTTCCAAGCATTTTCATAAATGCTGAAATATTCAGTGTTTTATTACCGAACTCTCGAATATTTTCGTTATTGACATCAGAATCAAGAAAACTCCAATCATCAAAAACTGCCAAACTTTTCAAGTAATCTTGTTTTGAAGGTATTATTCCCAAATTTGCTTTATATTTTCCTTCCCGTTTTTTAATTCCCGAAGGATTCAATCGCAAAGTCATTGTTAAATCAGCTTTATCATCTCTTTTTTCAAAATTTTTGATTTCCGCATCGCAGAAACCTTTATTATCCATCTGTTGAAAAGAATTATTATCCCATTTGCCAAGTGATTCGACGACTAATTTATATTCATCAGGTTGTTTTCCGATCAAAGCTTCCGATTTCATACGTAGATTAACTTTGGATTTTGCTTTATCCATGTTTAAACGGAATTGCATAACCTGTTTGTTTTTTACAATCGTATTTATTTTAGCCATTATTGCTTCTTTATCATTTCCTGATTTTGTATTAGCATCCTGACTTAACAAATTATTTACGCCTAAATTTCTAGAAAAAATCACAGACCTTATCTCATTTTCTCCAAAATTTTTCTGATATTGCAACACTAATGTACGAACATCATCTTCACGTCCAGTAACAAGGAAGTAAAAAGGACGATACGAATCATTATCATTTGTCGTTTTATAATCAAAAGCTATTTTATTTTTACCAATATCATAAATTCTTCCATTAAACTGACTCTTTACACCAACGATAGCCAATGCCTTACTTTTATCAGCAAAGCTTTTCTTTTTTAGTGAAGACATCAGACTTTCGATATCTTGGTCGGTTTGAAAAAGATCTGTTACAATAATGCTAACATTATTGTCATCCATCGAATCAACAACTTTCTGTAAACTCGTATCTTTCTGATTATAAAATGCTGTCTTATCAAAACCCAAAAACTGTTCCCTAGAAAGCTTTTGAAAGTCATCGCCAAATCGTATATATTGTATCGTTTCGTTACGCCATGTGCTGGAAACCGTTCGTTCAATTTCTTTAATTGCATTAACATAAACTGTTGAAGACGGATAATTTACGTATCCTGCCATAGAATATGTTCCATCTAAATAAATATCCATTCTTATATCATCTGTTTTTGTCAAAACTTTTATTTCAGGTTCGGGAATTGGTTTATTATCACCTTTCCCTTTTGAACTGCATCCAAAAAGGGCCAATGCACAAGATAAAACCAATAAAAACAAAATAGTTTTTTTCATCAAAATGCCTCCAGTTATAGCAGAATTATTTATATAATCGTACAATCTTGCCATAAATAAATATCTATTTAAATTATAGTATATTTTATCATTATTATCAATATAAAGTATTCCATTACTTTTCATTTTTATCACCCCAGTCTATTAAAAAAACATAAAAGCCTTGGCAACTT
>AUXO014813970.1_pt1 | contig 14787 bp, 11 predicted proteins | sample 768731 | NCBI WGS metagenome assembly AUXO01 (sample SAMN02715735, study PRJNA202380) | gut metagenome | biome: sheep rumen | host: Ovis aries | place: New Zealand: Palmerston North | reverse complement strand
AATAGCTCAGTTGGTAGAGCACAACCTTGCCAAGGTTGGGGTCGCGAGTTCGAGTCTCGTTTTCCGCTCTTTTTTTATGTCTTTTCTTAACATTTTACAATGAATCTATACTTACGTTACTTTAATGATGAAGTAATTGTTTCTAACGTAGACGAAGCAGTCGGATTCTTGAAAAGTTTGAATATTGAGGATTTTGATGTCAATGACGATTTTGTCAAGGAATTAACTGATTATGTTGATTCTGATTCAAACTTTCCAAAACGTTACAAGGTAAAAACTCATTACTACTTTATAGTTATTAAAACAAATGCAAGTAATCTTGACGAATTCAAACGGCACAATTTGAAAAGTCTGATTGAAAGTGATAATACTCAGCAAAAAAATCCGTCAAAGTCGCATGCCTTGACAGATGAACTTAACGGATGGTATGATTCACAATTGCAATTCAAACGTGTGGTCTGTGACCCTGTTACAGGTAAATCGTCATACAGAGATACAACATTCCGTGCCTTGGTTAAGGCTCGAAGTGCAATGCACAGCTATGAGAGGATAGTGGATTATTTAAGAAGCCGTTCCGACATTGACTCAAGAAGCCAATTCCCGGCTGCAAAAGGAAAGAATTTCACATTCTCATATGTAGGAGAGAATAAACCGGAAGATTTCAGTTTAGCTGAAAAATAAAGGTACAGCTTATTTTGAAACAAGCACAGGAAATACTATAAGCCTGTGCTTGTTTTTTGTGGATGTAACACTTCTGAAGTTGAAAATATTTAGGAGAGAAGTTTTTTTTTCATCGTGACAAAAAAACACGTGTATCGAGGATAAGTTAAAACCTGTATCGAGGATAAATTGAAATTTATATCGAGGATAAAAAAACAAGGTGCTGGGAGATGTTCCTAAGCCATCTTTGTCTCCTTGTAAAATTTGTTGCAGAACAATAGTCCGGCTGTTGTCAGCCCAAATGGAAACGCCCACCATACACCAGGTGCCCCGAGGTGGAATGTAAAAGCAAAAATATAGCTCAATGGGATTGACACACAGCCATATGCTATCACGGCATAAAATAACAGATTCTTGACTTTTTCAATGGCGCGCAAAGAATTGGCGAAAATAACTTGCAGGCTATCGCCAAACTGATATACGAAAAATGCTGGCATTAAGGTGTAAACGACATTAGCAACATTGGCATCAGGGGTGAAGGCAGCGACCAAAGGATCCATAGAGAAGAAGATTGTTCCACTTAATATGGTACTGGCGCAAAGTGTCATGATAAATCCAACAACCGATGTTGTCCTAACTTCGCTCCAGTCCTGCCTGCCACGAAAATGACTGATTCTTATGGCTACAGCTGCTCCGATGCCATAATATATGGTAAAACATAATGTTCCAATGGAACATGCTATCTGATGCGCAGCCAACTCATACGCACCTAACCATCCCATAAAAACAGCTCCGACATTAAATGCTGCAGCCTCAAGAGACAATTGGCAACTGATGGGCAATCCGACTCTTGTCAAATGCCATACACCACTAAATGTAATGTCTGAACGAAAACCTTGATGATATGCTTTGAAATGTTTTTTGTGGCGTAATGCCCAAAACATCACTCCGCACATAATGATTCTGGAGAATAGGGTAGCCAGACCTGCACCAAACAAGCCCCATTCCGGACAACCCATTAGACCGTAGATCAATAGTGCATTGCCGGCTATATTGAGAATGTTGCCCAAAATCATTACCCACATAGGTGTCTTGGTATCTCCGATAGCATCGCTAAATTGTTTAAGAGAATTAAACAATGCAACAAATGGCATTGAAATTAGTAAAAGCAGAAAATAAGGCTTGATGTAGGGCAACAATTCCGAAGGTTGATTCAAGATGTCAATATTTAAATATAATAAATATAATAAAAAGCAGACAATTAGAGAGAATACAAAGTTTCCCAAAAGACTTTCTTTAAGTGTTTTCCCTACGTTATACAAGTCATTCTTACCATAATAATACCCCACAATAGGAGTAGTGCTGTAAGAATAACCTAACAAAAAGAAAAATACAAGGTTAAACACATTGTTGACAAATGCAGCAGAAGATAGCTCAAGTGTGCCATATTGTCCAATCATTATTGTGTCTGCAAAGGACTGAACGATAACGCCCAACTGTGCGACAACAATGGGTAAGCCCAATTTTGCGATAGCTTGAACATGAGATTTGAAATGGTTAGTTGTCATGTTTTTTAGTTTTTAGCTATCTTGAATGATAAAATTGTATGTATTTTTCTGCCACTTTTTTACAATCGTGAAAGCGGCGCACATATTCAATACTTTTTCGAGATAAATCAGAAATGCGTTCTGGGTGCGTTGCAAGTTCCACTACTGCATCATACACACTTCGTTTATCAGGTTGCACGTTAACAACAGGTCTTAGTTCATAGTCGCCCAAGAGGTCGTAAGCTTCGGGTTCACCACCGCCAATGACAACAAGTCCCTGAGCCATTGCGGTCAGGGCATTCATGGCAGGCGTATAGGCATAAAGTTGATCTAAAATAACATCGCTGTCTGACAGCAACAGCTTATACTCCGGGAATGGTACTGATTCAACTTTGACGATCTCTACCTTATCGGGATAATCCCTTCTTGCGTCTTCCAAAGCTTCAAGCATGATATCTGTACCTTTGTATGCACTGCGTTTTTTCTGAATACCGATAAAAAAACGCACCTTATCATGTTTCTGGATATTTTTTTGCACGACAGCTGACGTATCTATGGGGAATGGAATAAAACATGTCTTTTCCTTAAACTCCGACTGATATGCGCAATCATATTCATATAAGCCACTGATAATACCGTTACAATCGTGGGCGATATATTGATTTAGTTTGCCTTTTGACCCGTAATACCAATCTTGCAACCAGATATCATTAAATGATGTCTGACGAATTTTATTTCCAATATTGAAATCACTATATCTAAAAGTCTTACAGTCCAAACAAGACTTAATGTAGTAATAATCCATGCCAAAGGCACCCATAAATATCTTTTTATTATGGTTGCGCAGATAATTGTAGAAAGGTTTTATTTTGTCCGCTTTGAGAGAGAGGAATACCGGATTAATAATTTGCACAACATCAAAATCTTTAAATTTTGGAAAAGTCATGAACAGGTTAAGCAAATACCGCAGTGTGTCTGCCGGTGAAACCGATTTCCGACGTAGGTCGATGTCGCGCTGGTAATTCTTCCAGTTGTCTCCGTCAGATACCACACACACTTCATGACCTAAAGCCCGAAGGCCTAAAGCCAAATTCCAGTGCACGTTACTATATTCACCGAGTAGTAAAATTCTCATCTCTGATGCAAAAATACACATTTTTTGTCTTTAGTTAATCAAAAAACAACGTATATGTATCATTATATAAGCCAAAATCGTTAAATTTGCTAATTAAAACAGAAAGATAAACGCTATGGCTGAGATAAAATATTATAACAACCGCCAAAGAGACAAAATGAATGTCACAATACCGACAAGCAGGACGGGTAAAATAAAATTTGCCTGGCCTAAAATGCCATTTCTGGCAGTTTCCTTTTTAGTAATCTGGCTTTTCAGCTGGTTGATATACGGCGATGTGTTCTATATTTGTGAGCAATGGTCTTATTTTGCGTTTGACAAAGAATTAATGCACGAAGTCTTATGCGTAAAGACGGGTGCTCTCCAAATTGTAGGCCGTTTCTTTTTACTTTTTTTCAAGTATCCGTGGTTAGGAGGACTTATATATTCTCTCATTTTAACAAGCATCGTTTATTTCCTGATTTATATATTTAATTTGAACGGTTTCTTGCGTTTGCTGAGTTTGATACCCGTATGTGCATGGTTTGTGTATATTGTCTCCATTGGCTTGAGCCTCTTTTACCAATATGATCAGTCGTTTGCATTTTATGGTCCGGTCATTTGCTTGCTGGCACTTATATTGATTTCATTTGCTGTCAGGATAATATCCAAGCGCAAATTTCCGGCTGTTGCTTCCGATTGCAAAACAGACGGAACGATGCCTAATGTACTTAATTTGTGCATACCGATAGTCTTTTTCGTCTTATTGTCAGCTTATTGTTCTATTGAAAAGCAAGATGTACTATATACAACAAGAATGATGCGTCTGTGCCAGAATCAAGATTGGAATGAGATGATAGATTTGGGATTGAAGGCCAAGAATCCTTCTAAAGCAGTCGCCGCATATTATGCAATAGGACTCAGAATGAACGACCAACTGAATGAGAGATTGTTTGATATATACCATCAATATCCTCAGACAAGATTAATAAACCGCACTGGAGTAGAAGAATCAGGTTATTTGTTATATGAATCGGAAATAGACTTTCATTTTGGACTGATAAATCCTGCATATCATTATTGTATGGAACATACTGTAATGAGCGGAAAGTCTGTTTATTGCCTGAAATATATGTTCCTGACATCCTTATTACGCAATGAAAAAGAATTAGCGGATAAATATCTGGAACTTATCAGTTTCGTTCCTTTTGAACGATCTTTTGTAAAGAAATATAGACCGATGTTGTTTGACAATTCGTTGGTAAACAGTGATTACTTACTTTCAACGGTATATTCTATGATTCCCGCGAGTGATGCATATGAAGAAGAATTCCCGATTCCGCTATATATATGGTATCACAAATATTTAAACAACTTTTATTCCCGAAGGACTTTTGAGAATAGCATGGCTGTAGCTCTGTACACAAAGGATTTGGATGACTTTACGAAGCTAGCCCGAATTATGCCGGACGAACCTACGGTTCCAGCTGCATTCGAAGATGCACTTGTCGTGGAAGCCATGAGAAAAAATGACATGAAATTCCTACAACAAATACCAGAATATGCTGTTTCCTCAACTAAGCAAATGTTGAATGAGGCAGCTTCGCTTCGTGGCAAATCCACAAGGGAAAAAGGAATTGCATTAAAAGATAAATACACGGGTAAATATACGTTTTACTATTTTTACCAAAATCTGAAAGACGAAGAGTCTTATAGAGTTAACAACACAATAAACAGTATAAATTCTCAAGTTAATTAAATTCGATTATGAAACATAGATATATCATAGTTTTATTATGTTTATTTGTTCTTTTGGGCAGTTGTAACCCTTCTTATAACATTCCGGAAGATGCACAACCGACAGAAAAGAAAATAAAGATTTTTCCTGATTATACCAATATCGTTATACCGCCCAACATAGCTCCGCTCAATTTCATGATAAGAGAGAATGGTGATAAATTCGTATGCCGCATGACAAATGGTACAGAAGATTTGGTTTCTAGCAGCGATAATACGGGCGTGATTCAATTTGAAATGGACGAATGGCGTGATTTTATAACCAAAAGCAAAAATAAATCATTAGACATATATATATATAAATATCTTGACGGGAAATGGACTGTTTATCCTAAATACCACATACAAGTTGCAGAAGAACAGATAGATCAATATTTGTCATATCGTCTGATTGAACCCGGATATATATTGTACAGGCTCATGGGATTGTATCAGCGTGACTTAACCACATTTGAGCAAACTCCCATTATCGAAAATCCACGATTAACGTATGTGAAAGACAAAACATATTGTGTCAATTGTCACAATTATCAAAACTATAGCACAAAAAGAATGTTGTTTCATGCACGTTCTGCATTCGGAGGAACTATCATTGCTGAAAACGGCCATATAGAAAAACTTAACACAAAAAACGATTCAATATTAGGTTCCTGCGTTTATCCTTCATGGCATCCTACGAAAAACTGGCTTGTGTTTTCCTCAAACAAAACTGGACAAGTTTTTCATATCGTAGACAAACAAAAAATAGAAGTTCTAGACCATGCGTCAGATATAGTTTTCTATAATGCTGACACACATGAAATAAGCAATGTTATAAAGACTCACAATGAACTTGAGACTTTCCCGGCGTGGACTCCTTCCGGTGATATGATATATTACTGTGAAGCTAAAACAAATATCATTGATTCTGACGCTGACTCAGTAATGGATTCAAAAATTATTGTAGATTCCAAGAAACTAAAATATAATATATTTCGCATACCGTTTAATGAAAAAAGTATGTCCTTTGGAGAACCAGAATTAGTTTTTAACTCTGCTGCAATAAACAAAAGCGCCTCTGTTCCAAGGATTAGTCCTGACGGTAAATACCTGTTATTTACGCTTGGTGACTTCGGGCAGTTCCATATTTGGCATTCGTCATCTGATTTATATGTAAAGAATTTGGAGACCAATCAAGTATATCCACTAAAAGCAGCTAATAGTAATAATGTGGATTCATACCATGCATGGAGTAGTAACGGTAGGTGGATTGTTTTCAGTTCACGCCGAGACGACGGCTCGTTTTCCCGCAGTTACATAACATACTTTGACAAAAAGGGCCAGGCACACAAAGCTTTTGTGATTCCTCAGGAAGATCCAAGGTCTTATATAAAATTGTTTAAAAGTTTCAATGTCCCTGAATTCACGAAAGATAAGGTTCCTTACCTTCCAGAACAATTCGAAAAAGTTGTGAAAGGGCCTCATACACCTGTTAAATACAAAGAAATAAGACCTAGATTCAGAAATATAAATAATGAGAAATAAATTTATTACCATACTTTTAGCTTTCTGCAGTATACCGTTATATGTCAGGCCGTTTTCTGTTGTTTTAGATGCTGGTCATGGCGGTCATGACTCTGGAGCGATAGGCACTTATTCCAAAGAAAAAAACATAAATCTTAATGTTACTCTTAAAGTTGGAGAATTAATACAGAAGAATTGTCCAGAGGTAAAAGTCATCTATACACGCAAATCGGATGTCTTTGTTGATTTACATGAAAGAGCTGCTATAGCGAACCGTGCAAAGGCAGACTTGTTTATATCGATACATACGAATGCCCTTCCAAAAGGTAGGCAAAGTGTTGGTGCTGAAACTTATTCATTGGGTATGGCCCGTTCAAAAGACAACTTAGATGTTGCCAAACGTGAAAACTCTGTAATCCTGTATGAAAATGATTACCAAAAACGATATGCAGGTTTTAACCCGAAGTCTTCGGAGAGTTATATTATTTTTGAATTCATGCAAGATCAATTTATGAAGCAAAGTGCGCAATTGGCTAAGGCTATACAAAATCAATATGCAATCGTTGGCCGTGTAGATAAAGGCGTAAAACAGGCAGGTTTTCTTGTACTTCGAGAAACTTCTATGCCGAGTGTCTTAACAGAGTTAGGATTTATCTCAACTCCTTCAGAAGAGCAATATCTTAACTCTGCCAAGGGAACTGACGAATTAGCTAGAAGCATATATTTAGGTTTTGTGGATTATGTGAAATCATATACGCGGAGCAAGTCTGTTATATTGCACAATGCAGATATACAAAAAGCAAAATTAGACGAAGAACAGCAGAATATGTCTAAAGCCGATGTTAACAGAGTTGAGAGTGCTGCACCTGAAGAACCAATAAGCATAAAAAACATACCTACAGATTCTCTTCGGTCAACAAAAGAAAGTGCTTCTGAAATTATAACAAACGAAACTACTACGGATAAAGATATCTCACAGAATATAAAAAATGAGAGTATAACATTCAAGGTTCAAATATTAGTATCATCAAAAATGTTGCGTAAAGACAGTGAGCAATTCAAGGGTATTGACGGTTCACTAATTTCATATTATAAAGAAAATAATCTATATAAATATACCTACGGAAATACTAGTTCCTACAAAGAGATAATTACATTGAAGAAAATGCTTGCCGATAAATTTCCAGGGAATTTCGTTATTGCAATGAAGGGCGATGAAAAAATAAGTGTACAACAAGCATTGGCAGAACTGAAAAATTAAAAAATATAACATGAAAAACTCTAAAGAAATAAAATTAGCTTTAACCGTCATTTGTGCGGTTGTTGTCATATACTTTGGTATCAATTTTCTTAAAGGGATCAATATATTTAAAAGTTATAGCACGTATTATATTAACTTCAATGATGTTTCAGGGCTTGAAGAATCAAACCCGGTATATGCCAATGGATATCCTGTTGGAATAGTACGCTCAATCAACTATGACTATGAACATCCTCGGAACATTAGGGTCAAGATAGAGGTCGATAGGAAAATGCGATTTACAGATAATAGCCGTGCGGAAATCAAGCAAGGGTTAATTGGCGGCACAACGCTGTCTGTTATTATAGGCGATGGAATTACGCTAAAGCCTGGTGACAGTTTTTCAGGCGGACCTGAGAACGGGATAATGGCTAAAGCTGGCAACATGATGCCAAGCATTGAGAAAATGGTACCGAAAGTTGATTCTATTCTCGCATCTTTGAATACACTATTAGGCGATACAGCTTTATCCAATATTATTGCCAATACGGAATATGTTACACATAATTTATGCATCACAACAGATCAATTAAATAGATTGATGAAAAATGAGATACCTACATTAATGGCGCAATTGAATGCTATTGGTCACAATACAGGAGATATCACTTCAAAACTTAATACTATTGATTACGCAGCTACAATAAAAAATGTTAATGATGCCTTACTTAATGTTCGTCAGCTGACGGAATCTATAAGCGAAAAGATTAACTCTAAGTCTGGTTCTTTAGGCTTATTGCTTAATGACACGCAGTTATATGATAACCTTAACCAAACCCTTGTTTCTTCAGACAAATTACTTCAAGATTTGAAAGAACATCCTAAAAGGTATGTACATTTCTCAGTCTTTGGTAAGAAGGATAAATAAACGTGACAAAAATAATTCTAAATATTGCTGTAGACAAAAAATATAGCAGCACTTTATTCGTTATCAACTGTTAGCTGATTTTATTATAAATTTCTTTTTTGAATAAGGTTTTTAATATTTATAAACATTGGATAATCAACAGTTAAGATTTTTATGCCAGAATAATTATGCTATTTAGAATTAAAGATTTTTAAGTTGTTGTAAATAAGATTATTTTATAAACATTATATTCAAATTTTACTTTCGGGTGATATCATTTTTTCAATGTAAAAATTGTAATTTTGTAATGAAATGTGATTGAATAAACTGAAATGAGATATACACCTGAAGAGATTTGGGCACAATGTTTGTCTTTTATTAAGAATAATATCGGTGAGTTACCATATAATACATGGTTTCGTCATATAGGTTTTTATTCTTTTGACGGCAACAATCTGCGTTTGGATGTTCCAAACAGATTCTTCGTGGAGTATATTGAGTCTAATTATCTTGAATTATTAAGGGTCACTATTCGCAAGTTCTATGGAGATGTTAAGTTAGGATACCATATTGAAGTTGACCGCAAGAACGATTTGGCTATTGATGAAGATTCTACTGACAGCAGTTCTGCAGATACAATAAATGATAATCACAAACAAAGTGGATATACTCCAGAGAATGTTATTCAAGACGCTTCGTCAAATTTTGATTCAAACCTAAATCCCAATTGTACTTTTGAGAACTTTATAAAAGGTGATAGCAATAAACTTCCTGCTGTTATCGCAGAGGCTATTGCGCAAAAGTACCAGAATACGTTTAATCCGTTTTTTGTATATGGAGCAAGTGGAGTAGGTAAATCTCATTTGATTAATGCTATTGGCATTAAAGTTAAAGAACTGCATCCTCATAAGAGAATCATATATGTTTCCGCTCACCTGTTTCAAATCCAATATGTTGAATCGGTAAAGAAAAACCATTTCAACGATTTTATGAATTTCTATCAGTCTATTGATGTTCTTATCATTGACGACATTCAGGAAATTGCAGGTAAGACAGGCACCCAAGAGGCATTCTTTAATATATTCAATCACTTGCACCGCAATCAGAAACAGATTATTCTTGCTTGTGACAGGCCTCCTGTTTCTTTGAGCGGACTTCAAGACAGACTCCTTTCACGCTTTAAATGGGGAATGATTGCAGAATTAGAGTCGCCTGACTATAATCTGCGCAGGGATATATTGAACTTTAAGATTCAACACGAAGGTTTGTCTATACCTTCTTCACTTGTTGACTATATTGCAGAAAATGTTACAGGAAGTGTCCGTGACCTGGAAGGTATAATCAACTCTATTATGGCATATTCCATCGCCACAAATGCGGACATAAACATGGACTTGGTTGAAAGTGTTATCTCCAAGGTAGTAAGTACACGCAGAAAAGTTGTGACAATTGATGATATACTTAACAAAGTCTGCAAGAAATATGCTGTCAAATCCACTGATCTTGTTTCTTCAAGCCGTAAACAAAATATTGTTCATGTCCGGCAAATCATCATGTATTTGAGTCAGAAATGTACAGACCTATCTACGACACAAATTGGTTTGCGTATTGGAAGAGACCATGCTACAGTTATACATTCATGTTCCTTGGTCAAAAAGCGGATGGGCAGCGATGCTGTTTTCAAACGGGAAATGGATGTTTTGGAACATGAGATATACAAATAAGACCTGCAAAATACGCAGGTCTTATTTGTATGTACTTATTCTGTAAAAAAAATAATATTCTATACGAAAACCCTTAATATTTTATTTCGTTGACAGATATTTCTCTACTTCCATTCCGGCACTGGCACCTGATGCTGCGGCAATGATGGCCTGTCTATAATGCGGATCTGCAACATCTCCTGCAGCAAATACACCCGGAACACCAGTCTTTGGCGTTTTACCTTCAGTAATGATATATCCCAACTCATCCGTCTTAACCCAAGGCTTAAATATATCGCTATTGGGTTTATGGCCGATAGCGAGAAAGAACCCGTCAATAGGCAAATCGTAGGTTCTTTCATCTGTTTCTCCCTTTCGATATACGAGTTTAGCTCCTTCAACACCATTTTCGCCATACAAACCAAGTGTGTTAGTCTCAAACAGTATTTCAATTTTAGGATTGTTTTTCACACGCTCTTGCATAATCTGTGAGGCACGCAAGAAAGGCTTTCTCACAATCATATAGACCTTTGCCGCCAGTGTAGCCAGATAACATGCTTCTTCACAAGCCGTATCACCGCCTCCGACTACAGCGACAGTCTTTTTTCTGTAGAAGAATCCGTCGCATGTAGCACATGCGCTGACGCCCATACCTTGATATTTGGTTTCGTCTGCCAACCCGAGATATTTTGCCGTAGCTCCTGTGGCAATGACAATAGTGTCTGCCATAACCTCAGAACTGTCATCAAAAAGGATATGATACGGTGTTTCATCCAAATTAACTTTTGCAACCATCTTCTCCCAAACTTGTGCGCCGAAGTTTACAGCCTGTTGCCTCATGTTCTCCATAAGAATGTTGGCATCGATGCCTTCGGGAAATCCAGGAAAGTTCTCAACAATAGTTGTTGTCGTCAACTGGCCACCGGGCTGTAAACCTGTGGCAACAACAGTTTGTATTCCCGAACGTTGAGTATATATTGCTGCAGTATATCCGGCAGGGCCTGAGCCTATCACTAAACAAGGTATTTTTTCCATAATAATCTTTTAATAACGTTATCTGATATCTACAACAGTTGCCGACGGATAGTCTTCACTGTTAAACTTAAATTTATCGTTATCGTATTTCTGGTTTATCTTGCATTTCTGGATACTGATTCTAATCCAGTATTTAACGCCTTGCCTCATTCTGACACAAAGAGGCATACTTGTTTTCTTATCGATGGTGATAATCATTTCCTGTACACTCTTTCTTTTGTCTGTCGTTTTCAGCCTTACCTCATGACAATCATGTCCGCGCAAGGATGTATCGCTCATTTCATAGGTGTATCCGTCTTTATATAATTCACAGAAGAGATAGGGGTCCATAGACTGTCTTTCTTTAACCGAAGGGGTACTGACGTTGACTTCGTCATTGGCCTTATTGAAACTCCAAAGCGTCTTGCCGTCAAACCAACATAATACGTTTGTTGAAACTATATTAAACTTACGTCCTTTCAGGTATATCGTACCACTCAAATTTCCTTTCTGACTTTGCTCCATAAAGGTAGATGCGGTGAAGTTGACCTCCATGTCTCCGCTGTTTCTTATCGTTTTAGATGTTTTGTCTAAAACAGCTTTAGCCTCTTTACTGTTGCTTTGGGCATAAACTGTCACTCCTAAAAGAGCAAACAATAATACTGCTATAATTTTCATAATTATTTCAAATTTGATATTAGCTGGTCTAATTGTATTTCATCTTGAACAAGGACATCCCTGGGCTTGCTTCCTTGAGACGGGCCAACTATGCCCGCACATTCCAGTTGGTCCATCAGGCGTCCGGCACGGTTGTATCCGATAGAAAATTTGCGTTGAATCAATGATGTGGAGCCCGACTGACTGGCAACAACCAGACGTGCCACTTCTTGGAACAGCGGGTCAAGGTTGCCGTTAGTGAGATCTCCGCTGCCGCCTTCTGTGCCTGTATCTTCAACAACATCCGGCAGCAGGTATGGTCTCGGGAATAACTTCTGCGTGGAAATGTGTTTCACGACAGACTCAACCTCTGGCGTATCAATAAAGGCACATTGCACGCGGTCTGGGTTGTTTCCTCCTGCCAGGAATAGCATATCGCCTTTTCCTATCAATTGATTAGCTCCCGGACGGTCAAGTATCGTCCTGGAGTCTATCATTGCTGACACGCGGAATGCCATTCTCGCGGGGAAGTTAGCCTTGATGGTTCCTGTTATGATATTTGTTGTAGGACGCTGTGTAGCAATTACCATATGGATACCAATAGCGCGAGCCAGTTGGGCTATACGGGCAATAGGCAATTCTATCTCCTTACCGGCTGTCATAATCAGGTCGCCAAACTCGTCAATAATCACAACGATATAAGGCAGATACCTGTGGCCGTGTTCCGGATTAAGCAGGCGTTTCTGGAACCGCTCGTTATATTCCTTGATATTCCTGACCTTAGCCGCCTTTAGCAGTTGGTAACGGTCATCCATCTCTTTGCACAGACTGTTCAGGGTTTTCTTTACTTTGTTGACATCGGTAATGATGACATCATCGTTACCGTCATCCACTTTGGCAATAAAGAATTTATCCAGTGCTGAATAGACACTAAACTCAACTTTCTTAGGGTCAATTAAGACCAGTTTTAACTCGCTCGGATGTTTCTTGTAGAGTAGGGAGTTGATGATGATGTTAAGTCCTACAGATTTACCCTGTCCTGTGGCACCGGCAACAAGCAAATGAGGCATTTTGGCCAAATCGACCATGTATATCTCATTTGTGATGGTCTTGCCGAGGGCAATGGGTAATTCGTATGCTGACTCCTGAAATTTCTTACTATTGAAAATGCTTTCTGCTGATACGATTTGCGGCTTCTTGTTGGGCACCTCAATACCTATTGTGCCTTTGCCGGGAATCGGTGCAATAATACGGATGCCCAGTGCACTTAGGCTCAATGCAATGTCATCCTCCAGATTTCTTATTTTTGCGATACGCACACCGCGTGCAGGGGTAATCTCATACAGGGTAATCGTCGGACCGACTGTAGCTTTTATGCTGGATATCTCTACGCCAAAGTTATGAAGGATAACTATGATTCTGTCCTTGTTGGCATTCTGCTCCTCCATGTCAACACTGGAGTCAGAAAACTCATATTTTTTCAACAGGTTCAATGTAGGATACTCATAGTTCTCCAAGTCTTTGGTCGGATCGTAAAATTCCTGCTTGACAGTGCTGTCCGCTTCTTCGTTTTGCTGTCCAGTCTCAACCTCAAAAGCTGTATCAACGGTATCTTCCACCGTGTCTTCCCGTTTGATAAAATCAGGTGTTTTAATGTCATATTCAATCACATTGGCAACAGGTTCCACTGGTTGATCCGCAGGCGCAACTTCTACGATTTCTCCATCTTCTTCCTTCGTTGCATCTTTGATTTTGTTGAACACGCCACTTGCCTTCTCGGTTATCGGCCGCTTCAATTTCGTGAAATACTCTCCGTTAAATACCTTCTTAATGATAATTACAGTTCTGTGACTCAAGTAAACAAGATAGCACAAAGCCGTAAATACCAAAAGCAGAAACAGTCCGGGTTTGCCGATTAAAGACATGATATATTCCTTAATATGTTCACCGTGTTCTCCTCCAGGCTGGAAAAACATGCTTTCCCGCATATTTTCCGGAACGAAATAGGCCAGAGCCACTGAAAACCAAATCATCAGGAAGGCAAAGTTGATAAATTTACGCCATAGATTAACCCTATACGCACGCATCAAATACAGGGCGAAGAAGATGAAGAATAAAGGTATAAAGTAAGACGACCAACCCATGAAACGGTTGAGGAAGTAGTTGGCACATTTGGCTCCCAGTATACCCATACTGTTGTAACAGATAACGTTGTCGCTGCTGCCGGACTCCAGCCAACTTTGGTCCTCCGGACTATACGAGATAAACGACAGAATCATAAATACTGCCAGAAACATCATGATCAGTCCTATCATGAATTGTACCGTCTCCCCAAGCTTAATATTTTTTAAGCCAAATATGTCAACAAACTCTTTCTTGAACGAAACATTTGAGTTTGCGTTACTTTTCTTTTTTGATTTAGATTTCATAATGATATATTATGCAAATATACACATTTCATTTTTGATAAAAAAGTAAATATCTCCATTTTTCTCAAAAAAGAAAGCTGAAGATATAGACAGCAAACCCGCTGCCCATTAGTATTACTACTATAGCGCAGCGGGCTATACATTATTTCTTCTCTTCGGGCTATTACGAGCACTTGAAAATACTCCGCCTAAATATCCTCGTTAAGAGCAATGGTA
>AUXO012445169.1_pt1 | contig 14790 bp, 10 predicted proteins | sample 768731 | NCBI WGS metagenome assembly AUXO01 (sample SAMN02715735, study PRJNA202380) | gut metagenome | biome: sheep rumen | host: Ovis aries | place: New Zealand: Palmerston North | reverse complement strand
GTGTCAGGCAACTATCGAGTGAACATCTTCGAAGACGGCGAGGACGAGCCTGTGGCACAAGCCTGTTTCTCTATCATCGAGCCTCATGTGGGCATAGAGATTGATGTGACTGCCAATACCGACATAGACACGTATGAAAGTCACCAGCAGGTAAACTTTGCCGTGAACTACAGCGGTTATCCCGTCAGCAACCCCATGAGTGATTTCAAGTATGTGGTACAGCAGAATCACCGTTGGGACACCCATGTCTCCAACTTGCGCCCTACGCTGATGCAAGTGAACAAGCTCATCTTCAACCACAACCGAGGACTGATATTTGCTGCGGGCAACGAATACCGACGCTTTGAGATTCTGGACGAATACGTGCCCACCATGCATATAGACCGTGTTTTCTTCGAAGACCCATACTATCATGCAGTCCTTTTTGCCGACGAACAGCGCATCAATTATCTCTACGACCAAGACCAAAACGGACGATACCTGGTGCGCAACAACGACAATTTGGAAAACGACACAGAAAGTGATTACATCATGACCCACTTTACCCTACAGATGCCTCTGGTTCCAGGTGGCGATGTCTATCTGTTCGGTGACTTGACAGGAAACCGCGTTGACGAAGCCTACAAGATGGAATACAATTTGATTGACCACCAATACGAACTCATCACACCTCTAAAGCAAGGTTCCTATAACTACATGTACCTATTTAAGGGAGAAGACGATACGATAGGAGAAACACGCCCTTGCGAAGGTGATTTTCATCAAACAGAGAACGAATACTGCGTGTATGTCTATCACCGTCCGTTCGGACTGCGGTACGACAAACTTGTGGGATTTCAAAAAATCAATTATAAAGAATGAGAATATACATCACGCTGCTACTGCTGAGTCTTTCGGGGATGCTTCATGCACAGAACTTGGAGAACAAACTGAAAGACTGGGCAGCTAACTATGTGCGGACGGATGCCAACATTAAGCCTTCCACCCTTGTTTCGTGCCAGATTGACGAAGAGGAAAAGACAATCAGCATTGTTATGGGCGGAGGTTTTCCGGAACAACACTTCACTCCAGCAATCGTGGAAGCCGCTTATCAAGCGGTAAGGGACTTACTGCCCGAAAAGCAGAAAGACTATGAGGTGAGCATTGAGACCGACGGACGGCCCATTGAGGATTTAGTTCCCAATTTCTTTCGCCAAAGCAAAAGAGACCATCACCGGCAACTCAACGACGTGTACAAAGGAGTGTCATGGGTAACGAATGTGTCACGCCCCTACAGAGCCCTGCATGGATTGGAAGGGCGTCACATCGCCTTGTGGCAAAGTCACGGCCGCTATTATAAAACAGAAAAGAGCGACTGGTACTGGCAACGTCCACGCCTGTTCTGTACCACAGAAGACCTTCTGTCACAGACATTCGTTGTGCCATACATCATCCCTATGCTCCAAAACGCAGGAGCAGTAGTGTTCACACCTCGCGAACGCGACTACCAAGTCCACGAAGTGATTGTAGACAACGACCAACCCCATAAGAACGGCATCTATCTTGAGTCTTTCCGCCACAAGCAGAAACACCTGAAATGGAAAAATACCGCACGCTATGGATTTGCCCATTACAAGGACATCTATGAAGCATGCGATTCACCTTTCACCGATGGCAGTGCACGCTATATACCTACGGTTTCGTCACCCAAGGACGAAGGGTTAGCGCAATGGATTCCCAACATACCTGCTGAAGGACGGTATGCCGTGTATGTGACCTACCAGACCCAAGAGAACTCTGTCAATGACGCCACCTACACCATCTATCATAAGGGAGGAGCTACAGAGCTGAAAGTGAACCAGCAGATGGGTGGAGGCACATGGGTCTATCTGGGCACCTATGAGTTTGATGAGGGAGAACATGACTACGGCATGGTGGTACTCTCTAACAGAAGCAGCCACAAAGGCGTGGTCACAGCTGATGCTGTAAGGTTTGGCGGCGGCATGGGCAACATCGTACCGGCAAGCTACAACCAGAGCATCCAGCCCTCAGGTCTTCCCCGTTGGGCAGAAGCTGCCAAATACAGTGTACAATGGTTCGGTTTCCCCTACAGCGTCCATACCGAACCCTTTGGCACCAACGATTACAACAACGACATCAATTCCCGCTCTGCAGCCATCAATTACCTGTCGGGAGGTTCCATCTACAACCCACAGCATCCCAATGGGGCAAAGGTGCCATTGGATTTGACTGTAGCTTTCCACACGGATGCTGGTGTAAAAGAAAACGATGACCTTGTCGGGTCGCTGGGCATCTACATGACAGACTTCAACAATGGGAAAACCGGAGCAGGACTGGACCGCTATGTGTCACGCGACCTCGCCAGCATGTTCCTCACCAATCTCACCACCGACCTAAAGAAATACGGTTGGCAGGTACGCCAGTTGTGGAACCGCAACTATGGCGAAGCGCGTGTGCCACTCACGCCTGCCTGCATCCTTGAGATGCTCTCGCATCAGAACTTTGCCGACATGCGATTGGCCTACGACCCACACTTCAAGTTCGACTTCTCGCGGTCCGTGTACAAGACCATTGTCAAGTACCTCTCCACTCTCTACAAGTGCGATTACGTCATTCAACCCTTGCCCGTGGAGAACTTTGCCATCACCCTTAACGAGCAGAAGCAAACAGCTACATTGACTTGGTCTCCAGTGAATGACCCATTAGAGCCAACCGCTAAGCCTAAAGAATACATTCTTTATACACGGTGCGGTTATCAAGACTTCGACAACGGCACGGTCGTGAAAGGAACCAGCCATACGGTAACGCTCAATCCCGGCGTGGTGTATTCCTTCAAAATCACAGCTGTAAATGAAGGAGGTGAAAGTTTCCCATCAGAAGTGCTGGCGTGCGGCATCGCTCCACAGAACAAGGGTACGGTGCTGGTTGTCAATGCCTTCACGCGTCTGGAAGGGCCCAAAGCCATTGACACACAATCTGAAGCAGGATTCGACCTTGATGCCGACCCGGGTGTCCCTTACGGAGCCTTCACAGGCTATTGTGGTCGCCAACAAAGTTTCGACCGCTCGAAAGCAGGCAGTGAGGCCAGCGACGGATTGGGAGCCAGCGGGGCTGAACTGGAGGGACAACTCATGATGGGCAACACCTTCGACTATCCCGTCATCCACGGCCGCGCCATCATGCTCACTGGCCAGCACTCATTCACATCGTGCAGCGAACAGGCACTGCTGACGAGCAAGGTCGCCTTGAACGACTACCCCATTGCCGACCTGATTTATGGCACACAAAAGCAGTTCAACAGTCAGACCAACCGCATGGTAGAACAATACTACCAGCAAGGAGGCAAACTATTGCTCAGCGCTGCCAACCCTGGTGGTCCTGCCATTGGAGGCGGAGGGCAACGCGCAAAGATTGAAAGGCAAAGACAGACAGGTGAAGGCCCAAGCGCAACCGTTACAGGCTGTGGCCTCACCTTCGACATCTATCGTGAGATGAACCCTGAAAGCTATTGTGTGCCAACCCTATCCGTGCTGACACCATCAGGCAACGCTTTCGCCATCCTCACCTATGCTGACGGTTCTTATGCAGCCATTGCCGAGCCACACCGATTTGTCCGTCTCGGATTTCCCCTCGAAAGCATTAAGGAGCACAACAAACTCAATGCGCTTGCCCGTGCTTTCATCACTTTCCTTGAATAGCCAGCCCACGCGCAGGGTGAATCTCATTCACAATATTATGACAATTTAAGGTTCGCAAGCTTCATTGTGTGAGTTATAGGGAATATAGGAGTTATGGGGACGACACCTTGCCATCAGCATGACATACGCCCCTGCAACTTTTCTATGACTCACAAAATCTCAACTTGGGAAATTGAATTATACATTATAAATTATATAGTCAACTTTCTGAAGTTAAAAGTGAAGATAAATTATATATAATATGACTTGGCTACCAACCACAAAGAAAGAACTTGAACGTCTCGGATGGGATGAACTCGACGTCATCCTCTTTTCGGGCGACGCATACATTGACCACCCCTCGTTTGCAGCAGCGGTCATCGGGCGCATTCTCGAAGCAGAAGGGCTGAAGGTGGCCATTGTTCCACAACCAGACTGGCATGGCGACTACCGCGACTTCAAGAAGTTAGGCCGTCCTCGCCTCTTTTTTGGCATCGCTCCAGGCGCTATGGACTCCATGGTGAACAAATACACCGCCAACAAGCGTCTCCGTTCCGAAGACGCCTACTCTCCTGATGGCCGCCATGACCTCCGTCCCGAATACCCCACCATCGTCTATACACGCATCCTCAAAGAACTCTACCCAGACGTGCCTGTCGTCATTGGTGGCATCGAAGCCAGCCTCCGACGCCTCACCCACTACGACTACTGGCAAGACCGCCTCATGCCCACTATTCTGCAGCCCTCCGGCGCAGACCTTCTCATCTATGGTATGGGAGAAAAGCCCATGGTCTCCTTGGCACAGCTGCTGGTCGAACAAGACTGCGAGATAGACGTGAAGATGTTCCGCAATCTCATGGCCCGATTTCCACAGAGGCAGACCGTCTCCCTGCTGCAGAAAAACGAGATTCCAGGCGGCATCCGTCCCGATGACATCGTGCTGCACAGCCATGAAGAGTGTCTGCACAACAAACGGGCACAAGCAGAGAACTTCCGCCATATCGAGGAAGAATCCAACAAATACGCTGCACAGCGCATCATCCAGGAAGTAGATGGGCGATATGCTGTGGTCAATCCGCCCTATCAGCCTCTCACCCAGGACGAGCTCGATAGGTCCTTCGACCTGCCCTACACCCGTCTGCCTCATCCCAAATACAAAGGCAAGCGCATTCCGGCATACGACATGATTAAATTCTCCGTATGTTTGCACAGAGGATGCTTCGGTGGGTGCGCCTTCTGCACCATCTCTGCCCATCAAGGCAAATTCATCACCTCACGCAGCAAGGAAAGCATCCTCCGCGAAGTCAAGGCCATCACCCAACTGCCCGACTTCAAAGGTTATCTGAGCGACCTTGGAGGTCCTTCTGCCAACATGTACGCCATGCATGGCAAGAACCTTGACATCTGCCACAAGTGCAAACGCCCTTCCTGCATTCATCCAGGCGTGTGCAAGAACCTCAACACAGACCACTCTGCCCTGCTCGACATCTACCATGCCGTCGATAAGATACCCGGCATCAAGAAGAGCTTCATCGGTTCAGGAGTGCGCTACGACCTCTTGCTCCATGACACTGGAGACGAGCGCATCAACCGCATCAATCGCCAATATACCGAAGAACTCATCACACGCCATGTCAGTGGCCGCTTGAAGGTGGCACCCGAACACACCTCCGACAATGTGCTCCAGCTCATGCGCAAGCCCTCCTTCAAGCTCTTCCATGAGTTCAAGCGCATTTTCGACGATATCAATCGCCGCAAAAACCTGCGCCAGCAAATCATCCCCTACTTCATCAGTTCACACCCTGGATGCACCGCAGAGGATATGGCAGAACTTGCAGCACAGACCAAAGACCTTAACTTCCAGTTGGAGCAGGTGCAGGACTTCACTCCTACCCCCATGACGGTCTCTACAGAAGCTTGGTACACGGGGCTTCATCCCTATACGCTCCAACCCGTGTTCTCTGCCAAGACCCCAAAGGAGAAGCTTGCCCAGCGGCAATTCTTCTTCTGGTACAAGCCCTCCGAGCGTCAGAATCTTCTCCGCCTCCTCCGCCAGATGGGACGAACAGACCTTATCCAACGGCTGTTCGGAAGACGGTAGTGCCTCGTCTTGGTGAACATCCTACAGGGCAAGAGTATCATGAATACCGAACCAAACAGACCTTTCATCCCCTTGCTCTTACCCGCCAAAGCTGCCAAGAGTTGACGAGGTTGTGCCACACGGAATAGAAACCACCAGCAAGAGCGGTAACGGGGTCAAGGAATGTGTAGCCCATCCAGATGGCGAAGACGGTATTTTTCTGTCCGAGGCTTTGAGTGCCGGCGACGGGCTCATGGTGACGACGACCGATGAGACGCCCGCATCCAAACTGAAGAAGACAGCTGGCAAGGGAAACAAGGGCGATGCCCAACATGGTGATGGGAGGTTCGCTGCTATGCACCAAGGCTTTCACCGACACGCCAATGGCCAGAGAGAGGGAGACTGCCCACAGATTGAAGGCCAGATTGGTTTGGCGCAAAATGTAGGCATGAAAACGAGGAAAAAGGTGGCGGACAAACCATGCCGCAACGAGAGGCATGATAAGCAGAGGAAACACCTTAGCAAGGATGAGCAGGAAAGAAGTCTCGAAGGTCATGCCGGGTATCGTGCTCGCATGAAGGAATGGCACCATTGCCGGCACAAGGAGAGATACGGCCATATTGATGAGACAGGTGTAGCTCACCACCACGTTGGCATTGCCATGCAAGCGCGCCGTCACCACAGCTGCAGCTGTAGCTGTAGGACATATCATGCATATCATGCCGCTCTCAATGACCACACGTCCTGCCGAATCGGGGTTCCACACGAGGAACAGCCCCATGGCCACAAAGCATACGACCTGAATAGCAAGCAGTTCCAGCATCCATGCCCGTGGCTTCAACTCACGAATGCTCATGCGGCAGAAGCTCACAAACAGCATACAGAAAAGCAAGGCAGGCTGTACATAGCTAATCAGACGGCTCACAACGGCATGGGTTCCATTCAGGGCCGGAATATTCACATATATAAAATAAGCCGCTACACCTGCAAGCATGGCGATGGGCAGCATCCAGTTTTTCACAAAAGTGAGCATTGAGATACGAGTATTGAGGAGTGATTACATAATTTATGTTAATGAGCTACAAAGGTAGGCATTTACGCTCTAACACACAATATGGAGGAGAAAGAATCGTTTATTAGGAGATTGACACGGCCAAAAGGCTATAGCTATAAAGGGGTAAAAGACAAAGTCTGCAAGCCACTTCTTACATCTAACTAATTTACATTATTCAACACGTGCAACATTCAAGACTTTTTGTAGCAGCATTTTGTGGGGCTCTGTTCGCAACAGCGCATGCCCAACTGAGCGATCCACGGGAAAAATTCAGCATCTCTGCCGCTGTGGACGGTGCGACAAACACAGATTATTACTGGAATTCCCACAACGGGAAACGAGCAGAGGACGGACGCATGATACATGGCGTCAGCGCCAAGGTGAGGGCAAACGTAAAACTGGCAGGAAACCAGAAGTTCTCTCTTTCTGTCTCTCCTTTCTATAATTTCAGCAACCGGGAACTGCGTCCCGACACCCCCACTCCTCTTTTCGATGTGCCCAACGAGCATCACCACTACGGAGGCAGTTTGACGGCAAACTACAACACAAAGTGTTTCGGGAAACCGCTCACACTCATGGGCATGAGTTCAGGAAACTTTTCCCAATACGGATTCGAGGATGCCTCAGCCATGCTCGGAGGCTTCTTCTCCATCACACGCAACCAAAAGACCTTCTTGGCTCTCGGTGCCATTTACCTGTTCGGTACATCAGTTTCGTGGCCCCTCTACCCCATGTTCATCTACACGCACAAGTTCGATAGCCGCTGGAGCATCAACTGCTTGGAAACAAACAACTATCTTTACTATCAGGCATCGCCTACTGTGAAATACGCATTAGGCATGGAACTGGAGACAGACAAGATTTATCTCCGTCCCAAAGTAAAGGGTCTGCCCGAGAAAGCGGAAATAAGCCAAGTATCAGAGCGTTTCGGACTCTTTACCGACATTCAGGCCACAAAAGAGATTGCCATGAACTTTGGCATCGGAGTAACCGTCCCTTTCTACGGGCGACTGCGTGAGAGCGGACACAACTACACTTACATGAAAATGTATGACCACGTGAAGCCTTTCGTGAAGATGAGAGTGAAGTACAGCCTATTCAAGCAATAGCCGGCAGACGAAGCATCATACATAACTCGTCAACAAATAAAAGCAGCGCTATTAACATCGTTTAACGTTCATTTTGCAAGATATCCTATACGAACCACGTACATACCAATAGATAGAAAATAACCAAAAGCGAAATGTTTTTTTATGAACAAGAAAACCTTTATCACCCTCCTCTATGTGCTCATAGCAATGGCTATACAAGCACAGAAACCAATTGTATGGGAAAAGCCTACAGCCTATATGGGGCAGTACAATTCCGAGTTTAACATTACCAAGGTGGAGCTGAAGCAGACCGAGACAGTGCTGCACATTACTGCCAACTACCCTCCAAACCAATGGATTCGCTTTGCCAAGGAATCGTTCCTGCTGACGCCCGATGGCAAGAAGTATGCCATCACAAGCGGTATAAAGACCAACGAGCAGGAGGCAAACCTTCAACTCGACTCGCTCTTCTGGATGCCAGAGAGCGGAACGGCCAATCTCGCCCTTCACTTCAAGCCCGTTCCGCTCGACACCAAGGAAATGGACTTTCTGGAGGGTTACGACGAACGCGATTTCAAGTTTTGGAACATTTGCAACGGCAATACCCAAAAAAAACTAGCGATACCCGACGAATGGAAGGATGTGAAATACGCTAAAGACGAGACCCTTCCTGCTGCCAAGATTAATAAAGGCGTAGCAACCATCAAGGTGAAGATGTTAGGCTATAAGCCAGGCATGCACTTAAACTTCTATGTGGGCGGTTTCCAGCCACTAGGTTCTCTGGAACGCTTCGACAAGGAGTTCGCCTTTGCCGATGATGGCACCTTGAAGGCGGAGATTCCCCTTTGGCTGGCCCGCGAAGTAACGGTGGGTGTTGAGGGAATGGCCTATTCTAACATCGTCATCGCTCCAGGAGAGGAGACCGACATTCTGATGAAAGTCACCTCAGACCATCGCCCATTCGTGGCCTTCAAAGGTTATCTTGCCAAGACCAATATGGACTTGATAACAGTTGAGGACGAATTGGAGACAGACCAATCGGACGATAATACTTACCTCAAAGTGAAGGATTGCAAGACGCCTGCAGAACGCATGAAGTGCCTGACGGACATCTTCAACCAACGTGTCGCTGCCGTCAAGAAGAGTAAGTTTACTACAGCAGCAAAAGACTTGATTTGTATGGCAGCAGAAGAGGATTACGTGAAATGGACGCACCAGTTTGCATTCATGTTTAGCTGTTATTATGTGGACGAGGACGGAACGGTGGTTTGGTCTCAACGTAATCTCTTTGAGAATATGGAGAAGAACAAGGATATGCTCACTCTGACAGAAGAAGGGCTAGAGCCGGCTTACAGTTGGAAGTACCTGAACGAGCCGACATCGCCGTGCAGCCAGACGTTCTGGGATGCACCACTGAGCGCGTACGACAAGAAAGCCGCAGAGAAGAATGCCTATAACAACGAGCTCAAGTGCATACAATCCTTGCTGCAGCCAGAGAATACTGGCCTTGCGAACACACTACTCGAAACCATGAAATATGAAGACTGCAAGAACGTGATTCGCGAGTATCAGGCAGAGCAGCAGCGCATTGCCAAGCAGTTGGCCAGCACACAAAGCGTATTCTATCAGAAGTTTGATGATGTAGCACCAGAGAATATTCTTCAGACCATCCTCGATAAATACAAGGGCAAGGCTGTGCTCATCGACATCTGGGCCACATGGTGCGGTCCCTGCCGCGCTGGCCACAAGGCGATGGCGCCTCTGAAGGAACAGATGAAGGGGCAAAACGTCCAGTTCATCTACATCACCTCGCCCTCATCACCTTTGGCCACTTGGCAGGAGATGCTCAAGGATATTGATGGCGACCACTACTACCTGACCCAAGAACAGTACAAGTATATCCTCGAAAAGTATGAATCAGATGGTATTCCCACCTACGCCATTTACAACACGAAGGGTGAACAAACCTTCAAACATATAGGTTTCCCTGGCAATGATGCCATCCGCAAAGAATTAGAGGCAGCAAGCAAGTAAGCAATAAGGATTGTCTGCTGTTATATGCAACAGTGGACAATCCTCATGCTCTTTTACCCCCGGCTTATCGCCCTACTCTTCGTGGAGATATAGAAGAAAGAAAAAGTCTACAACTCATGAACGAATGAAGAATAAAAGCATTGAGATACCAGAAGGCCTTCAGGAGGTGCTGCTCCATGCGTGCTGCGCCCCATGCTCTTCTGCCATTGTGGAGTGGATGCTCGCACACGGCATCCGCCCTATCATCTTCTATTTTAATCCCAACATCTACCCACGCGAAGAGTATGATATCCGCAAGAACGAGAGCAAGCGCCACGCGGAAAGCCTGGGTTTGCGCTGGATAGATGGCGACTATGACCATGAGGCCTGGCTGCAGCAAATCCAGGGGTTGGAAAACGAGCCCGAACGAGGCTCTCGCTGCCTCCGTTGCTTCCGCATCCGACTCACAGCCACAGCACTACAAGCAAAGGCATTAGGAATCACCTATTTTGCCACAACTCTCGCTTCTTCTCGATGGAAAAGCCTTGAACAAATCACACAAGCTGGATTAACCGCAGAGGAAACCGTGGAAGGCACACGCTTTTGGGCACAGAACTGGCGCAAAGGAGGGCTGCAAGACCGCCGTAACCAACTGCTGCACGAATACAACTTCTACAACCAGCTCTATTGCGGTTGCGAATTCAGCATACGTACTGCCGGGCCATCTACTTGTTCAACAAATCCTCCAAGCGAATGATTTCTTGCTTGTACTCCTCTGCCTTGAGGAATTCAAGCTGTTTGGCTGCATCTTTCATCAGCTTGCGGTTGCGCTCAATGGCACGACGAAGTTCATCGGGAGTCATGGCATTGTAGATAGTGTCAGCCGCCGCCTCTGCTGCCAAGGATGCATTTTCCTCAATATACGCCTTACCTGCATAATCAACCGGCTTATGCTGATTGATAGCGATTTGTGCTTTCTGAATTTGGGTAGGTGTAATGCCGTGCTCTTCATTGTATGCCATCTGCTTCTTGCGTCGACGATTGGTCTCGTCAATGGTCTGCTGCATGGTCTCCGTAATGGTTTCGGCATACATGATGGCGAGGCCATGCACATTGCGTGCTGCACGTCCTATAATTTGAACAAGAGAGCGATGGTCGCGCAAAAAACCTTGATAATCAGCATCGAGAATGGCGACAAGAGACACCTCGGGAATGTCAAGGCCCTCGCGCAGAAGGTTGATGCCGATGAGCACATTGTAAGTACCAGCACGGAAATCGTTGATAATCTCCACACGATCGAAAGTGTCCACATCGGAATGAATGTAGTTGGCCTTGATACCTACTTCATTGAAAAAAGCAGACACCTCTTCTGCCTGCCGCTTGGTAGAGGTGATGACCAACGTGCGCTCTCCTGCCTCGTTGCGACGATGAATCTCTTCCATCAAATCGTCCATAAAGTTCATTTTCGGACGCACTTCGATAGGTGGGTCTAACAATCCAGTGGGACGAATCAACTGTTCCACAACAACTCCTTCCGCGCGCTCCAGCTCATACTCAGCAGGCGTGGCAGACACATAGATGGTTTGGGGAGTCAGCTCTTCAAACTCTTCCAGACGCAAAGGGCGGTTGTCGAGCGCTGCAGGCAACCGGAAGGCATATTCCACCAGATTTTCCTTTCGACGGCGGTCACCGCCCCACATGGCTTTCACCTGTGGAATAGATTGGTGACTCTCATCAACAATGAGCAGAAAATCCTTGGGAAAGAAATCAAGCAAGCAATAAGGACGTTCACCTGCCGCACGACCATCGAAGTAGCGTGAATAGTTCTCAATGCCTGAGCAATGTCCCGTTTCCCGAATCCACTCCAAGTCGTTGGTCACCCGCAATTCAATCTGCTGAGCCCTATCCTTTTCACCGCGTTCCTCATAATAGGCAATACGTTCATGCAAGTCGTCCTCGATATCATGAATGGCCTTTTGAGTCTGCTCTTTCGTTGTCATGAAGAGATTGGCCGGATAGATTTTGTAGTCGGTATAGGAGGTGATGGGATAGAGTGTCTGGACATCCAATTCTTGAATATCCTCGATTGTATCATCAAAGTAACAAATACGCAAAATCTTCTCATCATATGCAAGATACACATCAACTGTCTCGCCTTTTACTCGAAATTGCCCACGTTCCAACTCATCAGCTGCAGCCAAGTCGTTATTGGTATAAAGCATGTCAACTAACTTGCGTCGAAGAGTCTCTTGAGGAAGATCCTGATCCACATGGACGGAAAAGATGTTGTCTGCATAACTGGTAGGGGCCCCCATACCATAAATGCACGAAACAGAGGATACGATAATGACATCTTGGCGGCCCGACAACAAGGCAGAGACAGCTGCCAAACGACTTCGGTCCAGCTCCTCATTGATAGCCAAATCTTTCTCAATGTAGGTGCCGGTTGATGGAATGTACGCCTCAGGCTGGTAATAATCGTAGTAACTCACATAATACTCTACTGCATTATGGGGGAAGAAAGCCTTCATTTCCGTGTAAAGCTGGTGAGCCAATGTCTTGTTGTGACTGAAAATGAGCGTGGGCTTTCCCACCCTCTGAATCACATTAGCCATCGTGAAGGTCTTGCCCGAGCCAGTCACACCCAACAGAACCTGCGCTGGCACACCATCCTGCACGCCTTGAGTCAATTGCTCGATAGCTTGCGGTTGGTCGCCCGTGGGCTGAAACTTTGAGGTGAGTTGGAATTCCATCATGTTCTCTACGTAATCGAGCTGCAAAATTACGATTTCCCCCACAAATAACCATTAAAACGCCTTGTTTTTCTAAAGAAAAGTGAAATAATGGCAACGATGTTACACTCTTCCACAAAAAAAGCGTACCTTTGCAGTCACAATTATAATGCACATGAGAAAATTCTTATCAATCGGAATGATTTCAGTTCTTTTGTTGAGTGCTTGTAACTCCTACAACAGAGTGCTGAAATCAACTGATTATGATTACAAATATGAAGTCGCCAAAGAATGCTACGTAGCAGGCCAATACACGAGGGCATACCAGCTGCTGGAAGAGCTATTCATGGTGATGAAAGGCACCGACCGCGCAGAAGAGTCGCTTTTCATGTTGGGCATGTGCTATTATAACCTGCGCGACTATGAAACCGCATCCATGTATTTGGACCGCTACACCAAGTCATACCCCAAAGGAGAATACACGGAATTGGCTCGCTTTTATAGCGGAAAGGCCTCCTTTATGGAAAGTCCAGACCCACGTCTAGACCAATCCCCCACTTACACCGCCATCAGCCAACTTCAGGACTTTTTGGACTTCTATCCTTATTCAGACCTTCGGGAAGAGGTAACGGACATGCTATTCGAATTGCAAAACCGCCTTGTGCAGAAAGAGTATGACAGCGCCAAACTTTACTACAATTTAGGTGGATACAACGGCAACTGTCCGAACGGCGGCAGCAACTATGAGGCCTGCATCATCACTGCGGAGAATGCGCTCAAGTCATTTCCTTACACTCGCTTGCGCGAAGACCTTTACATGATGATTTTACGTTGCCGCTACCAGCTGGCACAACAAAGCGTAATAGAAAAGCGCGAAGAGCGCTATCGCCAAGCTATTGACGAATATTACGGTTTCAAAAATGAGTTCCCTGACAGCAAATACATGAAGGAAGCAGAACAAATATTCAAACATTCTTCTTCAAAAGTTGAGTCTGGAACAACCGCATCAGCCAAATAAAAAAAGAACAAATAAATAAAACTATGGATTTCAAGAAAACAAATGCACCTACCACTACTGTAACGCGCAACCTGATGGATCTCTGCCGCGACACAAACAATATCTATGAGAGCGTTGTCATCATCGCTAAGCGCTCCAACCAGATTGCCGCTGAGATGAAAGATGAACTCAGCAAAAAGTTGGTAGAATTCGGTTCACACACTGACACACTTGACGAGGTGTTTGAAAACGAAGAGCAAATTCAGATTTCCCGCTACTACGAGCGTCTGCCAAAGCCCACACTCATTGCTACGCAGGAGTTCCTTGAGGACAACGTTTACTATCGTAACCCCGCCAAGGAGGCTGACAGAAAGCTCTAATCATGATTCAACGCATACAGACCGTCTATTTAGCCATAGTGCTCATTCTATCGTTTGTGGGGCTTATCTCCACTATCGGTGAATGGACTGTGGCTAATGCTGTCGTAGCCCATTTCAGCAATTTCACGTTTGGAGCAGAGGGGCAGTTCAAGTCGTTGGATTCCACCAGCGGCCCTTGGTGCTTAGGTATATTGCTCATTTTGACCATGTTCCTGTCACTCATGAGCATCATGCTTTTCCGCAAACGTATGCGCCAACTGAGACTCACCATCATCAGTACCATCCTTTTGGTGGGTTACGTGGCTGCCTACATCTTCTTCGCCTATGTTTATCAAGTGAAACTTGAGTCATTGTGCGGAGAAGGCTCTGGGTGTATTCCACCCACCTTTCACCTAAAATTCGCAGCGGTTTTTCCGATACTAAGTATCATCCTCAATTGCCTTGCTATCCAAGGAATCCGCAAGGATGAAGCATTGGTCCGTTCACTAGATAGGATTCGTTAAAATCCATTTTCCCCATTGCTGCATATATAATATAATGTAGGAGAGGAACGTCACAAAAGAAAAAGCATTTCCTTCGGTATTTTTTCCTTGAAATGTTTTGCAAGTTCAAGAAAAAGCGCTACCTTTGCACTCGCAATCGGGAAACGAGCCTGACACAACGAACAAACATGTTGATGTTTGAGCGTTTGGAAAAGTCCTGAAAGTTCATAAAGAATGCGGAAATAGCTCAGTTGGTAGAGCACAACCTTGCCAAGGTTGGGGTC
>AUXO012084086.1_pt1 | contig 14791 bp, 13 predicted proteins | sample 768731 | NCBI WGS metagenome assembly AUXO01 (sample SAMN02715735, study PRJNA202380) | gut metagenome | biome: sheep rumen | host: Ovis aries | place: New Zealand: Palmerston North | reverse complement strand
ATAATTTTTAGAAAATGTTCAAATGAAACTGGAGCTTCAGGATTAGCTTCAACTTCAATATAAGTAAATAATTCATTATCCTCTTTAATTTCTGTTGAAAGATCTGTAACAGAAGCTGAATTAACCACACTTTTCCTTTCAATAACAGGTTCTATATCAAGAATTGAATCAGTATTCCTTAATTTCATAATTGTACGTTTACCACCTACAACAGTAGCAAATATACCTTTATTTTCATTAGGAACACCATAAGTAGCTCTATGCTTAGTTTTTGAAAATATAATATGTGTAGCTTCATTAGAAAATCCTGATAAACTTATTATAACATCCCACCTATTATAAAGATATTCTTCATGAGACGGTTCTAAGTTTGATACAACGGAACCCATAGCTGCTTCATTAGTTGTGGTCCATCTAATTAAAGTAGATGCAAAATCCTTATAATGTTCCTTCCAGAAAGTAGTGATAATATCAAATTCATCAACTAATTCTATAATAATACTTCCCTTAGTTGTGATAATCTTATATTTCTCAACATTACTTTCCAGTTCACTACGACCTTTAATTAAGGAAATAGCAGAACCATCAATATAAGGTGCATTAGAAAGTTTTATAGCATCTTCAACAGTTGAACCTTCATCTAATTCTATTTCAACCTCATTGACTTTGACTTTCATATTTTCGCCTCAAAATAAGAATCAATTTATGACACACGATTCTATATTTAATTCAATTTTTCTAGAAATTTTACGAAGTATTTCTATACTGTTAGTTATGGCTTTTATTATTAATAATAATAACTTAAAAAATAGTTTAATTTGAAAATAATAATAAAAAAATGATTATTAAGGAGATTATTTATCTTCTGAAAATCCCATAATTATTTCAGAATTAAAATCAAAAACAGTCCTTTTATCCTTTTTATAAGACATGTTTAATTTTTTTGTATCTGTTATATTACCAACACAACTGGCATCAATATGAGTTTTATTAAGTAAACTAATAACTTCATCGGTTGATTCTTCAGGAGCAGATATAACAAAAGCAGAACCCGGATACATTTTAAACCAACTGATCCAATCCATATCTTCAGGTTTTGGAATTAATTCAAGATTTATCTCAGCACCCTTAGATGATGCTTCCAAAAGCATTCCCAAAGTTCCCACAATACCAGGATTACTTATATCTTTAGCTGCATTAACCAGATGTTTTTTACCTATAGTATTCATTATTTTTATCTGATCTTGAACATATTCCGGTGTTTTATCAGACGTTGTATCCCAATTTATTTCAGTGCCCGGATAAACTTGTCCATCAAGATCAATAGCAACTATAACATTATCCCCCACTTGAGCACCACAACTTGGTATAACTGCATCCTTATCAACAATTCCACTGATTGCAACATCTAGTGCATCATATGGAGTATCAGGATGTGTATGGCCACCAACCATAGGTACACCAAATTTTTTTACACCTTCATTGATGCCCTCCATAATCTGGGAAGTAATATCTGAATCTGATGAAGAAAGAACATTAGTCATCCCCATAGGAATACCACCCATAGCAGCAATATCATTCACATTAACAAGAACAGAACAATATCCTGCCCATTTAGGATTTATATCCATTAAAGGACCCCATATACCATCAGTTGCAAGTAACATTAATTTATTATCACCAATATCTATTGCTGCAGCATCATCACCAAAAGCCAAATGTACTTTTCCTGATATATTATATACATCTTTTAATTTCTCCCGAACATCAGCTATTGAACTTTTTCTGGTTACTCCTTTAAATGTTCTTATCGAATTAACTATTTCTTCAAAATCCAAAATTAAATCTCCTTGCTTTTTTCATTTATATATTAGTTTCATATTAATTGAATATTAATTTAATTGTTTATTAACAAAATGATAATCTATGCCTGATTTGTCAATAATATCAATTATTTCATTTTTAAATTCATCAATACTTGTTATTGATAAATACGTTTGATTATTAAATAATTCTTCATGAATCTTATTACCAATTATATCATCATAACCGGATTTAACTTGTATTATCAATGAATCATCTAATTTAAATCCTTTTAAAACAACTTTATCTAAATCCCCATCAGTTATTCCTATTATTGGAACATTAAATCTATATAGTATATCTGAAGACAATAAAGTAGTATCATCACCAACACTTACCAAAATATCACAGGTTTTAAATTGATATATATCTTCTGCAGCATGACTTAAATAAACTGCAGTCAAATCCTTATTTGATTTATGATTAATTTGTCTCGGTTTTATATTATCTGATTTACGTAACAGACCTGTCTTAATAATAGCTTTAGATAAATCGACTTTACCCAACTTTTCAAGTCCATGATACTTTATTTGACCACCAATCATTTCAGTAATCAAATTATCTTCAGATATAATTGTTAAATCATCACTTGTTGCCTGGCCAATAACTATTCCATTGAGCATAATATTTTCACCAGCACTTACACCAGCAACCTTACGTATAACTCTAGAATCATCCTTATTAAATCCTGTTAAATTATGAACAAGATTTGTAGCTTCTGTTGAAGTAGTTATTGGCAGATTTAATGACTCACTGACTGATTTTATTAAATCAGAATCTGTTTGATTATTCCATTGAATTATAGTACCATCATCTTCACCAGGACGTTCTATTTGAACTAAATTCAAATCTCCGCCAGCATTATTAAAAACTTTATAACCAAAAGTATGTCCTGTAATTACAGATTTACCATAATTTAACAGAAACAATACATCATTAGTTTCAGATAATAATTTTACCGATTGACTTGGTAATAATTTATCTTCAATGTTAATTATATTCTCTAAATTAGCATCAATCACAGCAGTCCGACCCATAGTTCCACCAAGCCGACATGTGACATCACCATAATTTTTTAATAAATCAATTATTTTCTTGGCATATCCTGTATCAACGATACCAGGACCATGTACAATTACACCAATTTTATAATATTGCATAATAATCTCCCTTAACTATTACTATGAGCATTAACTCGCTTCCTGATAATTGGTGAACCACAAATTTCACATATTTCATCTTTTGTATCAGAGGGATATTCCTTTCTACAGCCTTTACATAATTTTTTCCACTGAATTGTTTTATTAATACCCTTAGTTAAAACTGTTTTAAATGAAATATCCAATAATTTAAGAGCATTTTGCATAGAATAATCATCAGTAACCGTTATGACATCATATCCCAATTTTTTATATTTTACAGACAATGCTACAATTTCTTTATCTGTTTGAGATAATCTCATTAAATCACCAGAAACTGATAAAACATCATATATTTCAGGAAAATCATCAAAATTTATTGGTTCAATTTTAAGTATACCCTCATTAACACAATTATTTAATAACATTTCTGTATTAATATCTTTAATTTCATTAATAGCCGAAGAAGTCATTATATTTAATGAATCTTTCGAATAAAAACCATTAATTAATGCTGAAGCATCTAAAATATATACTTTCATAATTAATTTCCTTATTATTTAATTACAGATATATATTTAGAAATAATTAGATTTTTTCATAATAATTATATTTTAATAAGATTAAAATAATAGACAATGAACACTTGATTAAATTTTATCCTAATATAATTATTAGAAGGAAGTATCTTATTAAAATAATTTGTGATTAAAATGCGTGTATTAGAAGATATAATAGGTACAGAAGTACTAAATGGTGAAATAAAAGTTATTGGAACAGTAAAAGACGTCAATATTGATACCACCACTAATTCTATTCAATCATTAATAGTTAAAGAAAAAAGTGAAAATAAAAATAGTTTTTTCAATAAACAAAAGGAAACTGAGACTATTATACCCTTTGAAATGATAAAATGTATTGGTGATAAAATAATCCTAAAACAAAGCATAGATGAAACATTATCTATTATCGAGAGATTATAAGTAATAAAGATGATTATTATGACTGATTATAAAACAAAACTAATGGAATTATTAAAACAGGACAATGTAATTAAATTTGGAGATTTTACATTATCTTCCGGAAGAAAAAGTGATTATTATATTGATATGAAAAAAGCAATAACAGAACCGGCTATTCTTGAATGTGTAGCTCATCTCATAACTGAAAAAATTCAAGATATGAACATTGACAAAATAGCAGGTCCTGCTTTAGGAGCTGTACCAATCGCAACTGCAACATCATTAATATCTAAAAAACCAATGTTAATGATTAGGAAAGAAAAAAAATCTTATGGAACTAATAAACAAATAGAAGGAGAACTTCAGGAAAATGATCAAGTAATTATTGTTGAAGATGTTACAACAACAGGCGGGTCATTATTTAAATCAATAGATGTTATTGAAGATAATGGTGGGAAAATAATAGAAGCTTTTGTTATTATTGATAGAGAAGAAGGAGCTCAAGAAGCTTTTAAAGAAAAAAATATTAAATTTACACCATTACTAACTATTACTGAATTAAAAGAATACTTAAAATAAACTTTGAAAAAAAAATATATATAACTATTTAAATAATTATAATAATATTATACCTTTAGAATAATACTTTTAGAAGGAATTACTATGAATGTAAATGATATATTAGGAAAAAAAATAATAGACAAAAACATTAAAGATTTAGCTAAAATAGCAGAGATGACTTTTAACACAGAAACATTTAAAATATCAAAAATATATGGATCTGTAGGAAACCCTTTAAGTAAAAAATATTACTCTATTGAACCATCTGAAATAATGGGTTTTGGAGACTATTTACAGGTATCATTAACCAAAGAAGATTACGAAAAAAATATATTAGACAAAATTCCTCAAAGTGACGAAAAAGATGCTAAAATTAATGAACTTGTAGGTAAAAAAGTTCTAAACTCAAAAGGAAATGACAACGGAAGAATTACTGGTATAAATATAGATTTCGAAAATAAAACCATTACAGAATTAATAGTTGAATTACCAAATCCATCTTCATTTGCTAAAAAAGAAACCATGACTATTACAAAAGAGGATATTGCAGGACTTGGAGATTATATTTTAATTAATAAAATTATTGAACCTGAAGTACCTAAAGACAAAGAAGAAGAAAAGACTGAAGATGAAGAAGAAAAAGTTGAAGTTAACATCGAATAAAAAAAATTCTTCTTAACTTTTTTCTGATTCCACTAATTTTCTAAGTTCTCCAATATTTTTTTCAATAAAATCATGATTTTTTGGATCTGCTAATATTTTATACTGTTTTTTATGGGTTTCCTTATAACCAATTTTCATAAGATCCTGTAAATCACTGATATCTGCATTTAATAAAGCATTTAATTTCTCTTTTTGTACATCATTTAATTTAACTAATGTAGATTTAATTTTAAATTCAAATTTAGATACTAAATTAGAATTACGTCTTGCCATTGCACCAAGCATAAATGAAGGTGCCATTGTAAATAAATGTTCATATCTTTTAAGATCATCATAGGTTATTTTTTCACTCATTTAATCACCTAATAAATACATAAATAAATTATATTCTATATATATTTTTAAAACTTAATAATTATTCGGATACTTGACAAAATGATTTTAACCTACAAAAAAGTATAACTCATTTTTACCTTTGTTCAAAACAAATGCAAAAATAAACATTTTGGTAATTTAAATTATTCAATAATCTTATAAAAACTTCTTTAAAGAGTTATTTAAAAAATATTCAATTACTTTGTACTAAAATAAAATTAGAATAATAATCATTTTTAGAAGTTTTTAAGGATAAAATAGAGGATATTAAATCAAAATAGACTTATCCTTACTTATTCAAATAGTATTACACTTAATTCAAACAAGTAATATCATTTTTCAACAAATCTATAAAATGATTATGATATTTAAATAAGTTTAAATAAAAAGTTTGGATAATAAAAACAAATAAAATGAAGATATTATATTTAAAAAAGTTTATATAATTCTTTATTGATTTAAATAGAAATAAATAGTTATTAAAATAATGAATAAAAACCAATATTTAAATAATAAAAAAAAGAAAATTTATATCTAATTAATTGTTTACTAACAATTAATGATTAACCCATTTATAAAAATAAATATTTAATTTAATATTAAAAATTTATTATAAGGAGGTCTTAACATTAAGGGTTATTTTTGTATGACGATTTTAATATTTGCAACAATATTAATAATCGGATCTGTATCAGCTACAGATTCAAATGATACTGAATTATCAGCAATAACACATGATACTACTAATGACATTAGTACTCCAATTAGTACTATCCAAGATTCAAGTAATTCACAGAGTTCAACTGAAGCAAATACAAATAATAATACAAATTTAAATAGTGGTGCTTATTCAACAACAACCACAAATATAAGTCAAATCAGTAACGACAACAGCACTGCTACAAATACGGATAGTATAACTAAATCCGTATCAAACAAAACACAACTTAACGCAAATAAGTTAACAACCACTAAAGTAACAGTTAATTCTGTGAACGGAACAATCGGAAAAACCGTTGTATTAAATGCAACAGTAAAAACAAGTTCTGGTCAAAAAGTTACTGGCGGAAAGTTAGTATTTAAGGCAAATGGCGTTAGTTTAGCTACAGTAAATGTTACAAAGGGTCAGGCAACTTACAAATATACTTTACCTAACTCTACAAAATATACTTATTACAACATAACCGCTGTTTATAGTGGAACAACAACATATGCTTCCAGTAAAGCTACAGGAAAATTAACTGTAAATAAAATAAGTACAGTAACATATGTATCAAAAGCATCTGGAACTGTTGGAAGTACAATAACTTTAACTGCAACAGTAAAAAATAAAGCAACTGCAGCTAATATTAATGGTGGATATGTTCTTTTCAAAGTTAACGGAATAAGTTTAAATAAAACAAGTGTAAAAAATGGTGTAGCAACAATAAAATACAAACTACCAAATAGTGCAAAAAATTATACTGTTACAGCAATTTATTCCGGATATGGACTATATAAAACAAGTAACTATAAAAGATTAATAACTGCTACTAAAATAAGTACATCAACACAAGTAGTATCTACAGCAGGTACTATTGGAAGTACTGTAACTATAAAAGCAATCGTAAAAAACAAAGCAACAGCTGCTAATATTACTGGTGGTGCAGTTGTTTTCAAAACAAGTGGAGTAACCATAGGAAAAGCAAATGTAACTAATGGTATAGCAAAAATAACATACAAAGTACCAAACAATGCAACACGTAATACTTACACCATAACTGCTACATATGCTGGAAATGGAAAGTATAAAGTAAGTAATGATACTGGTGCATTAAAAGTTAAAAATACCAGTACAGTTATAATAGTAAATGCAAAGACAAGTACTATTGGAAGTACCACAACAATAACAGCAACAGTGAAAAATAAAGGTACTGGAAAGGGCATTTCCAATGGAATTGTTACATTCGTAACAAATGCTGGAACAATAGGAAAAGCAAATGTAACCAACGGAGTAGCAAAAATAACATACAAAGTACCAAACAATCCAACAAACACATATTACAAAATAACAGCCACATATAGTGGATATGGACACTATAAAGCCAGTTCAAGTTCAGGAACTCTTAATATAAATCCAATAAGTACTGTACAAACACCAACAGCTGTTAGTGGTTCAACTGGAAATACTGTTACTTTAAAAACTACTGTAAAAACCAGTAATGGTCTTGCAGTTACAAAAGGTAGTGTTGTATTCTGGATTTTAGGAAAAAAAATTGGAACAGCTACAGTATCAAATGGAGTAGCAACTCTTAGTTATAAAATACCTACCACATATACTGCTACAAGTTATAATGTAGTAACAACTTATGTGGGAACAGGAAGATATAAATCAAGTTCTGCTACAACCAAGTTAACTGTTAAAGTTACATCCAGTGTTCCTAAGGGATTTGAATCTTACGTGAAAGCTACTTCAAACTGCCAAGTTTCAAGTTCAACAATTCAAAATCTTGCTAAAACTATCAAAGCACAAGGGTATTCAAGTACTGCTCAATTAGCTAGAAATATATTCAATTATCTAAATAGTAAAACAGGTTATAGCTACTATTATGATACTCATAAAGGAGCTGTACAAACCTGGAATTCCAGAACTGGTAATTGTTGTGATTTAGCTCATTTAATGGTAGCAGTTTCAAGAGCATGTAATATTCCTGCTAGATACTGTCATGCAAGATGTTACTTCTCAAGTGGACTTGTAACAGGACACGTATGGGCTGAATTATATGTTGACGGTAGTTGGCGTTCATGTGATTTAACATCATCACGTAATTCATATGGTGTTATAAATAATTGGTATAAATGTGGATCTATAAGAAGATACACCAGTTTACCATTCTAAACTCCCAAATTTCTTTTTTTTTAAAAAGTTATAAATATTCAAAAAACTATTTTTATCCAATTATTCTTTACTTTTATTAGGTAGATTATACAAAAGTATAATTATAATTAATGAATTTATAGGAAGTAACTTATCAATGATATGGGATGAAAAAATTGAATGTATGTCACTTGAAGACATGAAAGAATTACAGTTAAAACGATTACAGGATGTTGTTAAAACAGCATTTAATGAAGTGCCTTATTATCATAAAAGATACAGTGAAGAAGGAGTATATCCAGAAGATATACAAACTTTGGAAGATATAGAAAAATTACCTTTCACTACAAAAACAGACCTAAGAGCATCATATCCCTTTGGATTATTTGCAGTACCACAAAAAGAAATAATAGAAATACATACTTCTAGTGGAACAACAGGTAAACCTACAGTATCCGGTTATACTAAAGAAGATTTAGATACTTGGGCAGAAGTGATAGCTAGAGGTCTTAGTATGATGGGTGTTGATGAAAATGATATAATTCAGAATACTCATGGATACGGATTGTTCACAGGTGGTTTTGGAGTTCACTATGGTGGTCAAAAAATAGGAGCTACAGTAGTACCTATTTCTACAGGACAAACATTAAGACAAATTGAATTAATGAAAGATTTTAAAACAACTATGTTAATATTTACCCCATCATATGGATTACATATAGCTGAAGAACTTGAAGAACAAAATATTAAACCATCAGACTTAAACTTGAAAGTTATTGGTTTTGGTTCAGAAAGTTGGACTGAAGAAATGAGACAGCAAATAGAAAATAAATTCAAAACACCAGCATATAATATTTATGGATTGACTGAAATTATGGGTCCTGGAGTTGCAATGGAATGTCCTGAACAAAATGGACTTCATTTATATGAAGATCATTTTTACCCAGAAATTATTGATCCAAATACAATGAAACAATTACCAGAAAATACATCTGGTGAACTTGTAATTACCACATTAACTCGTGTAGGAATGCCTCTTATCAGATTTAGAACCAGAGACATTACAAAAATCCATCATGAAAACTGTGGTTGTGGAAGAACATTAGTCAAAATGGATAAAATTACAGGCAGATCTGATGACATGCTTAAAATCAAAGGTGTTAGTGTATTCCCATCACAAATTGAAAAAGCATTATTATCTGTTGAAGGTGTAGAACCACATTACCAAATAATTCTTACAAGACCGGGCGTTTTAGATCAGATAGAAGTTAAAGTTGAAGCTTCACCACAACTAGTTTTTGATAATGTAAAAGAACTTGTAGGTACACGTGATAAAATAGCACAAGCTATACATGATGAAATTGGTTTAAGGGTTAATGTAACTCTTGTTGAACCAAAAACTATCGACAGAGTAGATTCAGGTAAAGCTGTGAGAGTTATTGATAAAAGAAACAAATAGAGGTATTAATATGGAATATCTAAAACAATTGTCTGTCTTTTTAGAAAATAAAGAAGGTAGAATGTTAAGTACATTAGAAGTTATTGAAGAAATAGGAGTTAATATAAGAGCATTATCACTTGCAGATACTTCTGAATTTGGTCTTCTCAGATTAATAGTAACTGAACCAATGAAAGTTAAAGAAGAACTTGAAAAAAGAAATTTTATTGTAAAAATTACTGATGTTCTTGCAGTTGCTATGGATGACGAACCTGGAGGCCTTAATAAAATCTTAAGGATAATAGATGAAGGAAAAATAAATTTAGAGTATTTATATGCTTTTGTAGAACAACAAAAATATGATGCTATTGTTATATTAAGATTAGAAGATATGGAAAAAGGTGCTGAAATATTTGAAAAATCAGATGCAAAAATTATAGCTCCGGAAGAGATATATTCAATTTAATTTCTCCCCCTTACAATACTTTTTTTAAAAAAAAAATAATTAAAGGATTATTCGTTTTTTACAACATTGAATCCTTCGTTAAATGCTTTTATATTAATATCAAGTGATTTTGGTGGAAGATTATCTTTCATTGTATCAATTAATGAATCTTTATCTAATGGAAAATTTGTTACAGCACTTGCAGCTCCAACCATTACCATATTCATAGATAACGGATGACCTGCTTCGATAGCAATTTTATTAGCATCCATACTGTGAACTTCTTTAACTTTAGTTTTAAGTTCAGCTAATATATCATCAATTTCAGGATAATCTACATCTTGTTGATTTATTGTTGATGGTAATACTGGATGTGTATTAACCACAATGATAGAGTCCTTATTAGTTTTTTCTAGTGCTCGTATTGCTTCAACTGGTTCAAATGCCAATACCAAATCAGCAGCTCCTTTTGAAATTATTGGACTTTCACTTTCCCCTATTTTTAATTCAGTTGAAACAATTCCACCTCTTTGAGACATTCCATGAATTTCGCTCATAACTACATTTTGATTACTTTTAAGTCCTGTTTCACCAATAACTATGGATGTTTTGATGATTCCTTGACCACCTATACCACAAATATAAATATTATATGTCATGTTTTTACTCCTCTTTATGTATTGCATCGGTAGGACATACTATTGTACATACACCACATTTATTACATACTTCATCAATAGTTATTTGTCCGTTAATTTCGTTTATACTTGGACATGCTAATTCATTAGTACATAAATTACAATGTACACATTTATCATGATCAACCACAATTGAATAGTTTCTTGCTCGTATTTCTTCTTTATTTATTAAATTACATGGATATTTAGCAATAATTACTGATACACCATCATAATTTAATGCATCTTTATAAACTTGAACCATTTCATTTATATTCAATGGATTAATTGTTTCTACAAAACCAATTCCAATAGATTTAACTAGTTTTTCTATGGATATTGCTGGTGCTTCATCACCCATCCCATCTATAGGTATTCCAGGATTTGTTTGACCACCAGTCATTGCTGTAATTCTATTATCAAGTATTACGAGTGTAAATTTATTTTTATTATGCACTGCATTTATTAGTTGAGGTATACCTCCATGGAAAAATGTTGAATCACCAATAAAACTTATAATTGGTTGATCTTCAGTAGATTTACTGAAACCACAACTAGTTCCTATACTTGCACCCATACTCATGAGGTAACTGGCCATATTATATGGTGGTGCTATACCCAAAGTATAACAACCGATATCATTAGGATGAATACTTTCTTTACTTAAATTTAAACTATTAATTGCTTTTCTTGCAGCATAATAAGATGCTCTATGTGGACAACCAGAACATAAATTAGCTGGTCTTGATGGTAATGGTATTTCTGTTGCTTTATTTGGTACTTTAGATTCAGATTCAAAAGTAATTAAATCATTTAATGCATCAAATATAATATCTGGAGTATACTCAAATATTTTAGATAATGTTCCATCAATTTTACCATGTATTTTTGTATTTATATTATATAATCCGGCAATTGAAAGTGTTTCCATTTCATTAATAGGATCAACTTCTTCAACTACAAGAACTTCTTTATTATTTTCTAAGAATTCTTTTACCAATTCAGTTGGGAATGGATGAGTAAAACCTAATTTTAAAATATTAACATCCAAATTATGTTCATTTACAACATCAGCAACATAATTATATGATCCACCAGAAGCTATTATTCCTAATTTAGAATTTTCATTCTCAAATAATTGATTTAATGGACTTGTATTTGATATTTCCCTAATTTTATCAATTTTTTCAACTAAATTTTTATGCATTACACGAGCAGCTGCTGGAACAGGTACATGTAATCCTTCATTCTTAAACTCACCAAATGTTTTTGTATTTTTCTCGTATTCATCAGTCGTGACCAAACCTCTCATATGAGATACACGTGTTGTAGTTCTTATGATAACAGGAATATTAAATTCATCTGAAATATCATATGCATAATGAATAAAATCCTTAATTTCTTGAGGATTAGATGGTTCAAAAATTGGAATATTAGATTGTCTTGCAAAATATCTTGTATCTTGTTCATTTTGTGAAGAAAAAGTTGATGGATCATCAGCAACTAAAATTAAAAAACTTCCTTCCACGCCAACATAAGCAGAGGTCATTAATGAATCACTTGCTACATTAACACCAACGTGCTTCATGAAAGAAAATGTACGTAATCCAGTACTAGCTGCAGAAGCTGCAACTTCTATCGCTGTTTTTTCATTAGATGAAAATTCAAAATAAATATTTGCATCTTTAGCTATTTTAAAAAGAATATCACCTATTTCAGAGGACGGTGTCCCCGGATAAGTTGCAGCTAAAGAAAGACCTGATTCCAGTACTCCCCTAACAGCTGCTTCATTACCAAGCATAAACTGTTTTTGACCTTTCTCAGGATTCAATAATTCATTTATATTCATTTTATTACTCCTAAATTTTTAAAACTTTAATATGATAAAAAAGTTAGCTTAAAATTAATTATAAATAATTTAATTTATTATATACTAATATTTATTTTATAAAATATTTAAATTAGCATTAATATGAAAATTAAAATATATTAGATTTAACAAAATAAAATATAATAAGAAAATTAAATTTTAAGATGAGTTTATAATAAAATTATTGAAATAACATATTATTTAAGGAGTTATTTTTTTATAATTGTTTTGTAAGGAGTAATTAAATGATTACAGTTAATGTTAAAAGATATGATCCTGTAGAAGATAAACATTACATGGAAAGTTATGAAATTGAAAAAAGTAATAACATGAAAGTATTAGATGCATTACAACAGATTAATGAAAAATATGATGCAAATATAGCTTATAGATATTCATGTAGAGCAGGTCAATGTGGATCTTGTGCAATTAAAATCAATGATAAAGCTGTACTAGCATGTAAAGCTGAAATTGAAGATAATGATACATTAGAACCATTAGATTTTAAAATTATCAAAGATTTAATTGTTGAACGTGAACCTCTAGATGACAAAACAAGAAAACTTAACCTATACCTGGGTTCTGAAGATATAGGAACTATCAATAAAAGTCCTGATATTATTAAACCAGAAAACTATACCAAAACTGATGCTTTAAGAAGTTGTATCGATTGTTACTCTTGTTTATCTATGTGTCCTGTTATCAAAGAAACAGAAGAATTTGTAGGTCCTTTCTATATGAGGGATATTTCCAGTTTAAGCTTTGATCCTAGAGAAGATGGCATGCATACTGAAGATGCATTACTTGGTGGATTATACTGTTGTACATCATGTGGTCAATGTACTGCAACATGTCCTAAAGAAATTGACATATACGCAAAAGCAATTGAATTATTACGTGCAAAAGTAGTTTCACAAAAAGAAGGACCATTACCTGAACATAAAAAAATAAGAGATATGGTTAAAAATACGGGTAGAAGTGTTAAACCTGATGAAAATGGAAAATATCCTAAAGGTTTCATAAAAGAATATAATAAAACTCATAAATTTGAAACTAAACCAAAAATTGCATTTTTCACGGGTTGTATGATTGACTATAAATTACCATGGATTGCAGAGTATTTAGTTAAAATATTAAACAAACTAGGATATGAAGTTGATATACCTGAAGAACAGGTTTGTTGTGGATCACCACTTATAAGAACAGGACAGGTTGAAATTATTCCAGAATTAGTTCAAAAGAATTACGAAACATTCAAAGATTATGACATAATTTTAACAGTATGTGCTGGTTGTGGTTCAACACTTAAAAGAAATTATCCTGAATACGGAGTTAACTTAAACATCATGGATGTTAGTGAATTTTTAGATGGTAAACTAGATTCTGAAGAAATGAATGATTTGAATTTAAAAGTAACTTATCATGACCCATGCCATTTAATCAGAGGTCAGGGAATTAGTGAAGAACCTCGTAATATCCTGAAAAATATTAAAGGTGTTGAATTTATTGAAATGGATAAACCAGACCAGTGTTGTGGAGCTGGTGGTGGAGTCAGATCAGGAAAACCAGAAATAGCTTCAGCTTTAGCTGATAAAAAAGTAGAAATGATTGATAAATTAGATGTTGATTATGTTGTTACAATTTGTCCATTCTGCGAATATAATATCCAGGATTCCCTTACAAAAAATAATTCAAAAACATCTGTAATAAATATGATGGAATTGTTAAATAAAGCTTATGAATAGAATATTCTATTCCTCTTTTTATTTTTTAATATTCTACGGCAGTTCCACTAATACTAACTAAAATAGTATTACCCATTGTACCACCTAAATTACTATATTTTATACGTACATTTAAAATAGCATTTGCACCTAATTTTTCAGCATCTTCTTCCATATTTTTAATAGCCTTATCTCTAGCTAATTTTATTTCACGTTC
>AUXO012822675.1_pt1 | contig 14792 bp, 16 predicted proteins | sample 768731 | NCBI WGS metagenome assembly AUXO01 (sample SAMN02715735, study PRJNA202380) | gut metagenome | biome: sheep rumen | host: Ovis aries | place: New Zealand: Palmerston North | reverse complement strand
ATGTGATTTGATAGATTTTGAAGAGTTGTCCCCTTCTTAATAGTATGGAAGTCCTAAACAAAGCATATAACGGATTGCGAGGCTTTGTCAATGAATTTGCCAATTCCACGACAGGCAGCGATACTGCTCCCCAGAAGATGGAGAACAGGAAAGCCTGGTATGCTGAATGGGATGACAATTATATGGGCGATTTGCTCAACAACTATCTGACAAAATCTATTCTCCGTAAAATTGCCGATTCCTATTATGGAAAGCAATTAGACGAACTTCTTGAAGAAGCCACAGAACTGACAGCGGAGTCATATCCCCTGTTATATGAGGTCTTTTCAGAGTGTTGCAATACCCTTGGCATATATAACCAGCCCCAAGCTTACGTGACCGGAAAGATGAAAGGTATCAATGCGCTCAGTCTTGAAGTAAAAGGTAAGCAGCTTATCTTGATTAGTCCCAAAGTGGCGATATGTATTCCAAGAGAGGAACAGGCTTTCCTATTAGGTCACGAGATAAGCCACCACCAACAAGGCAATCTCGTCTGTCATACCGTGAATGGACTGGTAGATAACTTCAACAACGCATCTGCCATTTTGGGTCCGCTGGTACTTGACACGATAGAAGTACCTTTGAAGCGTTGGTGTCGTTGTTCCGAGTTCAATGCAGACAGAGCAGGCTATTTATGCTGTAAAGATGAAAGTGTAATAAAGAAACTTTTTTGCAGATTAGGAATGAAGTCTTGCTCATCTGCTTATACTGATTATAAAGAAGTTGGAGCCGCCCATCCCATGTTGCATACAAGATGGAATGTGTTAAGGGAGTATTTTCGGAGAACGAGTAAATAAATGATAGAACTATGATATTTAACAAACAAATTTTAACGGGTCTTGAACACAGTCAGTATGAGCATCCTTTCGACAAGATGGCCTTGGAAAAGTTGGAGTCTATCCCCCTTCTTACCAAGTTGTTCAAGTGGATTACCGCCAACACGGTAGAACGCATCTATACTGTTCAATATACAGGCAGTAATCTGAAGGTGACAAAAGATAACTATCCTCAGATATACCAATATCTGGAGGATGCCTGTAAGATACTTGACCAAAAAGATGTACCCGATTTATATATTGACTGGAGTTATACCATCAATGCCTGTACTATAGGTGCTGAGAATCCTATCATCATATTAAATTCTGGACTGATAGACCTTTGCACCGATGAAGAAATCATGTTCATTATCGGCCATGAGGTCGGGCATATCAAGTCAAATCATATGCTCTACCACATGATGGCACAGGTTATCAACTACTTTATAGATGCGACTCCTGGCGGAACCCTCGTTGCTGGCGGTCTCCAGTTCGCACTCTATTATTGGAGTCGAATGTCTGAGTTTACCGCAGACCGTGCAGGTCTCATGTGTTGCCAGGATCCGGAGGCAATGGCTCGTGCTTTTATCAAGATGGCAGGACTGCCACTAAAGGAGTTTGATAATATTCGTACAGATACTTTCCTTCAGCAAGCGCGTGACTTCAAGATGCTCGACTATGACGGCATGAACAAGGTCGTTAAATTCCTCTCCATTGCCGACGAGACCCATCCTTGGACAGTTATGCGTTCCGCAGAACTACTGAAATGGATAGAAAGTGGTGAGTACGACAGATTTATTTCAAAGCACTATCTCCCATAACTATGGCATATAGAAAGCAATTGCAAAATCTTGACTATGCTTCTGTCATGTATCCGGATGACAAGAAGACCATTGACTGGTTGAATAGTCTGAAAGTTCCGTATACTACAAACTGGGAGTTTGTACGCCAAATAGCACTTCATCCTACAGATCATAATTTACGGGAATGGTATGATATCTTTATGGCTGGCGTAGAATATTACACATTCCAAGACTTCCTTCGTACCACTACTAGTAAATACCGTGAAGCGTACAATGAGGTTGAGAACCAAGGTGAGGGTATCAATATCACTGAGGAGAGTCTGCCGCTGATGTATCACGAACTTGTGAGGTGTTGCGAGGTGCTGGGCATTAAGGATATTCCCGCTTATTCTACGGATTGGTTTTATGGTCCCTATCATTTCTCAAATGGTGAGACTCATCGTCGCATTGTGATGATGTCAGGTAGTGCCGACCTGTTTACAGAGGAAGAAATGGCCTTTGTACTTGGGCATGAATTAGGTCATATGGCTTGTGGGCACAAACCCTACCATATGCTATTGGAAACCTTCTATATGCCATTTGTCAATGATGCAGCTTTTAAGGCATGGGCATCTATAATTAAACTGCCGTTGCTAGAGTGGTATCGCATCTCAGATTATACCGCAGACCGCATGGGGCTACTTTGTTGTCAGGACATCAATTCTGCACTGTCTACAATGATTAAGAAAGCAGGACTACCAAAGAAGTGTTATAACAATATTAACATAGAGAGTTTCATAGATCAGGCAAGACATTTTGATGCCGACTTGACAGGTACGATGGATAAGGTCGTAAAGATACTCTCTATACGTTCTGCAGAGTTCCCTTGGCTTGTTGTCCGTGCAGGTAAATTGCTCGAATGGTATGAATCCGACGAATATAGACAAATAATCGAAAACAATTAACAATATGCTTACACAATCCATTAATTTTACAAATCCAGCAATTGGTGTCATTAATGTCTTGAATAGCAATCGTATAACTGAAGACAAACGTAAAGAAACTATTCTTGCAATGGGACTTGCCGCATGTCAGGCACGATGCTTAAGTTGTGGTCATTGTGCACATTTTTGCGGAAAATAAAATATAGGAATTATGTATATACCATCTACTCAATCTTCAAGTAACTTTGGCAATATGCCAATCTTGAACAGAAATTGTATTACTGAGAATGATAAAAAGGAAGCAATAAAAGCTATGGGGCTAAGTGCATGTCAAGTTGGGTGCATGAGTAGAGGATGCTGTACTCATTATAACAGTAAACACTAAGACAATGTACATAGAAACGACCAGACATAACTTCTACTCATATCTGCGACAGACAGGGGAAATAGTACCCAGTATTGTAGCAGACGATGATTATGTCTGGTCGTTTGAGCCTAATAAACCTTTCACGGCAATGCCAGAGGTTGAGATTTTTATTCTTGGCATTACAGAACAATGCAACCTACGCTGTAAGTATTGCTGCTATTCTGGTGAGTATCAAAGCAATCGTACGCACAGTAACCGCCGCATGAGTGCAAATGATATAGATGAGATATATGATTTTATTGGTCAGATGGCTGTAATACGTCCTCTTCATATCGCGTTTTATGGTGGAGAACCCCTAACGCAGTATGACTTGATGCAATATGCCATTACCAAAGCAGTAGAGCGTTGGAGCAAAGATGTCCGATTCTCTGTTACTACTAATGCGACACTTCTTACAGTAGAAAGAATAGACTGGTTAATGGCTCATCATGTAAAAATGGAAATCTCAATAGATGGTACAGCGAAGTTCCATGACCGAAATCGTGTTGAGCAAAGTGGCAATGGGTCGTTTCATCGGATGTATCAAGCATTGACTTACATAGTCAATGAGCATTCGGAATACTTACCCAATATACAATTGTTGATGACACTTCCGTCTGTCGAAGAACTTCCCGCGATAGCGGAAGACTGGAATACCGATGTCGTTCTGAGGCAAATAGCCCCATCACATATAACAGGATTGGCTCCGAATTTCGCGAAAGGTGTGACAAAGAAAGATTATAAAACTCTTAAAGAGCAATATCTGACATTACTCGAAGTATACGAGCAACATCAGGATTGGCTCGTGCTTAAGGCTTATTTTGATGAGTGTATTGCTTATTGGAAAAATCGCCCAATCGTAGATGCTGGAAGTTCCGTACCCATGTCAACTTGTATGCCTCGCAACACAAAACTCTTTATTGATTCCAACAAACAGATTGCTGTATGCGAGAAAATCTCTGATTGCTATCGTGTAGGTAGTATTCAAGAAGGAATCGATTGGAATAAGGCGAACTCGCACATATCCATCTATTATGACAAGCGAGTGCAACGTTGTGGTAAATGTCCTGCCATTCGAGTATGTGATCTTTGTTTGACAGCTATTGAATTTAACGATGGACAATGGGATGTCCTTTGCCATAACGAACGAGTCTATGCCCAACTTTTTATGATGTTGTTCTGTGAAATGGTAGAAAGGAGGATGATAGCATGAAGTCAGTACCCACATTACATTCAGATCGCTGCTCGCTCACTGTAGTAACACAGAGCGACATCCCTGTCTTGCACCAGATACTTGAGGATTCTGAAACAAAGCGTTTCCTGCCGGAACTCTGTAATGAATTCCAAATATCAGATAGCCTACAACAGTTCGTTGAATCATTCGACAAATACTTATCTCAAAACGAAGGCGTTTTGTGGGGCATTCGCATCAATGACACGCTTATAGGGTTCATTGCTTTGATGGACATCACAACCAATCCGACCCTGTTTTATGCCATACATCCAAGTTATCGCAATAACGGGTATATGAAAGAGTGTATTATAGCAACAATACGATTCGTAAATGAAGCGAAGTTGTGCCAAATCATTCAATCAGAGGTGTATTGTGATAATGTGATTTCTGCTAGATTGCTGACGAATCTCAATTTTAAAATATACAAGCAGTCTGGGAATAAAGACTATTTCGTTATTTATTTGGACGAAACTTATCTATAATATTTCTAGTAAAATACTGGACAAAATCAGTTAATTATTAATCTTTTAAATTATTAATTATGAATGCAAGTGATTTAGTGGAGAACTGGCTTAAATCCCAGGGATTCCGTAGTGAAAGAGACAGTGATGGAGATCTTCTTTTCCGTTACGAAGGCGTTAACCTCTTCTGCTGTAAAGATGACAGTGACAAACAGTTCTTGCGCATTATTATGCCTAACATATATAAGGTTGACGGCGATCGTACTAGAGTGCTTGAAGCTATCAATACTATTGCGCGTGATATAAAAGCTATCAAGGCTTTCCTAGTAAATGACAGTCTATGGCTAGTGATTGAGATGTTTGTTGATTCTACACCAAACATAGAAGACTTCATTGAACGTTGCTTGGATATTCTCATTGCGGGTAGGCAGAAAATAGCCAGAGAGATTCTGGGATAATTAATACCATAATAATATTTAATAATGTTTGAATTATGAAAGCATGTGATTTAGTAGAAAACTGGCTCAAGGAGCAGGGATTCCGTTGTGAAAGAGATGGTGATGGTGATGTTCGGTTTCGTTACCAGGGAATAGGAATGTTTTGCTGTAAGGACAACGATGATCGTTTCTTGCGTATTATTATGCCTGGTATATACGATGTTAATGGCGACCGCGCAAGGGTTCTTGAAGCCATCAATACAATTTCTCGAGACATCAAGGCAATTAAAGCTTTTTTAGTAGAGGATCGTCTTTGGCTTTCTATTGAGATGTACATTGATTCGACACCAGACATTGAAGATTTTATCGAGCGTTGCTTAGATATTTTGATAGCAGGTCGAAATCGTATCGCAAAGGAAATTCTCGGATAGTTAATGTCTTAGTTGTTGAGTGGCAGATTGAATATCTGCCACTCAAAAATAAAAAATCATGGCAGCACTTTCAATAAATGACAAAATAGGGACATATTGGGTAAAGTCAATCATAAAATCCAATTCTTACACTGAGACGTATCGGGTGGAAGATGCGGATTCTCATCCTTATTTTTTGAAGTTGTTCCTCTTAAAGAGTCTTCCATCGAAGTTGTATAATGATGGCTCTAAGGTTGTAAAGGAAATTGAGTATTCCTCCCGCTTGAAACATAGGAACATTGTTGGTTTCATAGAACAAGGAGCTATTACAAGAGAAGATGGTGACTTTCAGTATTACATTACTAATTATTTTAATGGTTCTGTCCTTTCTGATTATGTAAGCCGTTATGGAGTTCTATCAGAAGATAAAGCCGAGAAGATCTTCCGAAACATATTATCTGGGTTACAATATTTACATAGCCAAACACCTGTTCTTTTGCATAATGATATCGACCCGAGTAACATAATGATTTCTGATACAAACGAAGAAGCTGTAATTATTGATTTGGGACATATTTCTGAAAGATGTACAGGGCTCGTTTACTTTAACACGTCAGATTTGGATATATTTTACCATGCAAATGAGACAGCCTCGGGAATATATGACGAGCAAAGTGATATTTTTTCTGCTTGTAGTGTCCTGTATTTTATGCTGACAGGCAAAGCGCCTTGGCAAACAGATATAGAGGGAACAACCTATAAAGAACTCTTAAAATCGCTATGGCAGTACCGGAAGAATACGAAAGTTGACATTGATTCTCTTGATTGTAGCCCAAAATGTAAAAACATTCTTAGAAAGGGTTTAGAGTTAAAGCATACAGATAGATATGACTCCATAGTTTCGATTTTTCTCGATTTAGATGAACAAAGATCGAATGAACCATCAAAGGAATCTGCTCCGCCGAGTTCTCAGTCATTTACTTCAATTCATGAACAACGACAGCAAAGCCCTAATTATGTCGAATTTCCCATAAAGAAAGGAGTAGGTAAGGGATTTGTAGATATTGCAGGAATGTCAGAGTTAAAAGATTCACTTAACAAGCAGGTCGTTTTCGTAATAAAAAACAAGGAAATTGCTGAGGAATACAAAATAACGCCGCCCAACGGAATGCTATTATATGGCCCACCCGGATGCGGTAAGACTTTCTTTGCTGAGAAATTTGCAGAGGAGACAGGGTTCTGTTATTTATTGATTAAGTCTTCCGATCTTGCTAGTTCATTCATACATGGAAGCCAAGAAAAAATACGTCAATTGTTCGATCAAGCAGAGCAGAATGCTCCAATAGTAGTTTGCTTTGATGAATTTGATGCCTTAGTGCCTGATCGTTCTTGGAATAATGTATCATCGGAGGAAGTGAATGAGTTCCTTTCGCAAATGAATAATTGTGCCAAACGAGGGATATTTATTGTTGCTACAAGTAATCGTCCTGACAAAATTGACCCTGCGGTATTACGCACAGGACGTATTGATAAAATGGTATATGTTCCCCTTCCCGATTATGATGCACGAAAAGAAATGTTTTCCTTATATCTAAAAGGCAGACCAGTTGAAGACGGTATCAATGTAGATGAGTTAGCAAAACAGACGGAAGGTTATATTGCAAGTGATATTGCATATATCGTGAATGATTCTGCAATGATAGCTGCATATACACGAACAAAAATATCTTATGATTTGCTTCTGAATTCAATCTCCAACACCAATCCCTCTATACGCTCTGAGAGTATAAAAAAATATGACGAGATAAAGAGAAAAATGGAGGATACTAATAGGCGTTTTTTAACAGACAGCTCTACAATTGTTACTTGGTAATTTTGATTATTTGACAAAATGAAAGATTCTATAAAAAGTATATTTTGCCCAAACATAGTTGAGGAACGACAGTTAAATGCCACAGTTATTGATGTGTATTCACGTCTCATGATGAATCGCATCATATTTCTGGGCGGTGAGGTTAATGCAGACAAAATGGATACAATTGTAGCCCAAATGTTGTTTCTAGAATCTCTAAATCATGAACCTATAAACCTGTTTGTCAACTCTGGTGGAGGTGAATGTTATTCTGGTCTTGAACTTATATCCGTAATGCGTTACATTCAATCACCGGTCTATACTACGGTTCTTGGTCTTGCTGCTTCTATGGGTGCTGTAATAGCCAGTAGTGGAGAGAAAGGACATAGAAAGGCTTTCCCCTATTCTAGATTCATGGTTCATCAGCCAAGTTCTGGCGTAGGTTATTCTACTTTCCGAGACCAGCAGATTCATCTTAAGGAGATGGAAAGCTTGAAATATGATTTATACGAAGTCCTTTCACAAAATAGTGGTCAGCCTATTGAGGAAATAGAGCGTCTTTGTGATCGTGATAAATGGATGAAGCCGCAAGAGGCTATTAAGTTGGGCTTCCTGGATGAGATTGTGGTACGAAAGGATGTATAGGTAGACATTCTTTAATTGATAAAAGTCTGAGTCTTTTATGGAGTTTATTTGTAATTACAACGATTATCTTTCAAGTCTTCAAAGAGGTAACACATTATGTGCTTTCGATGGAGAAGTGAGCGTGTTAAATGTCGTTTTGGGCAAAGGAGATGAATTGCCTATAGGGCAGTTTTACGTGTTGGACACAATACGTGATAGTGAAACAATCGCTTTAATGAAGGTAGAATATACTGGTGACTCATTGCGTATTTTGGAAGGACGTTTTATTGAGAATTCCTTAATGGATGTCGCTAATGGCTTTGGTATTAAAAACCTTGATGTTGCAATTAGATGGTGGAATTTGTGCTATTTCCGTGACGGGGAAGGGAAAGTAAAACATGAACCGTATTATGACAACTTTTATTTAGCAAATGAGTCAGAAAACAAACTGCTTGATTTACATAAAGCTCTTGCAGAATGGATAGAGGAGTCATTTGCAGGTGTAGAAGGATTGATATATATATTAGGTGATTTGGCAAATTGTAATTCAATAATTTATCAACTACAGCAAAGAGGTCTTAAAGTCAAAACAGTATCAATAGCTAATTCCGAGAATATTTCAGAGATTGATGAGCGTATGTTATCATTAAGAGAAAAATTAGCAATTCCTTATTGTGATGCAGGTATAGTAAATGTAAGTTTCATTGCACCCGATGGGATTGACAAATTTCCTGCGGAGTGTCATCGTTCATATTTGATAACTATTCCTATTGATTTGACAAGCATAAATGACAATGCTATAGGGAGTTTTTCGTATAAAGATATTCTTCCTTCTGAAGAGTTCTGCCGTGACTATTCCTGCTGTGGTCATGACTACAGTTATGTGGAAATGGATTTATTTGCAGATTTGCATGGTAACACAGTTCTGAAAACAACCAATTCTAAGGCAGAGTCAAAATATACTATCATCAATACGTTCAATTATACAAATTTGCAAAAAGATGGACAATCTAATTAATAGTTTACAAGATACGGCAGTTTATCTAAAAAAACAAGAGGAGAACATCGTCTCTACAATTAATGCTTTGTCTGAAAATGAGGATAAACTTAGGTCATATCTATTACTTTATATGCTTGCGAACAAATCTAAAGATGCGTTGGAACAGATGAAGGATGCGTTACCTGATATTGAAAAAAGGTTGCGAGAAGATGTGGATGGTGTTTGCAAGCAGGCAAGGGATGTGCTTGATGGAGCAGAGACTCGGGCGAAATGGATTAAAGAAATTATGGATGCCTTGGGAAAGTTGTGTGGGAATTCAGATTTACTAGATCGTGAGAGTGAACTTCATAATCAGATGGATATAATGGAAACTGCATTAAGGTCTTTGGTGGAGAAACGGAATGAATTGCCATTGAACCAATGGGATAAAGTATAATGGTAATATGGACTTGAGGGTCGGTTATATAAAGGCAGGCATTAGGGTATTAGGCCCTGGAAATCGCTTTGTGATTTGGACACAAGGGTGTCTCCGGAGATGCAAGGGATGCGCTTCTCCCGAACATCAGCCTCTTGACGGTGGCTATTTGGTTGACACAAAAGAATTGAGTAACCAAATATGTTCTTGTCTTTCAATTGACGGGATAACCATCTCTGGTGGAGAGCCTTTTTTACAAGCGGAAGTTCTTATAGACTTATTAAGTAGAGTAAAAGAAGTGAGGCCAGAACTTACAGTTATTGTCTTTACTGGAAACAAATTGGAAGAATTGACTGACCTCGACAGCAAAGTTTTTCTCGGGAAAATAGATTTGCTTATTGACGGGGAGTATATTCCAGAGTTCAATGATGGTATAGGATTGAGGGGATCTAACAATCAAAGATTCCGTTTTTTGACAGATAGGTTGGCTAGCTATCGTAATGAATTAGAAAGTGGTGATAGAATGACGGAAACATATTGGGCGGATGAAAAAAGGCAACGAATGGTGACAATAGGTGTTCCTCGTCTACATAGATGTCTTTCTAATGACTAGAATATTTAAAGATTTGTAGATTATTGTTTTAAACACGTAACAATATGGAATTGAAACCGTGGCATTATTTATCAAAGCTTGGGCAGCAAATGAAAGATGAATGGGAAAAAACAAAGCGCGAACACGTAAATTCTGAGTCTTATGAGGAGGGTACAGGCTCTCATTATGACGATTGGGTAAAGGATGAACATTATCGTCGGATGAAAGAAGATATTGAACGGCTTCTTAGAGAAGAAAATGCGGAAAAGAAGTAATCAACAATACTTTGAGTATGGCCAGAAAGAAAAAAACAATAGGGGTTATTGATGACTTGAGTTCCGCATTTGAGGCTGCGGTACGCAATTTTAGGGGTATAGAATCGATAGATACCGAGTCGTATGAGAATGGGAAGGATCCTCATTATGACAACTGGAAGAATGATGAACAAGGTCGTCGAATGAAGAGAGACATTGCTCGACTTCAAAGTGAGGAGCGGGAGAATTATCCAAAAATTATTGAGGCACAAAACGCTTATATCCAATTACTAGAAGAATATTTGGCCAAAGATGAAGAGTATATGAATGCCTTAAGGGCATTCTATGAGCAGCAATTACAAGATTTTAAGAAAAAGTACGATGAAATAGAAAAGCGTATCTGTAACATTGAGAAACAGATAGCAGAACTTGTTAAAGAAGTCAACAAGAACACTGAGCGTATTGACAACCTGATAAAAGAGTTGAATGCGGAAAAGGCTCGTGTAGGCGAATTGGCACGAAAAGCTTGTGACGAAGTTGTTGAGCGATATAATATCATTGTTAGAGGGCGTATCTGCTCTAAGTTCTGTTATTATAAACTTAGAGGTCTGGAACGTATTATTTCAAAATTTAACGAGCCTAAACTCACTGTTGATGCATTGTATGCTTTAGCTGTTGACGCATTGGGAAGTATTGCCGAGATAGAAAGTCAATCAGAGTTGGAATGGAAGAAGTTTCGTCCAATTTATGAGCCTTTTAAATCCGAAGTATCCGAATTTGTAGAAGCATTAGAGAAATATCAAAAAATCAAACTTGATGATTGGAACGATGAAATCATTGATCTTGACTTTTGGACAGACAATAGTTTTTCAAATCTTGTTGCAAATGCAAAACAACTCTATCGACGGGTCTCGAATGGGGAATTTGCGCAGGATTATGTGTTGTCTGATATAAAAATTGACAAAGACTTAATAATTCAACTAAAAGAAAGTTTGAATGAACTAATAGTTGATGGTAAAAATAGAGCATTACATGCTTTTCGTCGTCAGGCATTGGCATTGAGCGCAGAGGATTGTTTAGAAAACAATCATTGTTTCTCGACATCAATCTGTCAATTTGAAGAAGGTGACCAACGCATGGCTTTTGTTATTGAGGCAGAGTGCAATATAGACGAGGTAAAAATAACATTAGTATTTACCCCTGGAGGGCGAGATGAAGAAGCCTGGTGCTTTATTCAGCATAATCAATACATTGATCCTAATAAATATGAAACACTTGTAAATGAAATAATCTTATCCTTAAAAGACAAATGTGGTATCATTTGTATTCAGAATGATGATTCCGTTATCGATTTTGAATACAATGATGAGGTTTTAACCATAGAGGGAAGACTTATTGAAACAATTAATAATGTAATATATAACCCAAATAACTTAAGATTATGAGTATAGTCGGAACAAGCTATCATGACCCTCAGGAATGGAAGGCTGACAAAAAAGAAGTTTCTCGTTGTCAAGAATCCATACAATGTCAGGAACGAACAATACTTAGAGCAGAAACATTTGTCGGTGTTCTTCGCCAGAGTATTGACAGAATGGAAGAAAGGCTTGAAATGGAAAAACAAGATTTCTTACGTGACAATGCGCCTGTCTTGAATATGGTGAACAGTTTGACCATTAGAATGGATGAAGTGGACAAATTACAAGCCCAAATAACTCAGCAGAATAACAATGTTGCCGAATTAATACGGCAATTGATTGATCAAAAAAGAGCGACAGCGGAAAGTGGTATTGATTGGTATAATGAAGCCGCTGCTCAATTTGTGCTTATTGAATATAATCGTGACTATCTCAAGTTTGCAGAAATAGAGATGGGTAATTTACGAGCTCGAATAGAACAAGGTAAAGTTGTAGATTGGACTTCTGCTGCTATGCAAGCTCAAGCAGAACGGTTGTTAAGTGATGTTTATCTGATAGGTCTTCAGGTTGTAGAGCGTAGAAGTCAATATGAAGAATGCCAGCAGAAATGTGTGCAACAGGCAATGAGCATACTTGAACAGGCTTCTGAGTTTAGAAACAATGGGGTATTATATGGATACCATATAGGCCAAGATGTGGATTATTGGACAAGTAATTCCTTGAGAAGTGTCGAACAAGAAGTTCAAAATATAATGGATAAAATCAAAGAAAAGGTTAACGATTCGGATTTCCAGATAACTGAATTGAATGACTTGTTGGCAAGACTGAAGGAATTGGCTCGGGAAAAGGATATGATTATTGATTGCGCAATGGAAAATGCCCGTCGTTCAGAAAGGATTCAGGCTGAAGTCCGTCATGCGGTTGAACTACTTGTTGACCATCATGATTTCAAATTAGTAGGTGCTAATTATGAGTTGGGTGATGAACGCAGACCATTCATTGCCCGAATGCGACGCGATACGGATGGAATGGAGGTTGAATTTGTATGTGGGTATGACAGTGACACAGGGCAATATAAACTTGCACATTCGATGAACATGGAAGCCTATAGTGATCAAAATGTTAGGGATGCGATAGAGAAAGATTTGACTCAATCACTGATTGATGCCGGATTACAGGTAACGAGTAACCAGACTTGTGGTTCTAAAAATTTGACAGCATATGACGAGGAGAATCCCACGGTTGATGCACAGACAAATGCTCAATTAAATGTGTCTCCGCTGGGATATGCCAGATAATAAGATAATTCTATGAATCGTTTTGAGAGTTTGCAGATCAATGAGAGGCCTGTTTCATTGGCCCTGTTTCATTACGAAGACCATTTCTATGATACTGCTTTGAGGCAATATGACTTCAAAGAGGCTCTACACTTGTATCTAAAAAGAAATGGTTATGATACTATCATATTCTTTAGCATTAATAAGGGGGTCCACTCTTTCGAGGAAGGAATGTTAGCATATTTTTTGAATGTCCAAGGTGAGCAGCCTAAAGTCCAGCCTAAGCAATCAATCATGCCAAGGATAGGACGTGGTACTGGCCGTTTCGATTTGCAGTCTCACTCATCACGTGACAGTCAGAAGAAAGAAGCCTCGGTTTATCAAGACAAGGATCGTATCTGGACAGACAAACGTAGCACATCTCGTGATGCTCAAATGAAACAAATTATTTTTAATCTACTCAATAGAAAGCATTGTGTTATTATTATAGAACCATCGTATGGTTCTTCTGAATTTAAACGAGAGCAAATCGAGTATTTGAATGAGGTTATAGCTTGTCTGGGAAACGAGAAATTAAAAAGGAATCATAATCATTTTATCCTATTAGCTAATACGACCATTACTGCTGAAAATGATGTTCCAGCGAACATTGACCCTTCGTTTCGTGGAGATGATCATGTGAAAAGTGGCTTTTGGAATAGTCCATTTTTTTTAAGTCTTTTTTTGATTAGCTCAAAAGACGAAAGAGGTCTTTTACACTATTCGTTGAAAGATATAGATAAATCATTTGGGCCAGTTTGGGTTCTTCCATCTCCAACTGTAGATGATTGTAAAAATGCATTCCAATACTGGCGAATTGTAAATGGCACTGTTTGGAAGGTTAAATGGACTGAAGTAGAAGTTGTTTTGGAACAACTGTCAGTTTCACGAGGCAGTAATGGAAAATACAAAACAAATTCTCTAAACCAATGGGGATATTATTTCAATTCTTCTGAGGAGATTTCCATTGATGCGTTTGAATCATTTGGAGTTCACCGAGTCGATAATTCCAAGATTGTCAAGTTCAACAAAGAAAGGTTGGAGCAAGACCTTAAGCATATCAAGGGACAGCAGGACAATGTTGAGGTTGTTATCGCTACGATAAGTACATGGATTAGACAGAAGAAGAAAAGCAAGCCGTTGGTGTTCATGTTTGCAGGAACAAGCGGCACTGGTAAGACTTATACAGCGAAGACAATTCAGGGGGCTTTAGCTGAAGACGGATACAAATTTGTTAGACTCAACATGAATGAATATCATAGTGAGGCTGATTCTTGGAAGCTTTTGGGAAGTGCAACAGGATATGCAGGTAGCGGAACGGATGCTCCGCTTTTTGCAGCAAGAAAAATGTCAGACAAGTTAGTGATTCTTTTTGACGAGATAGAAAAGGCTCATCCGTCATTGTTTACCACAATAATGAGCCTAATGGATGAAGGAGTTCTTGCAGATGGACGAGGAGTAAACTATGATTTTCGCCAGTCGATAATTATCTTCACCACCAACCTTGCGATGGACCGACTGCTTGAGACCAAGAAATCGTTGAGTGCTGCCAGATGTGAAATCACCTCTAATAAATTCCAAGATACGACAAAGAAGATACTCAAGGACAGTAAAATGCCAAACGAGATTTGTGGCAGGATCAATTGGCTGTTGATATATAATGCTCTCAGCGCTTTAGACATTGTTCAAATTGCAGTTGAGCAAATTCGGGCTAAAGGTAGGGAATATGATTTGAACATCAATTTGGTGTCTAAGGTCTATTTGAGAAAGATAGCAGAACAATGTTCAGGCAG
>AUXO015668738.1_pt1 | contig 14793 bp, 16 predicted proteins | sample 768731 | NCBI WGS metagenome assembly AUXO01 (sample SAMN02715735, study PRJNA202380) | gut metagenome | biome: sheep rumen | host: Ovis aries | place: New Zealand: Palmerston North | reverse complement strand
GAAAATCCAAAATCAGATTTTGCAATTACTGGATTATATTTTTATCCAAAAGGAGTTTCAGAAAAAGCAAAACAGGTTAAGCCATCAGCAAGAGGTGAACTTGAAATTACTACTTTAAATGATATGTATTTAAAAGAAGGTATATTAAAAGCTGAATTATTAGGTGGTGGATTTACTTGGTTTGATACAGGTACATTTGATAGTTTAAATGAAGCAAGTGATATGATGAAATTCTTACAAAAGCAAAAAGGAATTATCATATCTTGTCCTGAAGCAATTGCGTATAATAATGATTGGATTAATGATGAACAACTATTAAAAGCTGCTGAATTAATGAAAAAGAATGATTATGGAAAATATTTAAATGATATCGTAGGAAAAAAAAACGAAAATTTTCAAAGTAAAACAAAAAGATTAGTTTTAAAATAAAGGAGAAAAACACATGGAAATTAGAGAAGAATTTATTAAAAGAGCAGAAGAATTACAAAAATTACCTGTGTTCAATTTAATAAAAATTGAAGCGACAAATTTAAAAGATTGTTATATTTTAACACCAAAAAGATTTGGTGATGATAGAGGCTTTTTTGAACAATTAGATATTGAACCTTTACAAGAATTAGGTTTTAAAGATTTTAAAAAACTAAATGGATCAAAAAGTGTAAAAGGTACTATTAGAGGATTACATTTTCAAAAGAATCCATATGCTCAAACAAAAGTTGTTGGGTGTAAGACTGGTGGAGTTCTTGATGTTGTAGTAGATTTAAGGACTGATTCACCTACTTATAGAGATTGGACTTCAGTTGAACTTACTCCAGAAAATGGTAAATTATTATATGTACCAAGAGGATTTGCCCATGGATTTGTAGCACTTCAAGATAATACATATTTTCAATATGTTGTAGATAATATTTATAATAAAGAATCAGAAGCTGGAATTATTTGGAATGATGAAGATATAAATATTGATTGGCAATTTGATAAATATGGAATAGATAATCCTGTTTTTAGTGATAAAGATACTAAACATTCTACATTGAAGATGTCACCAAAATATTTTAATGAGGTAGAATAATGAGAGTATTAGTTACAGGTAGTGGCGGTCAATTGGGCTATGATGTCATTAAGGAACTTGAAAAAAGAGGTTATAATGATATTTACTCACCTAAAAAAGAAGATTTAGATTTGACTGATAAAAAAGCAGTTGATGAATATTTTTCAAAAGTAAAACCAAAGGCAGTAATACACTGCGCTGCATATACTGCAGTTGATAATGCTGAAGAAGATGAAGAAAATGCAATTAAAGTAAATGTTGATGCAACATCTTATATTGCAGAAAATTGTAAAAAATATGACTCAAGATTAATATATATTAGTACAGATTACGTTTTTGATGGAGAAAAGCCATTAGATAAAGTATATGAAGTAGATGATAGAACTAATCCTAAGTCAGTTTATGGAAAAACAAAATTACAAGGTGAAAAAAGGGCATTATATAATCCAAATACTTTTGTTGTTAGAACATCTTGGGTATTTGGTATAAATGGGAAAAATTTTGTTAAAACTATGCTTAAATTAGCTGAAAATAGAAATGAAATAAACGTAGTATCTGATCAATGGGGTAGTCCAACATATACTGTTGATTTAGCTAGATTATTGGTTGATATGATTGAAACAAATAAATACGGAATTTATCATGCAAATAATGAAGGCTATTGTAATTGGGCTGAATTTGCTGAAGAAATATTTGATTCAAATGATATTAATATGAAAGTAAATCATATTACATCAGATGAATATCCACAAAAAGCAAATAGACCAAAAAATTCTAAATTAAGTAAAAAATCTTTAACTAATGCTGGTTTTGAATTATTACCTGATTGGAAAGATGCTTTACATAGATATAATAAAGAATTAAAAAAAGAAAAAAGTTTAGTAAAGGAGCTAAAATAATGAAAATACTTGTAACTGGTGGAGCTGGATTTATTGGAAGCAATTTTTTACATTACGAGGTAGAAAAATATAAAGATGATTACTTTGTATGTTTAGATAATTTAACTTATGCTGGAAATTATAATAATATAAAAATGCTAGAGGGAAAATCAAATTATAAATTTGTAAAAGGTGATATTACTGATAGAAATTTTATATATGATTTATTTGATAAAGAAAAATTTGACATAGTAATTAATTTTGCTGCAGAGTCACACGTAGATAATTCTATAAAAAATCCAGAAATATTTTTAAATACAAATATTATAGGGACAAGTGTTTTAATGGATGCTTCAAGAAAATATGGTGTAAAAAGATATCATCAAGTTTCAACAGATGAAGTATATGGGGATTTACCACTTGATAGACCTGATTTATTATTTACTGAAGAAACACCTCTTCATACATCAAGTCCTTATTCAAGCAGTAAGGCATCCGCTGATTTACTAGTAATGGCATATTATAGAACATACGGGTTACCAGTTACAATTAGTAGATGCTCAAACAATTATGGACCATATCAGTTTCCTGAAAAATTAATACCTTTAGTTATTTCTAAGGCATTAAATAATGAAAAGATACCTGTTTATGGTACTGGAGAAAATGTTAGAGATTGGATTCATGTTCACGATCATAATGTTGGAGTAGATTTAATTGTTAGAAATGGAAAAGTAGGAGAAGTATATAATTTAGGTGGTCACTCAGAAAGAAATAATTTATTTATAGTTAAGACTATTTTAGGTATACTTGGTAAAAGTGAAGATTTAATTACTTTTGTTGAGGATAGGAAGGGTCATGATTTAAGATATGCAATTGACTCAAGTAAAGCTGAAAGAGAACTTAAATGGGATAGAACTTATAAATTTGAAGATGGAATAAAAGAAACTGTTGATTGGTATGTTAATAATGAAGATTGGATTAATGATATCAAATCAGGTGCATATAAAAATAGTTATAATATAGAAAGAAGGGATTAATATATGGATGAAATATTATTAGAAACAGAAGAAAATATGCAAAATGCAATTAATAATTTAGAAAATAGATTTACAAATATTAGAGCTGGAAGAGCAAATCCATCAATGCTTGATGGAGTGAAGGTTGAATATTATGGAGCAATGACTCCACTTAATCAACTTGCTAATATCTCTATTCCAGAAGCTAGAAAATTACAAGTTAAACCATTTGATAAATCTGCTTTAAATAATATAGAAAAAGCTATATATGAAGCTAATTTAGGTTTAACACCAAATAATACAGGTGATGTTATATTTATTACTATTCCTGAATTAACTGAGGATAGAAGAAAAGAATTAGTTAAACAAGCTAAGGCTATGGCAGAAGAAGCAAGAATTGCTTTAAGAAATGTTAGAGCAAATTCTAATAATGAAATAAAAAAATTAGAATTAAATGAAGATGAAGAAAAAAGATCAATGAATGATGTTCAAGATTTAATTAACGAATATAATAAAAAAGTTGATGAAGTTCTTGCTGAAAAAGAAAAAGAATTGATGACAGTATAATGAAAAAGAAGATAACTGTATTAGCTATTTTAGTATTAATTTGTTCAGTTATTCTCTTTTTTGTTTCTTATAATAAAAATAAAAAAGAGTTAGAAACAGCAATTAATAATACAATTAATTTTATAGAAGATAATGATTATAAAATTAATGTTAAATTAAATAGTATCTATACTTATGAAGGAATAGATTTTAAATCTAAAGTTGACTATGTAGAAAGAAAAAACGAAAATATCTATGAATTTCAATATAAAATATATGAATCAGGTAAATTGAAAAATGAGAAGATATCTTATGCAATAAAAAATGATGATAGTTATACTTATTATTATAAAGAAAATGATGAATATATATCAAAAGAAGTTAATAATATTTCTAGTGAAAATGAGTTTAATATAGACTTTAAAAGTTTTTTTAAAAAAATAGATAATTTCAAAAAGAAAAAAGGAAACTATGTAGTTAAAATGGATAAAAATGAAGTTTATAGCTTAATATATAATAAAGAATTTAATGGTTTATCAGGAAGTACATTTGTAACTTTTGAAATTAAAGATGATTTTGTTAAAAGTATAAGTTTTAATACTTCTTTAACAAAAGAAGAAAAATGTAGTGTTAATATAAATATTGATTTTATAACAGAAGAAATAAAACTACCATAAAAGTACCTTAAATAGGCACTTTTTTTATTTTGTTGCATAGAATTATGTAGGGAGTGATGATATGTCAAAATATAGGGAGATAGTTACTAAGGCTATAATAGGAAAGGGTAAAAAATATTTTAAAAATAAATATTCAATTGCGGCACCTGAAAAACCATCAACAGTTTTAGGATGTTGGATAATTAATAATAGATTTAATGGAAAATTAGATAATAATGATGCAATTGTAAATGGAACTTTTGATATTAATATTTGGTATTCAACAGATAATAATACAAAAACAAATGTAATAAGTGATACAATTAACTATAATGAAGTAATAAATATTAAATCTAAATTAGATGTAGATTTAACAGATGCAGAAATAATAGTTAAGGTATTGAAGCAACCTGAATGTACTAATGTAAATATAAATGGTGATAATATAGATTTTGAAATAGAAAAGGAACTTGGAATAGAGGTAGTAGGAGATACTAAAGTAAAAATATTAACTGAAGAAGACGAGGAAGATTGGGTATCATTTGATGATAAATTAGATGAAGAAGTAAGTAAAGCTATTGATAATGAAGTAAAAGATAATTTTATAGAATAATGTCAACGAAAATGGTTGACATTACTTTTTTTATGTGTATAATTATATATAGTTTTTAAAGGAGGAAGAGTTATGGTTAAGATAAGATTAAAGAGAATGGGTGCAAAAAAAAGACCATTCTATAGATTAGTAGCTGCTGATTCTAGAAGTCCTAGAGATGGAAAATTTATTGAAAATTTAGGAACTTATAGTGCATTAGATGGAACTTGTGATATTAAAGAAGATGCTGTTATGAAATGGTTAAATGATGGAGCAGTTCCTACAGATACTGCTAGAAATCTATTATCTAGAGTTGGTATAATGGAAAAATTTGCTAATTCTAAGAAGAAAGGTAACTAGTTATGTCTTTAGTAGAATTAACTGAATATATCGTTAAATCATTAGTTTCAGATGAAGATAGCGTTAGTGTTAAAGAATTTGAAACAGAAGAAAATGAAGTAACTATTGAAATAGTAGTTAGTGAAAGTGAAGCAGGAAGTTTAATTGGAAAAGGTGGAAAGACTATTAATTCAATAAGAACTATTCTTCAAGCTAGTTCATATTTAAAAGATAATAAAAAGGTAAAAGTTAATATTTCAACTTTTTAAAGAAAGCAATTATTTGCTTTTTTTTTGTTATTGTGTTAATATATAGAACCAATTTGAGGGGGTTTTTATGAAAAACAAAAAGTTAATAGATTTTATAGTATTTATTCCTTTTGCTTTTTCAATTGGGGCTTTTCTAATTTATATTAGATATTTATTAAAACTTAAGTCTACCTCTAATTTAGAGGTAATAGCTTTAATAGAAAGTTCAATTGTAAGATATAGAAATATAGCTATTTTTGCTTTAGCAGTAGGTATAGTTTTATTATTTATAAAAACTTTATATGAATTTTTAACTATAGATAATAAGAAAGAAGTTATATATGAAGAAAATGTATTAGATAGAATATCTACAAGAAAAAATACTATTAGAGAATATAAACCATTAGATGAAACTAGAATAATTAATGATTTATTAAAAGATAAGATATTAAAAGTAAATTTTATTGATTCCAATATAAAAAATAAATTAGTGAAATTTAGTTATTATAATGAAAAAGATAATTATCTTGAATTAATAGATCTAGAAGAGATTAAAGAAGTTAAAAAAGAGGTTATACCTGAAACAAGAAAGAGAGATTATATACTTTCAAAATTACAAGAAAAAGATTTTACTAGATGTAAAAATTGTAATCATTTAATTGCTAAAGAAGCAGTAATGTGCGTTAACTGTGGAATATTATTGAAAAAAGGTAAGATAGTTACAAAAGAAGAAGTTGTAGTTAAAGAGAAGAATATATTTAACCCAATAAAATTTGTTATTAATTTAATAATAATTCTATTATGTTTTATATTAGTATTATTATTTATCAATAAAATAACAAGACAAAATGATATTAATAAACAAAATTTAAATTTGAGTGTAATAGATACTAAATAGTATCTATTTTTTTTATATTTTTTTTTAAATTTATTGAATAATAAGCGTTTTTTTTATATAATTATATTAATAAAAAATAGAGGAGAGTGAAAAAAATGAATGATAATAATATAAACAATGATAATAATAACATAACAAATAATGGTAGTATGCAGAGTACTTTAAATGCTGAAAATAATAATATCTCAAATAATACAAGTACAATTATTCAAAATAGTGAGCCTTCTATTCAAAAAAAATCACCTAAAGGAATAATAATTGTAATTGCTTCAATAGTTATTTTAGTTGGAATTGTTGCTAGTGTATTCTTTTTGTTAAATGGAAAGAAAGATATAGATGGTAATAATAATCAAAAAACAGCTAATAATGAAAATGCAAAAAGTGGAGATGAATGTAAAGGTACAAATAACGAATTAACTAATTTAAAAGGGAATAATGTAGGGTATTATTATAATATAGATACAAGTAAATTTGATAAAAGTAAATATAATGGAAAAATACATTTTTTTGGGGATGAGATTGAAGGAAAAATAACAACTAATAAATTAAAAAATCTTGGGATTGAAATTAGTTATTTCAAAAAAGAAACAACGAAAACAGGCCATACAAATTTTAAATCGCCAAGTTTTTCTATAGATACTACGGCCGATATTATAAATGCAGATTTAAACATTCCTGAATTAGGTGGCGATTTATCTTTAGTTGACTATACAGGTGGTAGTGAATTATATTCTGATACAACTCTTTTATTATCAAGAAGTTCTTTTGGTTTTAGTTTAACAGGAAGGAATATTTATCCATCTCAATTAGGTATTAATAATTATAAGGATATAACAATAGATTTATTATTAGAAAAGTTAGGAAATCCAACATATGTATATGAAAGGGTTAGTTCTTGTTTAAAATCAATAAATACATATACTACATATGTGTATGTTTATGATGATGTTGTTTTCTTGTTTGCATTCTATAATTGGAGAAATATGTTATTGGCAGGAAATTATTATTTTCCAATTGATCAAATTAATGGTAACGTTGAAGTAGTAGAAAGAAAACGTGTTAAAGATGAGTCCGGAACTAAAGTTGAAGAAATAAAATATAAAAACTATTTAGAATATTTAGAGAAAAAAAATGAAGAATACTTATCTTCTAAATAAAAAAATGTAAACTTAATTGTTTACATTTTTTATTTTGCTTCTAACGTTTTATTATATGTTTTTAAATCTAAATCATAGTTTTCTTCTTTGAATTCAAAATCTTCTTTTTTACTAGTTATTAATCTTTTTATATAGTATGAACAAAGATATGGATTTCTAGCAAGTAATGGTCCAATAATATATGTTCCAATAAAGTTATCTATAGATATTATATCTTCAGTAAATGATAATACTTTACCTAGATGATTTTCAAATCCTATAATTTCATTATCTATTATATCTGTTTTTGTTCTAACGTCTTTTACAATTCTTTCTTCATTATACATAACTACATAGTCATATAATCCTAAACATTTAATTTTTTTATTAGTTATTATATAGTTACCAAATAATTCTAATGAATTTCCAGTAGCTAATATAAATTTTTTATCCTTAACAAATTTTTCTAGTGACTCTATATCTTTTTTTAGATCATCTAAAGCAAATGAAACAACAATATTATATAAATTAAATAGTATGTATTTTTCAAAATTACAAGAAAAAGATTTTACTAGATGTAAAAATTGTAATCATTTAATTGCTAAAGAAGCAGTAATGTGCGTTAACTGTGGAATATTATTAAAAAAAGGTAAGTTAGTTACTAAAGAAGAAGTTGTAGTTAAAGAGAAGAATACATTTAACCCAATAAAATTTGTTATAAATTTAATAATTATATTATTATGTATTATATTAGTTTTATTGTTTGTTAATAAAATTAGTAGACAAAATGATATTAATAAGAGTAATTTAAATATAAAAACAGTAGACATTAATTAATGTCTACTGCTTTTTTAATTGTAAAAAATATATAAAATTCACTTTTTATCATTTGAAATACTATAAAATATTATATTTTATGTTATACTGGTAATAGTATATAATAAGGAGTATAGGTAGTATGGAAAATGTAAAGAAAATATTAAGAACTTTAATGATAGTATTTAGCTTATTATATATAGTTAATGTAAAAGCTGATACAAAAAATATATTTGTAGATAGTATTAGTGTTAAAGATAAATCAGAAACTATATCAGTAGTAGATCCAGTTTTAGAATCTAATGAAGTAACTAGTAATATAACATTTAATCAAATAGATGATTTTGTAACATTTGAATTAACAATAAAAAACAATGAAGATGAAAAATATAAGATTACTTCTATAAAAGATAATAATACTAACGAAAATATTTCTTTAGAATACAACCATGAAGATGGCTATATTTCTAAAGGAGAAACAACTACCGTAACAATAAAGATAAAATATAAAAAACAGTTAGTAAATGTAGAAGAAGTTAATTTAAATAATTTAACAATAGCAATAAATTTAGTAAATGAAGATGGAGAAGATAGTGAAATAGTAATAAATCCAGTTACAGGAGATAAAATATTACATTATTTATTACTACTTATAATAGCTATAACAGGATTTATATTAATAAACTTAAAGAAGAAAATAAAAGGAATAAAAGTAGGAAGATTCTTAATAGTTTTATCAATAATAATGATACCATTTGTAACTTTTGCGAAAGAAAAATATGAATTAAATATTAGGTTTACTGATATCGTAGTAAAAGGAGAATTTGAAACATATGACATAAGCGTTGATCCAGGAAATGGGGATTCAGTAGAAATAAGACAAATTACATATGGACAAAAATTAGGTAATCTTCCAGCAAATCCAACAAGGAATGGATATAACTTTAATAAGTGGACAGATGCAGAAGGAAATGAAGTAACAAAAGATACAATTATAACAAAAGAAATAGAAGTAATCGCAAACTATACACCAATTACTTATAATATTACTTATAACTTAAATGATGGACAAGCAACAAATCCAAGTACATATACAATAGAAAGTCAAAGTATAATATTAAGTAATCCATCAAAAATAGGATATACATTTACAGGATGGACAGGAACAGAAATAGATGTGCAAACAACAAGTGTAACAATAGAACATGGATCAACAGGAGATAGAACTTATACAGCAACTTATACAGCAAATGAAGATACAGAATATAAAGTAATACATAAATTTGCAAAATTAAATGGTGGATATGATGAAGAAACAGTAATAGAACATGGAACAACAGGAACAACAGTTCCAGCACCAAGAAAAACAAGAACAGGATATGTTACACCAGAAGTACAAAATGTATATATAGAAGCAGATGGTTCATCAAAAGTAACATATACATATGATAGAGAAGAATATGAATTTAGTATAACAGATAGAACATATATAGATGAAACAGTAAGTACTTCAAATGATACATATCCATATGAAACACCTATAACTGTTAAAGCTAATGAAAGACCTGGTTATGGATTTGAATGGTCAGATGGAAATGAAAATTATGAAAGAACATTTGAATTAGAAAGTGCTATTTCATTAACACCAATTTATACAGCAAAAACAAATACACCATATGTAGTAAAACACTATAAACAAAAGATTACTTTAGATGGATATGAAATAGAAGATACACAAAACTTAAGTGGAACAACAGGTTCACCAATAAGTCCAGCAGTAAATACATATACAGGATTTATATCACCAGAGGTACAAAGTACAACAATAGCTGGAGATGAAAGTACTGTAGTTGAATACTATTATGATAGAGAATCTTATGAAGTAACATTTAATACTGATGGAGGATCAGATGTTTCTACACAAACAGTAATATATGGTCAAAAAGTAACAAGACCAGTGGAAGATCCAACAAAAGAAAATAATACATTTGATGATTGGTATACAACTAATGGTTATACAACATTATTTGATTTTACAAATACTATAATTGAATCTGATACTACTATATATGCAAAATTTATATTAACAGGAGGAACATGTGAAGATTTTTCTACAGATTCGTGGGCTACAATAGCATCAAATTTAGAGAGTGATTCTACTTATTATCCTGTTGACTGCCGAAAAGAAGTAGAGATGGATATGGATGATGATAATATTCCGGAAACTTATACTGTAAGACTCGCTAATACAACTACAACCACTCAATGTACAAATGTATCTACATATTCACAAACTGCATGTGGAACAGTAATAGAGTTTGTTGATATAGTGACATTGCATAGAATGAGTTCTGTTAATTCTAATAGTGGTGGTTGGAAGAATACTGAAATGGTTGTATATTTAAATAGTGATTTTTATGATAAACTACCAGAAGATTTAAGGTCTGTAATCATACCAACATATCCAATAGTATCATCTAATGGTTCTGGTGGTACTTCTCCAAATATAACTGCAGAAGATACTAATATTAATAAGATTTATTTATTATCATCTAGAGAAATTGGAATTAACATGAATCAGGATAACAAGAATAATATTAATACAGATACAAGAACGTTAGACTATTATGTTGGTACAAGTGATAGTGGCGCAGAATCTAGAAGAATAAAGTATGATATTAATGGAGTAGCTAAAACTTGGTTAATTCGTACATTAAATAAATATGAAAAAAAAATGTATTCAGCTATTGCTAATGATGGACATGGTGTTTCAGTTTATGGAACAAATGCTCATGGTGTTTCACCAGCATTCCGTATAGGAACAAATAATTAACTGAATAAATATTTTTACTCAGTTTTTGAAATTTTTACTTTTATTTATATTTTAATAATATTTATATAACAGTAAAATAATATAATTATTATGTATATTTTACCAATATAAATAGTATTAGTTTTTTATATTAATAATAAAACAGTGGAAATTATTTATTTTCCACTGTTTTGTTATATGCTTTTATATCTAGTTCATAGTTTTCTTCTTTGAATTCAAAGTCTTCTTTTTTAGATGTTATTAATCTTTTTATATAGTATGAACAAAAGTAAGGGTTTCTAGATAGAATAGGTCCTATAATATAAGTGCCTATGAAGTTATCAATAGATATTATATCTTCATTAAATGATAGTACTTTTCCTAAATGATTTTCAAAACCAATTATTTCGTTTTCTATTAAATCTGTTTTAATTCTTACATCTTTTACAATTCGTTCTTCATTATACATTACTACATAATCATAAAGACCTAAACATTTTATTTTTTTATTTGTTATTATATAATTACCAAATAATTCTAGGGAATTACCAGTTGATAGAATAAATTTTTTATCTTCTACAAATTTTTTTAAAGAATCTAGATCGTTTTTTAAATCATCTAGAGCAATTAATAAATTTTCTTCAGTTCCACTACCTATATAGATCATATCTAATTTGCTGAAGTCTTTTTTATCACCAACAGATAAATATTTTAGTGTTACTTTAATTCCTTGTTCTTCCAAATGGTATAAAAGTGTTTTTATATTACCGCTATCACCATATAAATTTAGTAAATCGTAATAAAGGTATCCAATAGTCATTTTCATTTATTTTCAGCCCCCTTAATATTATTTATAAATGGTTCTACATAATCAAAATTGAGTACTGCATAAACATTTCCTTTTGTTTCTTTCTCAATTGTTTCTTTAATATTATCTAGATTATCAAGTGTTATTATTTTATCTTCAGGAATACCTGCATATTTTATTCTTGTTGCGAAGTCATATGCATATGGTCCAGTACAAACTATTTTATCTACATTATTATCTTTATATAATTCAAAATAAATATCGTATAGCCAAGATAAATCAAAATGATTATATCTTCTACTTATTTGCCTTAATCCAAGTACTATAGTTTTTTTATCGTTATTAAGTGCTGAATATATAAGAGATAGGTTATAAGTAGCGTTATTTTCTGCTTTACAATTTAGTACTGTATATTTTCTTTTATTAACTGTAAATTCATCAAATAATTTTGTTTTAATATTTGTTTCATTAATCGCATCAACTATGATATTACTATCAATTTTAAGAGTATCAGCTAAAGCAAATGAAGCAACAATATTATATAAATTAAATAGTATGTATTTTTCAAAATTAATTTTATATTCTTCATTTATTGTTAATACTTTATTTTCTAAATCAACATTGGTTATATTATATTTAATATTTTCTCTTTTAAAATCACAATTACTGCATTCATAATTTCCAACACTACCATAATGATAATACTCAAATTTTAATTTGTGTTTACATTTTGGACAGTATAGATAATCTTTAACATCTTCCATTTTAGTAAAACTTTTTTCAGTTTTATCCATTCCAAAGTATGTTATTTCACCTTTATGAATTAAACTATATTTTCTAAGAATTGGGTCATCTCCATTTAAAATTAAATGTACATTTTTACTTAATCCTTTTAATATTTCATTAAAAACTACATCAAATGTACCTTGCCTTGGAGGTTGATCTCTTGTTATATTATTTATTATAACATGTGTTGGTTTAACAAATTTTGTGAAGTTTTTTAATGATCTTTCATCTGTTTCAATAACAAGTGCATCAGCGTTTATTTTTTTACCTTTACATCCTTTAATAATTGCAGTTGTAATACCCGCAATTAAATTAGCTCCTTCAACATTTGTACAAACTTTTAATCCACTTTTTTCTAAAATTTTTACTATTAGAGATGTAGTAGATCCTTTTCCTGCAGAACCAGTAACTAATATTATTTTATCTGGGTATTTTAATTTTCTTAAATAATTTGGAAATAATTTTAATACAAAGCTACCTGGAAAGGTAGATGCATTCTTTTTAAATAATTTTTCAATTTTAATAATTAATTTTCCTATTAATGTTCCTATCATATTACCACCTATAATGATTATAACACTTTTATTATCTAAATTAAAGTATTTTGAGTATCTCCAGCAGAAAGAGTATTTTCTTCTTTATTAAGGATTGAAATATATAAAATAATAAGTCCACTAATTAATGTCAATAAGTTCGTAAATAATAGAAGGCTTGTTTTATATTTTTCTTTTTTGTTTGTTGATTCTTTATAATTCAAGTAAGAAACATATAAAGATATAAATATAGATATTAATATTATAAGTCTGTTTTTTATAGATAAATTAAGTGCTTCATCTTTAGAATAAATATTTTTTTTATTTTCTTGAATTAATTTTTCATCAATTGTTATTGTTAATGAAATTATTGAAGCGCATATAAAAATAATAGAGGATATTAGTTGTAAATCTATATTTTTAATCTTTTTTTTCATATTTAAATATATTCATAATTTGATATAAATAGTTGTTTTTTTTTATTCAATATAGTAAAATATTTGAAGAAAAGAGTGATTTTATGGGAAGAGCTTATGAAGTAAGAAAAGCTGCGATTCAAAAGAATGGAGCAGCAAAAGCTAAGGTATATTCAAATTTTGCTAAAGAAATATATATTGCTGCTAAATCAGGTGGAACAAATTTAGAATCTAATGATAAATTAAAAGCTTTAGTTGAAAAAGCAAAAAAAAGTCAAGTTCCAAGTGATATTATTAATAGAGCAATTGAAAAAGTTAATAGTGGTGTTGATGAAAGTTATCAATCTCTAAGATATGAAGGATTTGGACCTGGCGCATCTACGTTAATTGTTGATTGCTTAACAGATAATGTAAATAGAACTGTTGGTTTAGTTAGACCTGCTTTTACTAAATGCGATGGAAAATTAGGTGTTACAAATTCAGTCGCACATTTTTATGAAAACATTGCAGTTATAAGTGTAAAAGATATTACTGAAGAAGAAGTATTTGAACTTTTAATGAATGAAGGAGTAGATATAAAAGATATTGAAACTGATGAAGATGAAGTTATTATTACAGGTGATGCTAAAGAATATAATAATATTAAAAAAGCATTATTGAATGGTAAACCAGATATTAATATTGATATTGATGAAGTAACTATGGCACCACTTGAGAAAGTAACTTTAGAAGGTGAAGATTTAGAAAAGTTTAATAAACTTTTAAATATGTTAGATGATATAGAAGATGTTCAAAATGTCTTTCATAATGTAGATTTATAATGAGTTTTTAAAACTCATTTTTTTTTTGTAAAAAATGTGTTATTATATTAATAGAGGATAGGGTATGAAAAGAAAAAGAATAAGGTATGATAGAATTATTATTGTATTAGTATTGTTTATTTTATTAATATTTGGTATAAAATTGTGCTTTAATTTCTTAAAAAAAACTAGTATAAATAGGACAATTAAGAGTAAAGGAATTATTAAAACTAATAAAGATGAATTAGATATTTGGAATAAATCTATTACATATGCTAAAAAGAATAAAGAAGAAGTAACAATACAAAGAAGAAAATATAGTGTTACTATACCTTCAAAAATATTGAAAAACGGAATGAATTTAAATATTAATTACTATAGTGAATATATAGATGAAGCATTATTTGATAATATAAAAGTGTTATATGTTAAGAAAAATGAATTATTATCTAATTCTAGTAA
>AUXO012749696.1_pt1 | contig 14795 bp, 13 predicted proteins | sample 768731 | NCBI WGS metagenome assembly AUXO01 (sample SAMN02715735, study PRJNA202380) | gut metagenome | biome: sheep rumen | host: Ovis aries | place: New Zealand: Palmerston North | reverse complement strand
TTGATAAAATAAAGAATTCAATAACCGCTGAAATGCTCTTCTTTACAGCATTTATAAGCAGGCTTGTTATCGCAACCTGGGATACCACAATGTTCCCACAGGTTGGTATAATAAGAAAAATAGCCCTGGTGCTTGTGCTGGTATGTGCTACAGCGAAAATAGTATTCTATAATACACATACATTGAGCGAGATAATAGTAATAGGCTTTTGTGGCTTCTGTGCTGTAATGAATCTGATAAAGAGTGGAAGCAATGTGTTTTTGATTCTGTTCCTGCTGGTAGTTGCAGCTCAGGGAATAGAGTTTAGAAAGATACTTCAGATATATTTAGCGGTTGTTGGTAGTATAGTGGGTTTTGCTTTCCTGTGTTCAAGTTGGGGAATAATTGAGAATTTAAAATACTGGCAAGCCGGAGAACATTTATTTAGAAATTCTTTTGGGATAACATATTGTACAGATTTTGCAGCACATGTGTTATTTTTGATACTTGCGTATTACTATCTGAGAGGATCAAAACTTAAGTGGTTTGAATACTTAATCACAGTTGGAATTGTAGTTTTTGTATATGAAACAACAAGGGCGAAACTGGATTCCATATGTGTTATACTTGTAATACTGTTTTTTGGAATAGGCAACCTTATTACAAATAGAAATGGTCTTAATAAGGTTCTCAAACATAGATGGGAATCGTTTTGGAAGATGATGGCACCTGCTTCACTATTGATTTGTCCTGCTGTCATGTTTGGGCTTACCTTTATGTATGATGAAGATGTTTCATGGATGGCAAAGCTTAACAAGACGCTATCCCTAAGGCTGTCATATGGTAATTCGACATTTAAAGAAAAAGGATTTGGATTGTTTGGACAAAAGGTGACGTTGTATGGATATGGTGGAACAACAATATCCCCAGGATATAGTTATAATTTTACAGATTGTTCCTATCTGTATATACTTATATTGTCAGGGCTTGTGATTCTGATTGCTACTATACTTGTATATATGTACATAAGTTTCAGAAATAGTGAAGATTTATACTTATTATACGCGATTACAATTATTGGGATAAACTGCATGATTGCTCATCATATGCAGGATATCAGTTATATACCGTTTATTATAGCTGCTATGGCTTCGGTTGTTCCTAAGGCTAAGGAGAAAGAGGAATATGTTAGTTCGAAAATACAGTGTTTTATCAATTTTTAAGGATATGTGGCGTGAAAAGACTGTGACGATAATTACAGTATTTGTTTGCTTGCTACTTGGCATTCTGGCAGGATTTCTTACATATCGCAGCGAGAGTAGCGAACTTACATCTATTGATGAAATGATTGCAGCAGAACCGAGTGATGACGAACCTGAATATGTGACACAACTAAGAAATTACGAGAAGAGTATGGCAGCGTGTCAAGAAGCGTATGATCTGGCGGTGGAGCAGAGAGATAATTTACAGACTTATATCGATAAATCTATTCTTATGAAAATAGATCCCAGCAATATTCAGGTAGTTTGTGCTATATACTCAGTTCAAGAATCGGCCAGAATTGGCGATATTCTTGTTGCACTTCAAACCTATATTAATGATGGCGGATTGAAAGAGGATGCTACCAGAGAAAATGATGTGGATGAACTTGAGATAGAAGGCTGGAAAGAGATTGTAATGACCGGAAATTCTGGAGAAAATCTTATTATATCTGTTTATCATTACGATGCTGATAAGGCTGCTAGGGTGATGGATATTATTCAAAAGTGTGTGGAAGCTCAGAATGGCAATGTTTCAAAAATATATGGTGAATATAATCTTGTTTTGGTTGAGAGGTCCACATACACTAGAGCTGAAGTTAATTTTGCTAATGTTCAAAATGGTCACTATAATAATTTGAAGTCGTATGAGAATTCTATAGCAGATCAGCTCATTAAAATTAATAATTTTAAAACAACGATAACTACATATAAAGAAAAAAGTGGAATAACGGAAGGTAATAGCATACAAAGAGGATTGTCAGACACGATATTATTGTATGCGGCTGTTGGATTATTTGGAGGATTTATATTAGCTTTTGTTATTATGTTGGTAATATCTTCTGTTTCAGATAAAATACAGTCTGCAGAACATCTTGAATATAGTGGGATGACGATACTTAACATTTATTCTAAAAGTAAAAAAGAATATGATATATCAATTGAAGATACAGTATTGGAAATTGAAAAAATGGTCTCAAATGAAAAGAAATTGTGCTTATACGCTCTTAGTGATGAACAATCTAATAAAGATGCTATAGACTTACTACAGAATAGTATGACTATTCAAGTTGTAGATAATAAAGAAATACTAGATTGTCCCGATGTGGTTATTGTTTTATCAAGCAGAAAAGATACATATTCTTCATTGGAAAAACGTATTGCTAAGTTATCTAGATTGAATTTTCGTTTATTAGGTATTATTGTTTGCGAATAATAAAAATTTTAATCTAGTATTAAGAAAGGTTTATTGATGGATAAGAAAAAACATATTTTTCTCGTGGGAGCCAAGAATATTGGCGCATATGGAGGATATGAAACATTTGTAGATAAGTTAACTGAATATCATCAGAATAAAGATATAGTTCAATACCACATAGCATGCAAGGCTAATGGTAGTGGCTTGATGGATGAAACTAGATTAGAAGGTGTTACAGTAATTAGTGATTCAGAATTCATTTATCACAATGCTCATTGTTTTAAAGTGACCATTAGTGAAAAACTTGGATCAGCACAAGCATTATCATATGACATAAAGTCTCTTGAAAAGTGTTGCGAGATAATAGAAAGAGATAAAATAGAAAATGCCATTATATACATTATGGCATGCCGTATTGGCATAGTCATTGATAAGTATGTAAAAAAGATACATAAGCTTGGAGCTAAAGTGTATGTCAACCCTGATGGGCATGAGTGGATGAGGGCAAAATGGAACAAGTTTACTCGTATGTATTGGAAGTATTCAGAAGCCAGAATGGTTAAGGCTGTTGATAGAGTAATATGTGATTCAAAAAAAATAGAAGAATATGTTCATGAAAGCTATGATAGTAAAAAAAAGATTATAGATACAGATTATGTTGCTTATGGCGCTGAAATAAGAAAAAGTAGCTTGGCTGATGATGAGCCGATGTTTATAGATTGGTTGAAAAAAAGAAATTTAAGAGTCGGTGATTATTATTTGATAATTGGAAGGTTTGTTCCAGAAAATAATTATGAGATAATTATTCGTGAATTCCTTAAAAGTAAAACTGAAAGAAAACTTGCAGTTGTCACAGGAATAGATCCTGATAGGCTTGTGACCTTGGACAAGAAATATAATTTTATCGCTGATGGAAGAGTAAGGTTTGTTGGAACTGTCTATAATCAGGAACTTCTTATGAAGATTAGAGAAAATGCTTTTGCCTATTTCCATGGACACTCAGTTGGTGGTACAAATCCCTCTTTGCTGGAAGCGTTGTCAAGTAGTAAGCTTAATTTGCTTTATGATGTTAAATTTAATAGAGAGGTTGCTGGAAACAGTGCATTATATTGGAATAAGGAAAATGGTAATTTATGTCAGCTGATTAATGATGTTGATAATTGGAATTCTAGCACAATAAATGAGTTTGGAGTTTTGGCAAAGAAAAGAATACAGGATGCGTATAGCTGGGAATACATTGCAAAGAGATATGCAGAAATATTTGATATATAAGAAGAGGTTAAAGTTGTGAGAAAAGTAAATGTTAGAGATATGATTTTTTACATTATCGAAAAGTTTTATGTTTTATTATTGATTGGTGTTTTGTTTTCAGTAGCATTTGGGGCTAAGTATTATTTTTCTGCTGACGATGAATATACTATGAATGATGATACAATGAAAAAACTTGATGACATACAACAATTGGATGAAAAATATAAAGAATTTTTGGAAACAGATGAATTGACGGGCATTTCACATATGAATAGTGATGTTTATTATTTTGCAAGGGTTTCATATGAAATGTCAGGCTTATCTATTGATTCAGGACTTTATGACAGAATAATGACCGAAATGGAAAGCGAAGAGTTTGGTGAAACACTAATTGAAAAAAGCAATGCAAATTTAGATGTTAAAAGTTTAAGATATTTGGCAAGTGTATGGAAAGTTGATAATGATGAATCAACTGTTATTTATTATGATTTTAAAACGGATAATGAGGATGATGCTGATAAAGTATTAAAATGTGCCAAAACAATGATTGGTGAGATAGGTAATAAGTACTTAAAGAGAGAAGGTAAGGGTGAGTGGAATTGTGTGGATGAGTGGGTACAGGAGTTCGATGATGGCAAGTACATAGAACCGTCTGTTGAATTATTTAGCAATGATATGGAAAACGCTAAAACTGCATTTGATGATGCATATGGTGGATTATCTGAAAAAGAAAAAATATGTTATAAAAAGTATTATTTAAATGAGGAAATACAGATTAATAATCGTTCTTTGATAAAAAAAACTATTACAGGATTTATCGTTGGAGCTATATGCTCTTGCTTATTACTTGCATTTGTTTATATGTTTAATTCGAAAATCAAAACTGTAGAGGAAATAAAAGATGTATATGGACTGTCAGTTATTGGAGTGATAAATAAGAAGAAAAAAACTAATAAAAGAAAATTTCTAGAAAATAAAAGATATAGATTCGACGATGTTGATTTCGTTAGGGCATTTCTTGAAACTTTACCTGAAAAAACGGCTATCTTTTATGACGATAGTAATACAGAAATTCAAGAAATCGCAAAAGAAATTTCAGTATGTGATTCAGTGTACCCGTTGATTCATACTAATTCTGAAACACAAAAAGAATGTTTGAAATATGAAAAAGCAGTTATTCTGATCGAACTCAACAAAATGGAACATAGAGAGTTTGACAGAGAGATGGAAGTTTGTAATATGCAAGGAATAGATGTTGCAGGTATAATAGCAGTTGTGTAAAGGAATAATGATGGATATCAAAGTAATAATCGCTACACATAAAAAATATAGAATGCCAGATGATGATATGTATATGCCTGTGTTTGTTGGCGCAGAAGGTAAAAAGGATTCTGATGGTAATGAATTGGACTTGGGATACGTTAAAGATAATACAGGCGATAATATCTCGAATCTCAATGGAAGTTTTTGTGAATTGACAGGTTTATATTGGGCTTGGAAAAATGTTAAATCTGATTACATTGGATTGGTTCACTATAGAAGGCATTTTGCAGTAAGTATAAAAAATGATAATGATATTTTTGATTCAATTGTAACTATAAAAGAATTAAGTCAATTTATTCCAAAAATTAGAGTTTTTGTTCCGGAAAGAAGGAATTATTATATTGAATCATTGTATAGTCACTATCAACATACTCACTATGCTATTCAACTTGATGAAACTGAAAAAATACTAATAGAATTGTATCCAGAGTATTGGGCTAATTATAGGAAGGTTGTACGTCAATCAGGTGGATATATGTTCAATATGATGATTATGGAAAAAACATTATCTGACGAGTATTGTGAGTGGATTTTCACTATTTTGTTTGAACTGAAAAACAGACTGAAAATGGATAATCTTTCGGCGTTTCAAGGAAGATTCTTTGGACGAATTTCCGAAATTATGTTCAATGTTTGGCTTGATAAAAAAGTTGAGATTGGTCAAATAAAAAAAGATGAGATAAAAGAACTAAAATATATACATATGGAGAAAACTAATTGGAACAGAAAAGGAATGGCATTTTTAAGTGCCAAATTCCTTGGTAAAAAATATGAAAAGTCCTTCTAAGATACATAGTGGTTGTTATGACATTGCCACAATTCTCTTTGTAGTTGGATATGCGATATTTCTTATTAGCATTCTCTTGTCTAACAATATAGATGGCAATCGCTTTTTTTAAAATTTGGTTTTCCTCTTCAAGTTGAGCCATTTTCAGTTGGAGTTCCTTGACCTGCTTGGCGGTAAGAACATCGCCGTCTTCGGTCTCAACCGTTGAGTATTGCTTTATCCATCCGCAAAGAGTGTTGGAACTGATAACGTATTCTTGGCAGACAGAAGACTGGCTTCTGCCATTTTTACAGAGTGTGACAAGAGTTTTTTTGAATTGTTCGTCATAACGGGTTTGTTTTGATGACATTGTGACACCTCCTTTTTTGTGTCTAAATAAATACTATATGCATCAAAACGTGTCCACTTTTATAGTATAGATCCAGTTGAGTACAACAATACATTATATTACGTATAAAAAGGCGTACTTGTATGGGGTTATAATGGAAAGGTTAATTATAACGGAAAGACATATACTGTTACAAATAGTACAGCAAAGAAATAATTAGCATAGTAAATATGATGCCATATCCTTTGTGACAATGGATGTGGCATTATTGCGTTTTTGAAAAGATATTTTGGAGTGTTTTATAAATAGTATTATTGAAAAAAGTATGGTATAATGAATTTGTGTGTGTAAAAGCTGATTATATATTGTATTTTTGAAATGTATCGAAAGGTTAAATGATGGATAATGTACAACATGTCTTTTTGGTTGGCTCTAAAAGTTTGGGTGCTTATGGTGGCTATGAGACATTTGTTAATAAATTACTGAATATCATCAGAATGAACTAAAAATTAAGTATTATGTGATTTGCAAAGTTGACTGTAGCGGTTCGATGGATGAGTCGAAACTTGAGGGAATTACAAGAATAAATGACATGGAATTTGAGTATCATAATTCGCACGGCTTCAAGATTGCTATACCTGAGAAAATGGGTTCGGAGCAGGCTGTTTACTATGATGTTGAGTCATTAAAGAAAAGTTGCGAGATAATTCGAAATGAGAATATAAAAAATGCCATCGTGTATATAATGGCATGCCGTATCGGTGTTGTTATTAAGAAATATGCATAGATGATCCATGATTGTGAGTATCGTGTTTCATTTAGAATGATTGCTACAAGAGTTCTAGTAATAATAAGAGTATTAATTTAAATATAAGAGGTCATTGATATAATGCGTATACTTCATTATTCGTTAGGCTTTCCTCCATATAGGTCGGGTGGCCTGACAAAGTTCTGTATGGATTTAATGAGAGAACAGTTTGAGGAAGGTCATAAAGTTGGGTTATTATGGCCGGGAGAGATACGTTTTCTTGATCGTAGAGTAACTATTCGAAAAGGTAAATCGGTTGATGGGATTACAAGTTATGAATTGATTAATCCGTTGCCGGTACCCTTCGATGAAGGGATAAAAGATTTTGATGCGTTTATTCAAGAGGGGGATAAAGAGATATATGATGAGTTCCTTTCTTTGATTGAACCAGATATTATCCATGTCCACACTTTTATGGGACTTCATAAAAATCTGTTAGTTGTTGCAAAAGAAAAAGGGATTCGATTGATATTCACTACACATGATTTTTTTCCGATTTGTTCAAAGGTTACTATGTTTCGACAAGGCCGAATATGTGATTCTGTGATTTCATGTGAAACATGTGGCGTATGTAATAATACGGCCTTGAGTTTAAGGAAGATGCAAGTCCTTCAGTCTCCGACATATAGAAAACTAAAAGATTCAATGCTTGTAAAAAGCATAAGAAAACAGCATAGAGATAATTACTTAGGAAATAATTATAATTATGATGATAAAAGTCTTGCTGGAACATCAATGGAGTATAAAAGGTTGAGAGATCATTATTATGATATGCTTTTATTGATGGATATTGTTCATTTTAACAGTACGGTCACTAAGATGGCTTATGATAAAGTGTTTGATTTGCCTAATAATTGTGTAATAGGAATAACACATGCAGATATTTTTGATAATAGAAGAGAAAAAAGTTTTTTATCGAATAAATTACGAATTAGGTTTTTGGGACCGCAAGGAGGGGGAAAGGGCTTTTTCTTGTTAAGAACGGCACTTGATGAGTTATGGAAACAACGTCAAGATTTTTGCTTAGATGTTCATTTTACTCCAATGGAGACATCGCCTTATATTAATAGCCATAAAAGGTATAATTATAATGAACTTGAGCAGATCTTTGATGAGACAGACGTGCTTGTAGTGCCGAGCATTTGGTATGAAACGTTTGGATATACAGTTGTTGAGGCGCTTAGCTATGGCGTTCCGGTTGTTATTAGTGGAACCGTGGGGGCAAAGGATTCTCTGGTCGATGGAGCTGGAATTGTGATTGATGAGATAGACAGCAATAAAATATATGATGTGATTAATCAATTGAACGTTGAGAAACTTAAAGCAATGAATAGGACTATCATTCATAATCAACATATTATGACAATGCATGAGATGGCAGGGAAAATTATGGAAGAATGTTATATGGAGGCGTGAGGTGTCCTTTATAGAAAATGTGCTTAAAATGGCAGGGAAAGAAAACTTTAAAATAGATGCAAAGATAAGTAAGAGGTATATATTTAATATTTGTATAAAATATGGGGTAATGTTGATTAGAGGGAAATTGTTTTCTTTTGGTTATTCAAAGATAAATAATTCTATATTTGTGGGTGACAGAGTTAAAGTTGTTGAAAAAAAATATATGAAGATTGGAGCAAAGGTAAAACTACATGATGGCGTATATATAGATGCATTATCTGAAAATGGTGTAAGTATTGGGGAAAAGGCTGTTTTAGGAAGAAATTGTCGAATAGAATGTACTGGATCTCTTGCAAGCGTGGGAAAAGGTGTATTTATTGGAGATAGAACAACATTTGGCAACGATTGCTATTTTGGTGCTGCAGGTGGTATAGAAATTGGTGAAGATGTTGTCGCTGGACAGTTTATACGGTTTCATTCAGAAAATCATCAATACGATGATTTAAATAAACTAATAAAAGATCAAGGGGTTTCACATAAAGGAATTGTTGTGGGTGATAACTGTTGGATTGGTTCGGGAGCAATCTTTTTGGATGGTGCTGAATTAGGAGATGGCTGCGTTGTTGCGGCAAATGCTGTTGTGACGAAAAAATTTCCTGATAACTCTGTGGTTGGAGGAGTTCCAGCAAAATTGATAAAAAAACGTGGTGAAAAGAATGAGTAATAAGAGACTGATAACTGTCATTGTGCCTGTTTATAAAGTGGAAGATTATTTAGATCGATGTATAGAAAGTATAGTTGAGCAGACATATAAGGACTTGGAAATTATTTTGGTAGATGATGGATCTCCGGATCGTTGTCCACAGATTTGTGATGAGTGGCAAAAAAAAGATAAGAGAATAAGGGTTATACATAAGGAAAATGGAGGCCTTTCAGATGCACGTAATGTAGCGATAAAAGAGGCGAAGGGGATTTATTATTTATTGGTTGATTCAGATGATTTTATTGTGAAAGATGCGGTTGAGAGGTTAGAGGCCTACGCAAGTGATGAAGATGTTATTGTGGCAGAGGCAAAAATATATGAGCCAGATGGAATTGTAGATCGTGTTCATACAAATATAAAGGAAAATTATGTTTATTCAGGATCTGAATATTCAATAGAAGCAATTTCCAAGGGAGAGTGGTTTGCTGCCGCATGTTATAATATGTATCGAACAGAGTTTATAAAAAAGAATGAGCTTTTTTTTAAGACAGGAATATTACATGAAGATATAGAATATGTTCCCAGATTGTTTTTGATGGCTGAAAAGGTTAAATATTTGCATTATGAGTTTTATAGATACATGATTCGAGGAGATTCGATATGCAGTATTAAAAGCTCGAAGCATTTGAATGATTTGTTTAGTACATATTCTTATTGGAAAATCTTAAATGATACTATAGAGGATGACAAATTATTCAAGTCATATTCGGGTGCTCTATCTAAATATTTTATATCAACTTGTAGACAATATCGTGTTTCTAAAAGAGTATATCCAGAAGGAATAGATGCAAAGTATCTTTTGACACATTCACTTAATGATAAGGAATTATTGAAGACAATTGTTTTTGTTCTTTTCAGATCATTATATGTGAGGTTGTGAAGTTGATTTGAAGGCGAGTGTAGAAATATGGCTATCCATTTTGTATTATTGTTTTTGATTTTTATATATAGATTATTATTCTTAGAGGGTAGTTTTTTTAAGAATAAAAAATATTTTTTGTTCTTTTCATTCCTTTCAATTGCCTTGGTTGTTGGATTAAGGGGAAGTAGTGTTGGTGAGGATACTATTCATTATTCGGAGGAATTATACAATGTGTTCCTGCAAATGAGCTGGAAGGCTGTTTTAACTCATCCAGAAGGTGTAGTGTGGAGTATTTGGGGAGAGTCAATAGAATACTTGTTTGCTATTTTGTATAAACTTGTTCAGCTGTTTAAGGGGAGTGGACAGGTTTTTATCCTTGTAGTTGCCCTGATTACATGTAATCAGTTTGCAAGGTTTATATATAGAAATATAAACAAACATGTTTTTTTTGCAACGCTAGTTTTTTTGCTTGATTCTTTGTATATGGGTGCGTTTAATGGTATTAGACAAATGCTTGCGTTGTCTATAGCTATTAATGCATATGAGTATGTAGAAAAAAAAGAATACAAAAAGGCATTTTTAATTATTTTAGTAGCATTTTTTATTCATTCTTCTGCGATAATTATGCTTCCGTTTTTAATGCTTCATTTTGTAAAGAATTATAGAAAGGGCGTTGTTATAATTGTTGCTGTTTCGATTGTAGCGCCATTGAGTATCAATGTTGTAGCAGCTGTTGTCACTAAACTTATACCCAAATATAGTGCTTATTTTATGGAAAACTATTGGACAAATAGTATTAAAGGCACACTGATATTATGGGCTATATTAATAGTTTTGATAGTTTACTTATTCGCTTATGGAATAAAGAATAAGGATGAATTTTTCGGTATTATGGGTGCGATATTATATATGACCGTAGAATTGATGGGATTGAGAATTTCAGCTTTTACAAGAATAACCTATTATTTTAGGGTTTTCTTATTAATGTTTTTCCCTGCCTGTGGAATGCGTTTTAGTAAGAAATCGAGGAATATATATTATTTGGTGATTTTTTTACTTCTTTTAGCAGAATATATCAGTTATGCATCGGTGCCTTCAAGGCAATATGTTTTTGCAGATTTTTTTTGAATAAAGGAAATGAATGTGATGACAAGTCAATTATCAAAATTGCATAGTGTTGAAGTCGAAATACTTGATTATGTAGTGGATATATGTAATGAATATGATTTGAAGTATTGCCTTGTTTATGGAACTGCACTTGGGGCTTATAGACATCAGGGGTTTATTCCTTGGGATGACGATATTGATATAGCAATGCCTTATGAGGATTATTGCAGATTAAAATCAATAATATCGAAAAATGATTCGAAATACGAATTTCAAGATATGTACAATGAAAATAATTATTTTATGACTTTTGGAAAGGTAAGAAAACGAAACACAATTTTTAAGGAAAGTATAATAGAAAAACCGCTTGATAAGTGTGGAATTTATATTGATATTTTCCCGTTGTATTATATTAATAGTAAGGGAATAAAGATATGTGTGATAAATTATTTAAAACATATTGTTAAATTTTCAACACATAGGAAGTTATATAAAGGGAAATATACAATAGCAAAATATGCAGTTAGTTCTGTTATTTCTGCCCCTGCAACTATTTTTGGAGCGAAGAGAATATTATATATGCTTGACAAGTATATAAAAAAGAATGATTCTAAAACAGGAAAATATTTGGCTGAATTTGATGAAACAGGAATGATACAAGCAATAGAAAGTAGTATATATTTCCCTACCATAAAGCTCAAATTTGAAGATAAAATGTATGAGGTGCCTGGTAAAATAAACGATTATTTAACTATCGCTTATGGGGAAGACTACATGACTTTACCACCTGTAGAAGAAAGACATACACATATGCCTTCAGTGTTAAAGTTTGGAGATGAATAAATGATACCTAAAGTAATACATTATTGTTGGTTCGGCGGGAATGAGATTCCAGAAAAAGACAGGGAATGTATTCTTTCATGGAAAAAATACATGCCGGATTATGAAATCAAGGAATGGAATGAACAAAATTTTGATATTAATTGTTGCCAGTATGTTAAAGATGCATATAAAGCAAAAAAATGGGCGTTTGTGAGTGATTATGCTAGATTTTGGATTTTGTATAATTTTGGTGGAGTATATTTTGATACTGATGTTGAAATAATAAAATCTGTAAATCCAATATTGAAAAATGGACCATTTATGGGATTAGAAAGTGTGGGAAATGTTAATCCAGGGTTAGGGCTTGCCGCGAATTCTGGGATGGATTTATTTAAAGATGTTTTGGAGGATTATCATAATTCTAATTTTTTTCAATATCCAGGAGTGCAGACTGATCAGAATGTGGTAGGTAAGGTGACAAATATTCTTTTGACCAAAGGGTTTGATGCTGAATCCTTGGATGTTCAAAAGGTTGGTGGGGTGACTATTTATCCGCCAGAATTCTTTTGCCCAATGAATTACAGGACACATGAAGTGATAATAACTGATAATACGTATTCAATACATCACTATGCAGCGTCATGGATAACAAAAGAAGAAAAAAAAATAGAGAAATATGAGAGCTATATAAATGATATCAGTGGCTTAAAAAAACTGGGGTTGAGGCTTAAAATAGTTATATTGAAGATTTCGAACAAATATAAAAATTTGGGATTATTTGGACTAATTAAATATATTGTTTGGAAAGTAAGACATAGATAGTACATTTATTCTTAATTCTTTTGTTTGTGCATTTGTAGGACTGATAATGAATAGATATAAGTATCTGATAAAAAATGTTGGTATTATGACACTAAGTAGTTTTGCAACTAAACTCTTGGCCTTTTTTTTAGTACCATTATATACGAATATTTTAAGTACAGTTGAATATGGCATTTATGATGTATTGAATATCACTGTCGCAATCCTTTATCCTATCTTGACGGTAAGTATTGGCGATAGTGTGATGCGGTTTACATTGGATAAGCAGTATAATAAAGAGGATGTATTAAGGATAGGAATCCGGTACCTGTTATTGGGGAATTTGGTAGTGGCATCATTTGTTGGTATTAATTATTTTTTTTCAGTAATTCCAATTCTTAAGGAGTATTCAATCTTTTTTTTCTTGATGTATTTTGTTCAGTCGGCATCAAGTATCATTATAGCATATTCACGTGGAAGCGAGAATATAGAAAAGCTTTCTATATCTAGTGTTATTTCAGTTTTATTGACGTTGGGATTGAATGTAATATTCCTTGTGGTGTTGAAACTAGGATTAAAAGGGTATTTTCTTGCGAATATAATTGGTCCTGTTGCCCAATGTTTTTATTTGATTATTGCTACAAAAGCATTTAAAGGATTATGTGGTTTAAAAAATAATATAGAATTGGAACGAGCTATGACTCAGTATAGTGGGCCGTTGATTGCAAATAGTATCGCATGGTGGGTTAACAATGCCTCAGATAGATATGTGGTTATCCTGTTTTGCGGTCTTGGTGTCAATGGAATCTATTCTGTAGCTTCGAAAATACCTTCGATTTTGAATATTATACAGACTATTTTTAATCAAGCATGGACGTTATCTGCTGTTAAGGATTTTGATCCAGAGGATAAAAATGGGTTCTTTAAAACAACATATAGTTTATATAATTGTATATTGATATTATGCTGTTCCTTGCTGATTTGCTCGGACAAATTGTTATCTAAAGTTATTTATGCAAAGGAATTTTATCAAGCGTGGCAATATGTTCCTTGGCTGACGATTGCTATTGTTTTTGGTTCGCTTTCAGGTTATTTAGGTGGTTTTTTTTCTGCTGTTAAAAATTCGAAGACTTTCGCATCGTCAACAATAATAGGAGCAGTAGTAAACATTATATTAAATTTAATATTTACTCCAATTATAGGTGCGATGGGAGCGGCTATTGCTACAGCGGTTTGTTACATGGTTGTATGGGCAATAAGGCTTATTCAAAGTAGTAAATATATAAGAATTCAAATAAAACTTGGTAGGGATATTGTTGCTTACTGTATATTGATAATTCAATCGATAGTGATTCTCGTTTTTGAAGGAGAATTTATGTATTTATGCGAAATTATATTATTTGTTGTAATAATGGTTTTGTTTAGGGAAGAAATGAAATTAGTTTTCAGCAAGTTTATTAAAGCGATTCGTGCATTTTGTAATAAGATTTTAGGAGTCAAGGATGCAACTGATTGATAAGGTTAGAAAGCATGGGATACGAGAAAGCATAAATATTTTACAAAGTAAAATAAATGATAGATTAGTGTGCTTTTTTAATGTTTTTCCTTTTGATGAGAACCTGATTGTTCTTGAAAGTGAAGGGGATTTATCGGATAATGCATATGCCTTATATGAGTATATGGAATCGGGTGGATATTTAAAGAAATATAAGGTTGTTTGGCTGGTAAATGATCTAAAAAATGCCACAAAATATCATACTAATAATACGATGTTTGTTGAAAAATATCCTAAAAAAATCAGCTTTAAACGTGATAAGTTGTTAGGAACGTGTAGATGGTATATTTATGATCATTGTAATGTTTTGCCAAATATAAAACGGTCACACAAAAAGATTACGGCATATTTATGTCATGGATTTGCTGGATTTAAAGCTCCTAAGGGAGTAGATTTATCTGTTCCCAATTTTGATGATTATCTGTTTGTGACTGGCGAAATTCCCAAAGAGTTAGTCCCGTTAAGCAGAAATGTCAATAATACAAAAGTCGAAGAGTTGGGGTTTCCTAGGATTGATTACTTTTTTTTACATAATCAAGATATTATGGCTTGTG
>AUXO010327435.1_pt1 | contig 14795 bp, 12 predicted proteins | sample 768731 | NCBI WGS metagenome assembly AUXO01 (sample SAMN02715735, study PRJNA202380) | gut metagenome | biome: sheep rumen | host: Ovis aries | place: New Zealand: Palmerston North | reverse complement strand
GGTATGCCTTTTTGGCCCGCAAGGTGCTGACTAACAGGAAGCACAAGGCGGTTGCCAAAACGGACAGCAGAGGCGGCCGCCCCTACGTCCTCGCCTTGCGGCGACGATTGATAATTCACGTGGCGGAGCCCGTGACGTAGGGGACGCCATAATCGGCGTCCCGCTGCGAATCCTGTGCACAGCCTGTTGAATGATAGTGGAAAGCAGAAAAGAGCAGTAAAATGCAGTGAAAAACGGTGGCGGACAGTAAAAAAATAGGGCATATCCCTGACCGCCCGTAGGGGTTCGCGCGTGGCGAACCCGCCGTGAATCCTGTGTACAACCAGAATTTATGCCAAATGGCACACGGTCGTCATACAATCCAGAAATTCCAGGATGCGCAGCATCCATCTGATTCCAAATAGGCGGCGATGCGCCAGCGAATCCGAATCGCGATGGTTTTACTAAAAACTAAAAACTACAAACTGCAAACTATCTTTTATCGATGAACGACCTACGACGAACAATCAGCATTTCCGGACTGCGGACGGCTAACTGCGGACTGCGGCGGCGCCATCAGGCGCCCCTCGTGCATAAATCCGCAAAATGTGGTAAACTAAAAGAACTGTTGTTATTTCTCTAACCCATCCACTACAAACTAAAAACTCGGTGCGCCAGCACCGCCACTCCACAAGTGAAAGAGGTCGAAACTGTGTCTATCAAAATCATCATCGCCGCCCATAAAAAATACTGGATGCCGACGGATCCGGTGTATATTCCGGTCCATGTCGGTGCCGAAGGGAAATGCCAGGCCGGTTCCATTAAAAATCCCCGCTGATCCGTAGCGATTACGGTATGGCGGGGATTTTTTTCTGCAAGATTCGGGAATTTATGGTAAAATAGAAATCATTGGATTATGTTCTGAATTGAAGGTTTCTTTGATAGCGAGGTGAAATTTATCGTGCTTCTATATCGGTATAGACCCATAGAAACAGGATTAAAAGAATTACAGAATTTTTCTATATATTTTTCACCCGTATCGAAATTAAATGATCCTATCGGAGAAGGGGAGTTTAATGTATATTGGCAAGGCGATTCTATTGCTTGGAACGGCTTATTGCGCAATTATATCTGTAGTATGTTTATTGCTATGGAGCAGTTCCTTTTAGGTGTAGATCGAAATGATATACAAAAGTGTGCAGCAATTGTAGATATTCATGTGTTTGATGATGTTCCTATGGGCAAAAGATTGTCTGCAATACAAGAAAAATTTTTAATGGATGATAAAGTGAAAGTATGGCTTGATATGGTAAGTCATACAAATGATAGAATTTATGAGCATACTTTAGCTTTACTATTAACTCAGATTCATGGAATAGCTTTGAACATTGTTTTGGAGCAGTTTGTTCATGATAAAGTTATTAATCAGAACGTGCTTGATCAGCAATGTAAATATTTTTGTAAAAAAGAATTGCCGCTAAGTATTTTCAAATTGTTAGTCCAAAAAATTTTGAATGCAGTAGATGATGAAGCGGAAAAATGTTTGAATAATAAAAAAGATGCAGCTTTTTTTGTCGAAATGAATTCCAATGAAAGGAAAAAAGCTTTATTTGATATTTACACATCTTTTCCTAACTTCTATGTCAAATGCTTACAAGAAATATTATACCCGCATTCATATATTGCATGCTTTACGGAGAATCCTAATAATAAAGTCATGTGGGGGAATTATGCAGGAGCTCAACAAGGTATTTGCATGATTTATGAAACCGATGATAAAAATAGGATTTCATTAACTGACATGGAGAATCATACTTGCAATGACTATTCTATTGAACCGGTACTTTATGATGACAAATTAGAAGAAGCTAATTTCTTTGAATTACTTGGAACGTTGAATTTGAAGCAGTTATATAGCTGGTTAACGACTCCTGATAAGAGAAAAAGCGATATACTTAATTGCTATTATTCGGATAAGCATAAGTGGCGTGATAGATATTGGGGTATCTTTCATAAACGCTTTTTTCGAAAAGCAATGGGCTGGTCTTATGAGCAAGAGTCTCGTGTAGTAATATCTGACTTATTTTTAAATCAGGGGAATGATGAAGGAAAATTACTGAAAGTCGATTCAAAGAATGTATATGGTGTTATTTTAGGGATGAAAGTTGAAAAAGGTCGTAAAAAAGAAATAATCAAGCGAGTCATTGAATTGCGAAAGGATGAGCAATTCAAGAATTTTAAGATTTTCCAGGAAGATAAAAAGTTAAATGGAGAACTTTATCCCAGAGAAATGGCGATATATCCTGAATTAGAAAAAATAATGGATGATGCTGAAGGGAGATAGGTAATGAAGATTGTTCATGTTACAGAGTGTTTAGCAGGCGGTGTGCTCACTTTTTTGGTGAATTTGACGGCGCAGTTGGACCAGGAAAAGCACATAATTATATATGGTAAGCGCGATAATACACCGAAAAATGTAGAGAGGCTGTTTGGTGATAATGTCTCTCTGATTTATTGGAAAAGTGCGCAGCGGGAAATTCGTCCTAAGCAGGATTTTGCTGCTTTACGGGAATTGCTCCACGACTTAAAGCAGATTTCGGATATTGATATTTTACAGCTTCATTCCAGCAAGGCAGGTGTCTTAGGGCGTGTCGCGTCGCGGCTATTGGGGTTACAGAAACGTACCTTCTATTTGCCTCATGGCGTTTCCTTTGCCCGACAGGATGTGAGTCTGAAGAAATGGCAGTTTTATATTTTGATTGAAAAAGCTGCCAATGCGTTTGCTGGCACTGTCATTGCTTGTTCCTCTTCGGAACGGGATTTGTTAACGGCCAATGGCATTAAAAACGTCGTCGTCATCAACAATGGGATTGCTGTCCCTGATAAGGAACCGATGTATAAACAGCCGGGAAAACCAATAGTCTTTGGCACAGTAGGACGGATTACATTCCAAAAAAATCCGCAGCTCTTCAATCAGATTGCCCAACATTTTCAAGGTGATGATCGAGTAAAATTCCTTTGGATCGGCGACGGCGAACTGCGTCATGAAATTCAGGAAAACGACCAAGTGCAAGTAACCGGCTGGGTGAAGCCCGATGAAGTGCAGAACTATCTAAAGCAAGTAGATGTCTATCTTTCTACCTCTTTATGGGAAGGCTTGCCCTTGTCCGTTTTGGAAGCTATGGCCTTAGGAAAACCGCTTCTGCTGTCCGACTGCGTAGGTAATGTGGACACGGTAGAGCAGGGAGCCAATGGCTTTTTATATCATGATGCGGCAGAAGGTATTAACTCGATACAGAAAATCTTGGAAGTTTCTTCAGATGAGATTTTACAGCTGGAAAAAGCATCCTACAAACGAGTCATAGATAAATTTTCTTTGAGCAGATTAAAAACGCAGTATCAGTCGCTATATAATAGTATTAAATGACAAAGGAGTTCTATATATGAATATTAAAGCATTAATTGAAGATCACGAGCAGGCTGTCCGCGGCTTAAAATTAAATTGCATCCCGACGATTGAAAAGATGGCAGCTATTTGTTGTGCAGCTATCAAAGACGGGCACAAAATACTGTTTTGCGGCAATGGCGGCAGTGCGGCGGATAGTCAGCACTTGGCGGCTGAATTCGTGGGCCGCTTTGTAAAGGAACGTCAGGGGCTGCCTGCGATTGCTTTGACGACAGATACGTCTATTTTGACGGCGATTGGCAATGACTATGGTTATGATGATGTGTTCAGACGCCAGGTCGAAGCTCTCGCTGTGAAGGGGGACGTACTCGTAGGCATCTCGACATCCGGCAATAGTGAAAATGTTGTAAAAGCCTTCGAACAGGCAAAAAAACAAGGCGTCACAGTTATGGCCTTTACCGGTGCAAAAGACAGCAAAATGAGTGCTTTGGCGGATATTACCCTGCAGGTGCCTTCTACATTTACGGCACACATTCAGGAATGTCATATTTTGGTAGGCCATATCCTTTGCAACGCTGTCGATGAAATGTATTGATCCTTAGTTGGGCGGTTTTATATAACATGACAAATTCGAAGAAAATGAAAATTTTAGTGGAGTTGATGCACGGCATGGGGGATACCGTATGTGCCCTTCCGATGCTGAAAGTGCTTCGAATGAGTTTTCCTAATAGTGAGATTACGGTCCTTACCAAATTTGCCAGTGCATCAGATATCATTGAAGACTCGCACATAGGGATTGATCATATTGTCTGTCTTGACATTTATAAAGATATCGGCAAAAGCCTTTCCGTATTATGGAAATTACGGAAAAGTAAATTTGAGTATGGCATTAGCAGCTGTATAACGCCGGTGCGGAAAGCCAATCTTTTTATGAAAATCGTGAACCCAAAGCATATCGTTGGCTGGCAGAAGCAACATTTATTTTTTGATCTTCTCGAAGATAAATATCACTTCGTGGAAGCTAACTTGCTTTCCATTCAAGAAATCTGCGATATCCCTCAAGGGAAAATGTATCCTAAGATTTATCCTGATGAAATGAGCACAGCAAAAATCAGGACAGAAATAGGCGCAGAAAATGCAAAGCGGAAAATCATCGGTATCTGTATTGGCAATGCCGATTACAGCTTGAAAAATAGATTCCTACGTACTGGCAAAGTATATACTCGTTCCTGGGGCATCCAGAATATGGCCGCTCTGATTCAATTATTAGTTCAGGAAAATGTGACGATTGCCTTGATTGGCGGGAAAGCGGAAATTCCACTGGTAGATTATATTCGAAAGCACGTCCCAGCATCGCCTAAAATCATTGATTTTGTTGGAAAAACGACGATTAAAGAATCAATTGCTCTGGCTTCCTTATGTGACTGCGTCTTTGGCGTAGATACGGGGATGCAGCATATCGCAGCTGCAGTAGGGACAAAGACAGTATCCGTATTTGGACCGACTAATTTTCATACGCATGGCGCGTATTCTGAGGGCGCTAAATTTTTAGCCAATAAGGGCTGCTGTCCTACTCAGTACTGCTACGGGACCTCCAATTATGTAAATTGTCCGGAAAACAGAAAGTGCCTGACTTCAATTTCTCCTGAACGGGCTTTTATTGAAGTGAAGGATATATTGTTCGACAAGTAAAGGATGTAGATGATGAAGACCGTACAAATTTTATTATCCTCATATAACGGAGAAAAATATATTTCTCGACAGATTGATAGTATACTTCAACAAAAAGACGTTGAGGTTCACCTTCTCATTCGTGATGATGGTTCGACAGACGGGACAAGAGCTATCATCAAAGAATATGAGAAAAAATATCCTGCAAATGTAAAAGCTGTTTTAGGTGAAAATATGGGTTGGAAAAAGAGCTTTTTTACTCTTTTACAACTTGCCGGTGACTACGATTATTATGCCTTCGCTGATCAGGATGATTACTGGTATGAAGATAAAGAGATTAGTTCCATAAAGGTAATGGAAGATGATCCTGCAGAAGGACCTAAATTGGTTCAGGTGGATTATATAACTACAGATGAAAATTTACAGCCTTTGAATCCTCAGCCAGAAGCTCGACCAATTATTCCGCAGCATCATGATGAAATATTTGCTGAGGAATTTTTTCAAGGTTGCTGTATGTCTTGGAATAAGAAAGCGATGCATTTATTGAAAATGTACACTCCCAAACAAAATTATGGACATGACTATTGGGTTGGGGTAGTATGTTCTTTATTTGGGAAAACTTATTTTTTACCTCAAGCTAAATTTTCTTATGTGCGGTATTCAGATAATGCTTCAACTACAGGGAATCAGCTAGCTGGTCAAATTGCTCGCTTTAAACGATTCATCCATGGAGAAAAACAATTATATTATAATATTGGAGAAGATATCTTAAAAGGGTATAGTAGTTTATTAACTGATTATGATAGAAATATGTGTCTTGACTTGATTAACTATAAGCATAGTCTTAAAAGAAAAATAAAACTTTTATTCAACTACCATCTTAGAAGACGGTCGATTCGAGGAAGCTTGTTTTTTAAATTTAGTATACTGTTAAATCGCTTTTAATTTAAGTATATAATTAGGAGATCGTGGTATGATATCTATTGCCCTATGTACATATAATGGAAGTCGATATATAGCCCAGCAGTTACAGAGTATTATAAAGCAAACAGTACAGCCGGATGAAATTATTATTTGTGATGATCAATCTACTGATAATTCCGTAATAATTGCAAAATCGGTATTGGAAAAATGGAATGGAAGATGGCAAATCATTGTTAATGAAAAGAATTTAGGCTTTAGAAAAAATTTTCAAAAGGCAATATTACTCTGTCAAGGTGATATTATTTTTTTATCTGATCAAGATGATGTGTGGGATAAAAGAAAAATTGAAATCATGCTGCAGGCGTTTGAAGATAAAAACGTAATTTTAGCATTTCATGATGCGGAACTAGTGGATGAAAATCTTAAACAATTATATCCTTCCTTTTGGAAGACAATGAATTTTGATCCCACATTATTTCAAAATAATGATTTTCGTATTGTCTTTCTTCAAAACGTTATGCAAGGGGCTGCTTGCTGCTTTCGTAAAGAACTATTTTATAAAGCCATTCCCTTTCCTGTAGATGTTATTCATGATGAATGGTTGCTGTTAATTGGGTTATGTGAAGGCAAAGTGGTTCCCGTTAGTAAAGCATTGCTGAAGTATCGACAAGCCTGTAATGTTATTGGAGGAAAGCCATTAACTAATATGGACAAAGTTCATAAATGGCTAGGGAGTATACATAATGCAGTTATAGGCCATATAACGTATTTGAAATCTAGAGAATATACTTTTCATTGTTTAAGAGAAAAATATGCCTCTACAAATGTAACTTCTGATTTTTATAGTGATGCATGTGCTTTTTATGAATTTCTTTTAAAACGCGTAAAAGGGATAGGAATCTTTTTTCCTAGTCTTTCGCTGAAAGAATATGCTGATTGGTATCCAAAACTAATAGCAAGAAAACAGTGGTGCAAAGATAAGCTTACTATTTTTAAATAAGTAAAGGATGGTTGTGGATGAGTTTTTTTAAACGTATAAATATATATATAATAGAACAATATATTTTTTTTGCACTTATTTTATCAATTCCTTTTACTGATTTTTCTGTAAAACTTCCTATCGCAGGCTATTATTTGCCGCATTTATTTATTGTTTTAGGTGTTGGAACAATTTTTGTTGAAGGGCTACAACATGGCTTTCGGTTTTCTCGTTTAGAGAAACTTTTTTTTGCTTTTATGGGTATTACTTTTATTTGGTATATTATAAGCAATTTTCATGGTTTTTTTACATATTCTTTTTTTGATCAATCACATTGGGCTGATTTAAAAGAAATTCTTTTTTTGGAAAAAATTTTCCCCGATTTTTTTATAGACAATAATAATTTTGCCATTCAAATAGCGACTTTATTATATTTCGTTCGTATGAGTTTTATGGAATGCCTTTATGTTTATGGCACTTTATTTTTGGTCATTCACCTTTATCAAAATAATCCTCGGAAAGGATTTTATGTTTTTGAAAAAGCTATTATGATTCTTGTCACTATTATTATTATGTATTCTTTGATTGAAATACCCGCATTGATGGGAAATGAAACATTTAAATCTTTTTTATCTATAATAAATTATCATACGATGAGTATTAACCATATCAACGAAGGGTGGCCACCTGTATTTTGGCCTTTACAGATTAGAAGTATTTTTGCTGAACCAAGCTTTTTTGGACTAGGAGCTGCAGTTATTTTCCCGATTTTACTCTATTGGTGTATTTTTTCTAATAAGAAAATATGGTTAAACGAAGGTGTCGTCTTTGCTTATGTTCTTCTGGCATTTGCTACTCGTTCGCGGACGGCTACTGTATTAATTTTAGCAGAATTAGTTTTATTCATATTTGCACTTTTTTTGATGAAAAAGCTAAATTTAAGAAAAATATTAAAAATTATAATACCCACTGTTGTGGCATTTTTTATCTCGTTAGCCATGACTTCGATGTTTGTTGGAACATGGTATGATAGAAGTAATGAAAATCATTCTATCACATCTATGGCTGATAATTATGTAGAAGATAATGTTACTTCTGTTGTTGATAGTTCACAAGGGGGACAAAAACGTAGTAACAGTATTCGTAATACATTAAATAAAGCATATATAAGTGTAGGGCAAGAGCATCCTATTTTTGGCGTTGGTTTTGGTATGACTTCTTATTATTTAGATGAGAAAATTCCTAAGTCGGAAGCTAAAAATAATGAACTTGAACATTATTCCAAAGATTTACATGAACAAGGTGAACGCAAAGTAGGATTTCCGGTTTTAAATTATTTTGCTTATCAATTTGCTGCCTATGGTTGTGTTGGGGTAATAATTTATTTATTACCTGTGTTTTATGTTTTATTTTGTGTAGTTAGAAAGAGAAAGACGCTTTGCATGGAAATATTTATATTGCTAATAGCGTTGGTAGGTTCGTTGGCATCTTGCTTTAGTAATATCCCTTTGGCTTCAATTTATTTAATTATTGGATTATTGACTTGCTTTACTTATCCCAATTTCGACTGTTGAAGACGGAAATTTGGTACTTTATATTAAGTACATGAAAATTTAGGGAGAATACATTTCATGATTTCTACAGGTGTAGTTGTTACCAACTTTATATGGAAATTTGCCGAACGATGTGGGGCTCAGCTGATTTCTTTCATTGTTTCCATTATATTGGCTCGCATATTGATGCCGTCTGATTATGGTGTCATTGCGCTCTGCATGGTTTTCATTTATATCCTGCAGGTTTTTGCGGACAGCGGCTTGGGGACAGCTTTGATACAGAAGAAAGATCCGGATAATTTGGATTATTCGACGGTCTTCTTTACCAATATCGGTATTTCCCTGGTCTTATATGCAGGTATGTGGATAGGGGCTCCGTATATTGCTGATTTCTATGCCATGCCCTCCTTAGTGCCGCTGATTCGGGTACTCAGCCTGATTCTGATTAGCAATGGCTTGCGGAATGTGCAGCAGGCCTATGTGGCCAAGCACATGATTTTTAAGCGTTTTTTTTACTCTACTTTGGGAGCGTCGATTTGTTCTGCCATCGTAGGGATTGGCATGGCTTATCATGGCTTTGGTATGTGGTCGCTGGTGGCACAGCAGTTATTTAATGGCTATGTAGGGACCCTGATTTTATGGCTTACGGTCCCTTGGCGGCCGTCTCTGACGTTTTCTTTTTCCCGGCTGAAGTCACTTTTTTCCTTTGGCTGGAAGTTGTTGACCTCTGCTTTGATTGCGACCGGGTACGATCAGTTGTGGCAGCTCATTATCGGCAAAGTGTATTCGCCTGCTGACCTGGCGTATTTTAATCAGGGGCAGAAGTTTCCGCAGGTTATTGTGACCAATATCAATACGTCGATTGACAGCATCCTGCTGCCGACGATGTCGAGCGAACAGGACCACCGTGACCGGGTCCGCGGTATGACGCGCCGGGCAATTAAGACGAGCATCTTCATTATGGCGCCTTTGATGATTATTCTGACCGCCTGTTCGGACCACGTCGTCACTTTGGTCTTGACTGAAAAATGGCTTCCTTGTGTACCGTTCCTTTGTGTTTTTTGCATTAATTACATGTTTTGGCCGGTCCACACGGCGAATTTGAATGCGATTAATGCCTTGGGACGCAGTGATATTTTTCTAAAATTGGAAATCATCAAGAATATTATTGGCCTCAGCATTGTCTTCTGTACGATGCAGTACAGCGTCATGGCCATGGCGTATGGGACTTTAGTGAGTGGTGTTTGCAGTCAGGTTGTCAATGCTTGGCCGAATAAAAGGCTGCTGCATTACAGTTATTGGCAGCAAGTACGTGATTTCATTCCCAGCGTCTGCCTTGCAGTGATAGCGGGGGCAGTAAGTTATTTTATTGGTTTCTTGAACTTGCCGCTTATTTGGCTTTTACTGCTGCAGGGGTTTGTAGGGGTGATAGCTTATTTGGTACTAGCCTATGTTTTCCGACTCGATTCGTTCATGTATTTAGTTAATGCAGTACGGCGAGTGATTTAATGATAAAAGGATGGAGACTATGCAGAAAAAACTTTTACTTCTGGGGGGATCCAGATATCTGATTCCAGCTATTAAGGCAGCTCATGATTTAGGGGCCTATGTGATTACTTGTGATTATCTGCCTGATAATTATGCTCATAAGCTTTCAGATGAATACCATAATGTAAGTATCATTGAAAAAGAAACTGTTTTAGATTTAGCTCAAAAATTACAAATTGATGGTATTATGTCATATGCTACGGATCCCGGCGTCGCGACAGCTGCTTATGTTGCGGAAAAAATGGGTTTGCCAGGGAATAACCCCTATGAATCTGTGGCTATTCTGCAGAATAAAGGCCGTTTTCGCGCTTTCTTACGTGACCACGGGTTTAATGTTCCGCAAATGATGACGTATAAGTCGTGGGAAGCAATTCTTCCGGATTTAAAAAAGATTCAGTATCCGGTTATTGTCAAACCTACAGATTCAGCAGGCAGCAAAGGCGTGACGAGAGTAGATTGTGAAGCTGATTTACAGGCAGCTGTCCAAATTGCGCTGGATCGTTCTATTGGCAAGGAATGTATTATTGAAGAATTTATTGAAAAGAAGGGCTTTTCTACAGATACTGATAGCTTTTCTGTCGATGGCAATTTGGTTTTCTTTTCGCTGAATGATCAGTGGTTTGATGATAATGCGGCGAATATCTACACGCCGGCTGCTTACAGCTGGCCGTCGACGATGCCGGAACAGTATCAAACAGAAATCAAGAATGAAGTACAGCGTTTATTGAAGCTGCTGCATATGGGAACATCTATTTATAACATTGAAACGCGGATCGGCAGCAACGGGAAAGCGTATATCATGGAAGTCTCTCCGCGTGCCGGCGGCAACCGTTTGGCGGAAATGCTCCGATATGCCTGCGGTCAGGACTTGATTAAAGCTTCGGTACAGGGGGCATTAGGTTTACCGATTGATACGTTGAACCAGCCTGTTTACCAAGGATATTGGGGTCTTGTGGTACTTCATAGCGAGCAAGAAGGCATTTATCAGGGGATTACTTTTGATAAAAAGTTGGAAGATAAAATTGTTGAAAAAGATCTCTGGGTTCAACCAGGCGATAAAGTCGAACCCTTTACGGGAGCCAATGAATCAATGGGGACGTTGGTTTTGCATTGTTCAACACATGACGAATTAGTACAGTGCTTGCAAAACATTAAAAAGCTGGTTTCAATAAAGGTGGTGAAAGCATAATAATGCATAGAGAAATAGGTGGCTATTTTGAACTCGATACATATCAAGGGAAAGAATATTATCCTGATGCAATACCGTTAAATTCAGGACGCAACGCAATTGCATTACTTATTAAGGTTCGGGCGTATACTAAAGTATATGTACCTTCATTTTGCTGTGATGTTGTAATAGACGGTGTTATCAAAGGAGGAGCGCAGCCAGCTTTTTATGCTGTCGATGAAAATCTAATGCCGATATTTCCTGTACAATTGGGAAAATCAGAAGCATTGCTGCTCATTAACTATTATGGACAATTAGATGGTCATATTATTCGTCAATATAAAGAAAAATATAATAGGATTATTCTTGACAATACTCAGGCTTTTTTCCAAAAGGCACTGCCTGGAATTGATACGGTTTATTCGTGCCGAAAGTTTTTTGGTGTTTCTGATGGTGCCTATTTAAGTGCAGATATAGTCATTGATAAATGTCTCGAAGTGGATCGTTCGGCTGAAAGAATGAATTTTGTTTTAGGCCGATTTGAAGAACCTGCTTCTAACTATTATGCAGAAGCCTCAGCCAATAATGATGTCTTTACAACGGAACCTATTAAGTATATGTCAAAGATTACGCACAATCTTTTGAGAGCACTGGATTATTCATATATTGCTGAAGTACGAAAGAGCAATGCTGATTATTTGCATAAGAAGTTGGAAAAGGATAATTGCCTTTCTTATCGTATAACGGGCGGCGATTTTATGTATCCGCTTTTATTGAAAAAAGAAATTGATGGGGCCAGAGTTCGCAAGTCTTTACAGCAAAAGAAAATTTATGTCCCTTGTTTATGGCCTAATGTACTGGAAAGTGAAACACAAGAATCTACAGCGTACTATTTGGCGAATAATATCATCCCATTGCCATGTGATCAGCGTTATAACAACGATGACATGCAATATATAGTGGATATCTTGAAAAATTTAATTTAGGAGTGTGAATACCATGAAAAAAATTATTTTATTTGGAGCGACGGGGAATGTTGGTTCTTATATGGTTAAATACATGTCGGAATATTTCCGAGGGACAAAATATCAAGTTGTTGCTTCTGGGCGCAGAAAAACTGATGCATTCGATCAATTTGGTGTACCATATATAGATGTAGATATTACTAAGCCTGAAGATTTTGATAAATTACCTAAAGATGATGTTTATGCCGTCGTTCTGTTGGCAGCCGTTATTCCTTCTTACATGAATGAATATCATTCGGATCGCTATTTGAAGACGAATATTTTAGGTACTTATAATGTGTTGGAATATTGTCGGAAAGTGCATGCTGACCGTATTTTATTCTCGACAACGGTTTTCGATATTTCTCTGTATGAAAAAGATGGGGCCGTATTGAGTGATGATCTTCCTAGTAATTTCAGCTATAAAGGGGATCATACTGTTTACGTTATTTCAAAGAATACGGCGATTGAGTTGATTAAACATTATCGGTGTCAGTATGGACTGCATGGTTTTATTTTTAGGTTCCCGACTATTTATGCGTATAGTCCTTTCCAGTATTATTATCCTAATGGCGTTAAGACGATGAGGCCAATTTATCGGTTTATAGAGACCGCTAAAAAAGGAGAAACCTTAGAGCTCTGGGGGAATCCGGAATATGCGACAGACATGGTTCATGTATATGATTGCAGCCAGATGTTTTGCAAGGCCATTGAAGCTGATGCGGATAAAGAAGATATTTACAATGTAGGGACAGGTATGCCGGTTACTTTACAACACAAATTTGAAGCCATTATCAGCGTTTTTTCGCCGAAAGACCATCCGTCTCAGATTGTATATAAACCAGAAAAAGAAAATACGGGCGGTTTTTTGATGGATATTACAAAAGCAAAAGATAAGTTAGGCTATAAGCCTGTTTATACAGTAGAAAAGTTATTCGAAGATTTTCGTGATGAAATGAAAATTAATCGATTTAAAGAATTGCGACTTCCGCAGTAATTGCTGAGTATGTAAAATCATATGCTCTTTGGTAATTAAAACTATTTATGTAGGAGGGTTAACAATGGATAAGCGAATTTTGGTAACAAGATCTTCGATGCCGCCGATGGATGAATATGTAAATGAAATAAAGAGTATGTGGCAGACTCACTGGTTGACAAACATGGGCGAAAAGCATAAGGCCCTTCAAGCGGAATTGGAGAAGTATCTGGGGGTCGAAAATATCGATTTGTTTACTAACGGCCATATGTCTTTGGAATTGTCTTTGCAGGCCATGGATTTGCAGGGCGAAGTCATTACCTCGCCGTTTACCTTTGCTTCGACGACGCATGCGATTGTCCGAAATGGGCTGACGCCTGTTTTCTGTGATATCAATCCTGTCGATTTTACGATGGACGTCAATAAAATTGAATCGTTGATTACGGATCGAACTTGTGCTATCATGCCGGTTCATGTATACGGGAATGTCTGCAATGTTGAAGAAATCGAACGTATTGCCCATAAATATGAATTGAAGGTCATTTATGACGCAGCCCATACTTTCGGAGTACGCTATAAAGGCCAGAGTACCGGTGCTTTTGGCGATGTATCGTGCTTTAGTTTCCATGCGACAAAAGTGTTCAATACCATTGAAGGCGGTGCAGCCTGCTTCAAGGATAAAGAATTTGGCTTGAAACTGTACCGCTTGAAAAACTTTGGTATCCGCGGCCCGGAATGTGTTGACGGCGTCGGGGCCAACGCGAAGATGAATGAATTTTGTGCCGCCATGGGGTTGTGCAATTTGCGCCATGTCGATGAAGAAATTGCAAAGCGGAAAAAAGTCGTGGACCGCTATCGGGAACGCCTGTCGGATGTCGATGGCCTGCAGCTCAGTCCTATTCAGAAGGACGTTCAACCGAATTACGCATACTTCCCGGTCATTTTCGAAGAACGCGAATTCGGCGCAACACGAGAAGAAGTATTCGATGCCCTGGCACAGCACAACATCGGTGCCCGCAAGTATTTCTATCCCTTGACCAACACCTTTGAATGCTTCCACAACCAGTTTGACGTCACACAGACACCAGTAGCCCTGCACATCAGCCGCCGGGTATTGACTCTGCCACTGTACGCGGACTTGGTTTTGGAAGACGTTGACCGGATCTGCGATATCGTCTTGAGTTGTAAAAAATAAATTTTTATTATTAGATGGCGCTCTTTAGAATTTTTTAGTCTAATTAGGTCGAATAGCTAGCGGGCTAATTTGAACCATCACAAAATTATTGGGGAAAGATGTCAATAGTGTATTTGTATTATTGGCATCTTTTGTTTTGAGGTACTCGTCTTATAAGTCAGCACTTTACAACTTTTACGCAGCCTCGGTAGTTGCCAAAGCCAGTTTACGCAAGGCCTGAACTAAGTCCGTTGAGTTTTTTGCGGTTTGGGCCTTAGAGACCAAAGTGCCAAAAAATATTTCACGCTGTATTTGCCAGCTTAGATGGCTTCGCAGCTCTTGCGGACTGGCATCTTGGTACTTTGCAAAATGGTCGTCCAGATACGGCAGCATTTTCAGGCTGCTGTGAACAA
>AUXO011348324.1_pt1 | contig 14798 bp, 15 predicted proteins | sample 768731 | NCBI WGS metagenome assembly AUXO01 (sample SAMN02715735, study PRJNA202380) | gut metagenome | biome: sheep rumen | host: Ovis aries | place: New Zealand: Palmerston North | reverse complement strand
ATACTTGGGCTTGCATTACTTGCTACGGCAAAACGCGACGAACTTGAAGAATGGAAGAAGAAAACCGAGGAACTCGTAGGAACAGCCAAAACTACCGAGATCAAACAGGAAATTGCGGCTGACCATATTTCTAAGGAAACAGAAGGCGGATGGCAGTGGCCTCAGATTCCAGATGATGGAAAATTCTGGTGGAGGGACGACCTCACCGGGCAGATGTTCAGAGCAAGCACAAGCGATGTCGAAGTAGCTGTTGCTCAGACAGAGGCTAGTCTCGCCAATGGAGAATGCATGCAGTTTGATGATGTTGCATGGCGTCTCGGAATCAAGGAATGTACAGCTAGTGCAACTGCGTTCTGGGATCCGGAAGAAAGCAGACGAATTCTCTATGAGATAAACTATATTAAAGGTCCTAATGGCGAGCCGGCAGCAGAGATTGTGTGGACCAACTTGCAGTTTCGCTGATTGGCTTACTTGGTACTGATATTAATTGATACGCCTCCTTTCAAAAGTCCTGAGCATGACTATAAACTGCTCTTTTAAATGAGGGTGATATTATGAAAAAAATTACAAACGTAGTTAAACTTGGTCTCATGATTTGTGGTGCGCTTTATATCGCTGAAAAGCTCGGTTATAAGGTGCACGTTGAAATCGAAGAAATTCACCAGGAGCACGACAATAAGTTTGATTACAGAGTCCGCAACGACGATAATCTATTTGATGGTTATATTTATCGCAAACAGCGTGACGATACGTGGAATAAACATCGCATTTAATGAAAGAGAGGAAAAAGACATGACAGAACTTAATGAACTCAACACAGAAACTACAGTTATTGACGAAACAGCAGTTAACACAGAACGGACTTCTGAAGAATCCAAAGAGGGTGAAACTCTTGGAACGCTGATGCTTATCGGTGCTGGCATTATTGCCGGTGTTGCCACATACGGGCTTTGCAAAGTCGGTAAAATGGTAGCAACACGAATCGATAAGTGGGCAGCCAAAAGGGTTGAACGCAAGAAGGCTAAGCAGTCCGAAAATGATACTGCTGAGGAGTTTGATAACAACGAAAACTAGAGTTGATTAAAGACAAGAGTGTTAAACACACTCTTTCTTTTTTCGCAGTATGTACATTGCATTTAATGAAAGAGAGGAAAATACTTTATGGAAAACAAAAGACACTATGCAGTATTGAAAACTGTCGCAAAAGAAGGAGTCAAGATTATGGCGGGAATCGGCTTACAGAAAGTGGCCATTAACGCTGTCATCCATTTCGGATTTAAGATTCCGGCAAACCTTCCGACAAAAGCATGCGTTACTGTTGCATCTTACTTTGTAGGTTGCGCAGCATACTATAAAGGTTACGAAATTGCAGAACGAGAACTCGATAGATTGTTCGAGTCAATTGATGCATTCGATAATCCTAAAGGTGATGCTGTAGAAATCACAGTTGAAGATGGCGACGAGCATGATGATGAAGACGTTGCTGAAGACGAACCGACAATGGTGATGGCGTAAAGGCACTAATGTGGCTGAGGAAGCGGTTTAAACACTGCTTCCTTCTTTTTTTTTCTAAGGGAGATATTTTATGGCTGAAACTAAAATGCCACCTGTCCAAAACTATAACGAGATAAAAAAGAAGTCGCCGGAGAACATGGCGATTCGAAAACCAACTTTGTCAAGAAGACTTGGTGATATTTTTCTTGTTGAAGATGTGGATACTGTAAAACAATATGTCATTTTTGATGTAATTATTCCAGGTGTGAAACGTGTTTTCCTCGATGCTTTGTCAATGATGCTATTTGGTACAACTCGTAGTGGCGGAAACAAAAACGCATACGTTGATTACACACGTCCTGGAGCGAATAGAACTTCTGCACCAGCAGAATCAAGAGCAACAAAAAGAGATTACAGAGATATTGCATTCACGACCAGAAGCAAAGCAGAAGACTGCCTCATGGACTTACGTGTTTATTTGCAGGAGCACGGCTCTGTTAGCGTTGCCTATTACTGCACTTGGGGTGATATTACTCCAGATTGGAATGACGAGAATCGTGGATGGTACGATCTATCGAAAGTTCAGGTCCGTACGAGTCAGGTAATTGGCGCAGACGGTACTCCATGTTCAGGATATTATTTGGATCTTCCAAGACCGGTGGTAATCTAATGAAACGTGACTATATTTTATACGTTGATGGCGACTGCGTTGGAACATTCCAGTATCTCGGAATGGCTCTTCTATTCGCAGAAGCATATTTTCAGAAGTTCAAGGATGGAACCTTAACGATCCAAATCGAACGAACAGAGGCTGATATTTCGCAGTAATTACAACAAGCTTTATAGAAGGACCGAATCATTAACACATGGTCCTTCTTTTTTCGCAGGAGGGATGATGACGCCTACTAGAATTTTCGATATTTTTAAAGAACTATTTCCAGAAAAGGCAAAGGATGTCGTGTCATTCAAACGGCACGACGAAAACAGCATCGAATTCATTACAAAAAACAAAACAAAGTATATTTTTTCTATCCCAAAGAGCGGTTGGGAATTGAAAGAAGCTAAAAGCAGGAAAGGAGAAACTAAATGAACGTATTTAACACTGCTAGCGCAAAGGCGAGCGGACTTGTAATTAAGTCCATCGCAAAACTCAGACATGTTTCACCTGAAATTCTCATGGGCATGGGCATTGCTGCTGGAGGACTGGCTATCTACGAAGCATGCAAAGCTACATACAATGGACTTGATGATATTCTCAAAAACACTGAAGAAGAACTTGAACAGGTCAAACGAAACGAACAGCTTGTAAACGATGGTGTTCTTAATGAAGAAGCTTTTACTAAAAAGGATGCTATGAAAAGCAGAGCCAGGATTAAGCTCAGAACAGTCGGAAAACTTGCTGTTCATTACAAGTGGGCTCTTGTATGCTGGATGATATCTGTGGCATGTATCAGCGGCGGCAATCACATTCAGTCAACTCGTAACGCCGTACTTGCAACGTCTCTTGCGGCTGAAGAGGAATGGCGTCAGAAATACCAGAGAAGGGTAATCGACGAATTTGGTGAAGAAGCCGAAAGAAGAATTCGCTATGATATTCATGATGACGAAAGCACAATTGAGGAAGTCGATGAAGAAACTGGCGAAATCGTAGAGACGAAGGTTGTGAACAAAGATATTCCGCATGCTATGCAGCCTCACGCTTTCGTATTCGACGACAAATCTCCGTATTTCAAGAATAATAGGGAACTTGATTCAACATTCCTTAGATTGTCCGAGGATTATATTTGCAAAGTTCTTGATACGCGTCGCACATACAAGAAACCTGGCGTGTTCTTTGCTGACGAATTCCTGAGGGACATTGGTGTTAAACCGGAAGATATTGGCATGAATGACTATGAGGCTCATCTGTGGTGCTGGTGTGTTCCTCCTAAGGGAGTAGGAGTAGATGAAGTTCATCACGTCGATCTCGGACTTGGAACATGGTCAGACGCTAATAGTTTAAACGGGTATTCTGGTATCGTTGTTCATATGAACTTTGACGGAATGTTCCCGCAGGTTCTTGAAAGGTTTAAGAAATGAAAACAGTTGCTGGTTATATTCTGTGCGTAATTAGCGGAGCTGCTATTAGTTCCGCCATTACGTACGTTGTCTGCAAGAAAAAAATTCAGGGAGAAGCTGACAAAGAAGTTGATGAGATGCGCAAATACGTCTCTGAAACACTCAACAGTAGTAAACCTAAAGATATTCCCGAAAGGAAAATTCAGGAAAACAAAACAAAAAACACAGATTATGTAGATTATTCTAAGATAATCAAGGAAAACGAGTACTCTTCAGATACAGACAAAGCTGAAACTCAAGCACCGGATGATGGCATATCGGATCTTCCATATATTATTACGGAAGACGATTGGGCTTCTGTTACGCCAGTAATGGACAAGGTCGAACTTGACTATCTTGTAGAAGATGGCTTGCTGGTCGATGTGCATAATAACGTCGAAGATCCAGTAGTCGTGGGCAACGGAAATCTTCAGTATTTGATCGATTCAGCAGAAGATATTCTGTATGTTAGAAATGAGCGACTCGGAATCGATTACTTAATTAATAAGATTCCAGCAAGCACCGGAGGAAAGTGACATGAGTGAAAGCACTGACAGTTCATTTGAGTACAGATATTTTAAATACTTGTGCAGTATTGTCGGTGCTGACTCACCCGGCAATGGGCAATACTGGAACATGCTCCATTACTTACATAGAATGGAGTTTTACTGGATAATCGACAGGGATGAGAATCGGGCTCGTGATGGAGAACAGTTGCGGGTCCGGTTCTTCTACGAAAATAATAAGTACGAGACTGATTATGAAGATATTCTGAATAGGCCTTGTTCTGTTTTGGAGATGCTAGTGGCCTTAGCGATACGCATAGAAAATGATGCTATGGCTGGATGGGAAGAAGATTCTCCGGACAGAACTTCCGAATGGTTCTGGCTAATGATTAGGAATCTTGATATTCTCGATTGTACGGATCAGCATTATAGTATGCGAATCGAAGAAAAAATTCGTCATAATGTTGATAAAATGCTTGAACGAAATTATGAAAGAAACGGATTCGGAGGACTATTTCCACTGAGAAATCCTGCAGAAGATCAGCGTAAAGTAGAAATTTGGTATCAGATGCAAGCATATTTTCTTGAGGAAAATTCATTCGGTACCTAACTAAATTAGCTAAAAATGTGTTAGTGTGCCAAATATTTGGCACAATGTGCCATTTTTAAAACAGATTTGACTCACGAAAAATGGCTTTGTTATGCGGTTTTTTGACATTTTGTGCCATTTTTCCACTTACTTTACTAAAGACTTTATAAAAAATAGAAATTAATAAAAAGTTTTTAAAACAGATTTGTCTTGGCACATTTGGCACACAAAGATATTTCTGCAATACAGAAGGGATTGACATGGATTTCTACAAAATTAGAGAAAACATTAGTGCAAAGGGTTCCATAGAGATCTATCCTGATTTCGAGATTAAAAAGTCAAAAGATATTATGGTGCGTGGTAAATCGTTCTATGCAATTTGGGATGAAGAAGCGCAACTTTGGTCAACGGAAGAATCCGATGTGCAAAGGTTGGTTGACGAAGACTTATGGAACTATAGGAAAAAACGATATGGCGATAGTGAAGCGTCCATTAATGTAAAAACGTTAATGGATTTTTCAACTAAGTCCTGGAAGCTTTACAAGGATTATATTCAACACATGTTCGACAACTACCATCAGCTCGACAATAAACTTACATTCTCAAATACAAAGACTAAAAAGAATGACTATGTAAGCAGAAGATTGCCATACGCTTTGGGAGATGGACCAATTGACGCTTACAATGAAATCATTGGAACATTATATTCTGAGAAAGAAAGAGAAAAGATCGAGTGGGCTATAGGATCTATAGTTGCTGGAGACGCTAAAGATATTCAGAAGTTCCTTGTATTCTTTGGCGAAGCCGGAACTGGTAAGTCGACAATTCTTAACATTATTCAAATGTTGTTTGAGGGATATTACACGACGTTTGAAGCAAAAGCTTTAACTTCTAGCAGCAATGCATTTTCAACAGAGGTCTTTAAATCAAATCCGTTAGTTGCAATACAGCATGATGGTGATCTTTCCAGAATAGAGGACAATACAAAACTTAATTCGATCATTTCGCACGAAGAGATGGTCATGAATGAGAAATACAAATCCAGTTATTCGTCAAGATTAAACTGCTTTTTGTTCATGGCCACAAATAGACCGGTAAAAATTACAGATGCGAAATCAGGAATTATTAGACGACTAATAGATGTTCGTCCGACAGGGCATAAAATTCCGCCGTCTAGATTCTTCCAGTTAATGGATCAAGTGAAATTCGAATTGGGTGCAATTGCAAAACATTGTCTAGATATTTATAGACAGCTTGGAAAGAATTATTATTCCGATTACAGGCCTACAGACATGATTATGCAGACCGATGTGTTCTATAACTTCGTAGACACATATTTTGATGAGTTTGAACGAGAAGATGGCGTGACTCTTAAATCTGCTTATGAAATGTATAAGCAGTATTGCGATGCGTCACTTGTCGAATTCAAACTTCCTCAGTATAAGTTCCGAGAAGAGCTTAAGAACTACTTTAATCATTTCGATGATCGTCTCAGGATAGATGGAAAGCAAGTCAGAAGCTACTATAGTGGTTTCCAAAAAGAAAAGTTTTCAATTGTTCCTGAAGGGCTGAAAGATATTCATGAAGACGATAAACCGTATTGGCTTTCATTCGATAAGACAGAGTCATTGTTCGACACTTTAGCAGCTGAGTATCCTGCGCAGTTGGCTAGCGAAAAAGGGACACCAAAACTTAGTTGGAAGAATGTAAATACAAAGCTTAAAGATATTTCTACAAAAGAGCTTCACTATGTAAAAGTTCCGATTAATCACATAGTGATCGATTTTGACAGAAAAGATATTGACGGTAAGAAGTCGTTTGAATTGAATCTTAAAGCAGCAAATGACTGGCCGGCCACTTATGCCGAATTAAGTAAAAGTGGAGCCGGTATTCATTTGCATTATATTTACAATGGTGATCCAGAAAAGCTAAGTCGTGTGTATAGTGATGACATCGAGATTAAAGTATTTAATGGAAACTCTTCGCTGAGAAGGAAGCTCACAAGATGTAATGATATTCCGATTGCAACATTGAGTTCCGGGCTTCCACTAAAGGAAGAAAAGAAAATGGTGAATTTTGAGAGCGTAAAGAATGATGAAAAACTACACGAATTAATCAAAAGAGCATTAATGAAAGATATTGAGCCAAAGCACACAAAGCCATTGGTTGATTTCATTTGCAAAATTACAGATGAGGCTTATGAGTCTGGAATTCACTATGATATTTCAGACATGAAGAAGTCGATTATGGAATTTGCAAATAATAGCACGAACAACAAACAGTATTGTATGAGTCGTGTTCTAAAGATTCATTACCATTCGGAAGATATTTCTGAATCAAAAGAAGAATACGAGAATGACAAGCTTGTATTCTTCGACGTTGAAGTATTTCCGAATCTGTTTCTTGTAAATTGGAAGTTTGCAGGAGAAGATATTTGCCATAGAATGATTAATCCAACATCAACTGAGATAGAATGGCTTATTAAGTACAAACTTGTTGGCTTTAACTGTAAGAGGTATGACAATCATATTTTGTATGCGAGATTGATTGGCTATACAAATTACCAGTTGTTTGTTTTATCTCAGGAACTCATTGAGAATCACAGTGATAATGCTACTTTTAGAGAAGCTAACAAGTTGTCGTATACAGATGTATACGATTTTTGTTCTAAAAAGCAGTCTTTAAAGAAATGGGAAATCGAACTTGGCGAACACCATCAGGAATTGGGATTCAAATGGGATGAACCGGTTCCAGAAGACCAATGGGAAAAAGTGGCCGAGTACTGTGACAATGATGTTTTTGCTACAGAGGCTGTATTCAATGCTAGACACGAGGACTGGGTTGCCAGACAGATTCTAGCAGACATTGCCGGAATGACGGTTAACGATTCCACAAATGCTCTTACAACCAAAATTATATTTGGAGACAACAGGAATCCGCAGGATCAATTCTTTTACAGAGATTTGTCAAAGCCAGTCACATATTTGCCACAAGAAGCAATCGATCTTCTTAAGTCGTGGGGAGCTCAGATTCCATTCGACGATAAGAGTCTGCTGCCATATTTTCCAGGATACGAATGTAAGAATGGTGTATCAACATACAGAGGCGAAGTTGTAGGCGAAGGCGGCTATGTATATGCTGAAACTGGAATGGAGGGTGATATTGCGCTGTTGGACTCGGCATCTCATCATCCTACAAGTGCCTGCAACGAATTGGCATTTGGACTTGAGTATACTCCAAAATTTAAAGATCTTTTAAATGTTCGTTTATGCATAAAGCATAAAGACTTTGAAGCAGCTAAGACTTTATTTGGAGGAAAACTTTCTAGATATTTGGAAGATGAAAGTGAAGCGGCACAGCTGGCGCAAGCATTAAAGATTGCAATCAATTCGGTGTATGGTCTTACTTCCGCAAAGTTTAAGAATCCGTTTAAGGATCCTCGTAATAATGATAATTTCATTGCCAAACGTGGAGCACTGTTCATGATCGATCTTAAACATGCGGTCCAAGAAGAAAAATTTAAAGTGCTTCATATTAAGACTGATTCTATTAAGGTTCCGGATTACAACAATCACATTATTGAATTTGTAAAGAATTTCGGAAAAAAGTATGGATACACTTTTGAGCTGGAAGATATTTACGACAAGATTTGTCTTGTAAATGACGCCGTATACATTGCCAAATACAAGAAACCGCACAAAGATAAGAAAACTGGTAAAGATATTTATTGGACCGCAACAGGCGCACAGTTTCAGCATCCATATGTTTTCAAGTATTTGTTTAGTAAAGAGCCTATAGAATTCAAAGACATGTGTGAAACAAGAACCGTTAAGTCCGCATTATATTTGGACATGAACGAGTCACTTCCAGATGTTAGTTTGCTTGAAAAAGAAAAAACTAAGTTAATGAAAAAAGGCGACTCACTAACAGACGAAGAGAGAAAACATATTAAAGAGCTTGACGAACAAATAGCTAACGGACACAATTATATTTTCGTTGGAAAAACCGGACAGTTTTGTCCAATTGTAGATGGTGCTGGCGGTGGAATATTACTTAGAGAGCAAGATGGAAAGTTTAATTCCGTATCTGGTTCTAAGGGATATCGTTGGCTTGAATCAGAAGTTGTAAAAAAGAACGGATTAGAAGACAAAATAGACAAAAGATATTTCCAAGATCTTGTGGATGAAGCAGTTGCTGCAATTTCACAATATGGAGATTTCGAATGGTTTGTATCAGACGAACCATATTTAAACATTAATTCAGATGAGTTGCCATTTTAATAAGAAAAGGAGATAGAAGATGAGCACAAAGATTAGTTTAAAGCATGTAGAGATCAGACCTGGTTCATGGAGAAATTTTAGAGGCGAAAAAACAGATTTTAACGACAAAGGAAAGAGAAACTTTTGCGCGTTTCTGACAAAAGAACAGGCGGATTACTTAAAGTCCGAAGGACTTAATGTTAAGGAGCGTCCTCCGAGAGAAGAAGGCGATGATTGGATGTATTATGTCAAAGTGAATGTGAACATTGAATCCAATTGGCCTCCGCGCATTTATATTTGCACAAGTGATCATGAAGGTGGAATGAATGAATCAATGCTTGAGCTTCCTAAGGGTGAAAAAGGAAGTCCTGAATGGAAGCACGACCTTGAGCGTTATGGCTATGAGGTTGGAGAAATTGACAACATGGACATTCAGTATGCGAATCTTATCGTTAATCTTAATGAGAGTGATAGTCCGATTTATGGTCATACAGTAACTGCGTATCTGAACTCTGCGGCATTGGTAATTTCTGATTCGGAAGGTGCTGATTTGTTTGATTGGAGATAATGATATTCTATGCTGCTCGATAAAGACCAGATACTTGCCGTTAATAAATTGAAGAATGGATCTGTTTTATGTGGTGGGGTTGGCTCTGGCAAATCCAGAACAGCATTGACTTATTATTTCGTAAAAGTATGTAACGGAGAACTGGAGATTAATGGGCAAGGTTCATACAAGCCGATGCGTGAACCCAAAGATCTTTATATTATTACAACGGCTAAGAAGAGGGATACACTCGATTGGGAAAAGGAGTGTATTCCTTTTCTTCTTTCGACAAAAAATTATATTTCTGGTAGCAAATCTAATGTTACAGTAGATTCATGGAATAACATTCAAAAATACACGAACGTCTGCAATGCATTTTTTATATTTGACGAGCAACGCGTTGTTGGCTCCGGTGTATGGGTAAAATCGTTTCTTCAAATAGCAAAGAAAAATCTCTGGATATTGTTAAGTGCCACACCTGGCGATACATGGCTTGACTACATACCGGTATTTATCGCTAATGGTTTTTACAAGAATAGAAGCGAGTTTTTAAGAAGGCATGTCATATACTCAAGATATTCTAAGTATCCAAAAGTTGAGAAGTATATGGAAGTCCAACGATTAATCAATCTTAAGAAATCGATCCTTGTAGATATTCATTATGTGAAAAAAACAGAGCGTCATGAGGAAACAATAATTGTTGATTACGATAGAGAATTGTACCGTGATATTCTTCGTAAGAGGCGTGATCCTGTAACCGGGAAGCCATTTAAAAACATTGCCGAGCTATGTTCTAATGAAAGAAAACTAATAAACACTCATCCATCTAGAATAGAAGCCTTAAAACAATTGTTAAAAGAACATCCTAGATCCATTGTGTTTTATAATTTTGATTATGAGCTTGATATTCTTAGAGCTGTTGGAAAAGAACTCGATTTGACAACAGCTGAATGGAATGGGCATAAGCATCAGCCTTTGCCAGAGAAGGAAAGCTCTTGGCTTTATATTCTGCAGTATACTGCTGGTTCAGAAGCTTGGAATTGCACATCTACAGATACAATGATATTCTATTCGCAAAACTATTCTTACAAAATTATGGAACAATCGAAAGGCCGAATAGATAGACGTAATACTAGCTATCAAGATTTGTATTACTATACGCTTCGTTGCAATGCGCCGATAGATATTGCAATTGAAAAGTGTTTAAAGAAGAAAAAAAACTTTAACGAAAACAAATATTTCGGTTCTTTTTAGTCGCGCGAAAAACATACATTATTATAGAGAGGAGATGCATATAAACATCTCCTTTATATTTTTATCGGAGGATGTATGCTTGAGAGCGAATTTCAGTCAAAATTGATTAAAGAACTTGAAGATCGCTTCGAAGGATGCGTAATCCTCAAGAACGACCCGAATTATATTCAGGGGATTCCAGATCTTCTTGTTCTTCATAAAAACAAATGGGTTGCGTTGGAATGCAAAAAATCTTTAAAAGAGAAACGAAGACCGAATCAGGAGTATTACATAGATATTTTAAACAAAATGTCATACGCCTCATTCATTTGCCCAGAGAACAAGGAGGAAGTTCTCAATGATATTCAATCAACATTCGAATCTGAAGGGTCAGCATGCTTTTCTGGGAGCAAGCAAGTACCATTGGGTTAGATATTCTGACGACAAGTTGATTCAGACGTATCTTAACAGTCTGGCTGCGGAAAAAGGTACAGAATTGCATGACCTTGCTGGCAAACTGATATCTTTGAAAGTCAGATTGCCAAAGAACAACCAGACACTAAATGCGTATGTGAATGATGCAATAGCGTTTAAAATGGTACCAGAACAAGTATTATATTATTCGCCATTTTGTTTTGGAACGGCGGATGCTATTTGCTATGACGAAAAAAAGAAATTCTTGCGAATTCACGATTTAAAAACTGGCCAGTTACCAGTTCATATTGAGCAGCTAGAAATCTACGCTGCTCTTTTTTATTTGGAATATGGAGAATTATATTTCTTCGAGCCAAAAGACGATAACATAGAACTTCGGATTTATTGGTGCGACCAGATTATAACACATCATCCAGAAAGTTCCGTAATCTGTGAACTTGCGAATAAGATTGTTATATTTTCGGAAATGCTCGAAAAAATAAAGAACGAGGAGAAGTGAAATGGAAGACTTTTTAATGCATTACGGACGAAAAAGGCGTTCTGGAAGATATCCTTATGGATCTGGCGATAATCCATATCAGCATGAAGATACATTTCTGCATGAATATTATCGTTTGAAAGAAGATGGCTATACCGATAATGATATTGCTAAAGAAATGGGTTTATCTACTACTGAATTCAGACAGAAACGTTCGTATTCATTGGATGCTCAACGTTTCGCTCAAGCGACAGATGTAATTAGAATGCATGACGAACAGGGGCTCGGATGGACTGAAATTGGAAGAAAAATGGGAATTCCAGAAGGAACCGTTCGTAATTTGTACAAGCCAGCATTGCTTGAACGCAATACAATGACCGAAAATACATCTGAAGCTTTAAAGAAAAGCGTTCTTGAAAAGCAATATATTGATATTGGTCCTGGCATTGAAAATTATTTGGGAATTAGTAGGACAAAACTCAAAACAGCTGTTCGAAAGCTTGTGGATGAAGAAGGTTATGAAGTCCATACCGTGTACATGGAGAATCCTAGTAATGGCAAAAAAGTTGCAAGACAATTCATTTGCCGTCCAGGAATCGACTACAATTATATTTCGAAGAACCCAGACTTAATTAAGCTGCCAATTGAGTATAGTGAAAATGGCGGACGTACTTTTCTTGGTCTTGAACCGATCCAGAGCGTTGATTCTAGTCGAGTAATGATTAGATATGCTGACGATCCAAACGAAAGTGGCAAGCTTAAAGATGGTGTTATAGAGCTTCGTGATGGAGTCGAAGATCTTTCACTTAATGGAAAGACATATGCTCAGGTTCGAATCGCTGTTGATGGAACACACTATCTGAAAGGCATGGCTGTTAAAGGTACAAATATGCCGGATGGCGTAGACATTATATTTAACACAAATAAGACCAGTGATATTTCCAAAATGGACGTAATGAAAAAGATGAGCGATGATCCAGACAATCCGTTTGGGTCAACGGTTAAGCAAAGGCATTATATTGGTGCTGATGGAAAGGATCACATTTCGGCAATAAACGTTGTTGCCTCTTCTCCTGATAAATTAAATGAAGAAGGTAGATGGAACGAATGGTCTAATACGTTGTCGTCACAGTTTTTATCAAAACAGTCTCCGGAATTAGCAAGAAAACAACTTGGAATTGCATATGATAGAGCTGCGAAAGAGCATGACGAATTGATATCTTTAACCAATCCTGTAATTAAAAAAGAATTACTTTTAAAGTTTGCAGAACAGTGTGATTCAGATGCAGTGCATCTAAAAGCTGCTGCATTACCTAGGCAAAGTACTCACGTGATATTACCAATCACGGACATGCCCGAAAATCAAATCTATGCACCAAAGTATCGCGACGGAGAAAAAGTAGTTCTCATTAGATATCCTCATGGTGGGATATTTGAAATTCCGGAATTAATTGTAAACAACAATCATAAAACAGCAAAAAAAGTCATGGATAATTCGCAAGATGCTGTCGGTATTAATCCTAAAGTTGCCGAACAGTTAAGTGGAGCTGATTTTGATGGAGATACGGTTGTTGTCATTCCAACTGCTGGCGTTAAAATTAAGACCGATAAGATGCTACAGGGTCTTAAAGATTTTGACGCAAAGATTCAATACAAGTTGCCCGATGATGCACCGAGAATTTCTACAAAAACAAAGAATAATGAAATGGGCAGAGTGTCTAACTTGATAACTGACATGACATTACAGGGCGCGTCTCCAGATGAAATTTGTAGAGCTGTTAAACATTCAATGGTTGTTATCGATTCTGAAAAGCATCATTTAAACTATAAGCAATCATATGAGGATTTTCGAATACAAGAGCTAAAAGACAAATACCAGAATGGCGGCGGAGCATCCACATTGATATCTAAAGCTAGTTCCGAGTATTCGGTAAATGAACGAAAGCAGCCAGTTGCCAGAAAATCAAAGCATGGTGAAGCCGGTATTGACCCAAACACTGGTGAATGGATATTTGAAGAGACTGGACGAACTTATCAGGTTGCTTATGTAAAAAAGATATTTACAGATCCGGAAACCGGAAAAACTAGACAAAAAACAGAAAAGATATCTTACTATCCTGGCAAAAAAGTGGACGGCGAGATAACTCGAATCGTTGACGTGCCGGCTCAGCAAAGTTCGACATGGATGGCGGAAACCAAAGATGCATTTACATTGTCATCCGGCACGAAAATGGAAACGGTTTATGCAACTCACGCTAATAAAATGAAAGCATTGGCAAATCAAGCACGAAAAGAAGCTATTGATATTCAAATGCCGAAGATTAATCCTAGTGCAAAAGAAACATATCAAGAAGAATACGCTTCTTTAATGTCGAAATTGAATACGGCGAGAAAGAATAAGCCTTTAGAAAGGCAGGCAATAGCCAGAGCCAATTATATTATTAAAGAAAAGAAGGCTGCAAACCCAAATTTGAAGAACGACAAGGATGCGATGAAAAAAATCCGTACTCAAGCACTGAATGAGGCACGATATGAAGTTGGGTCTAAAAGCCGAAAAGAACGTGGCATTGATATTTCGGACAAAGAATGGGAAGCAATTCAAGCTGGAGCAATAAGTGCTAATAGGTTAAAACAGATTATTGATAATGCTGATGAAAAGCGGCTAAGACAATTGGCCACACCAAGGCAGAAACGCGTGATATCTGAGGCAAAGCAAGCTAAGATTCGAAACATGAAAAACAAGAATTATTCCATTGCTGACATTGCAGACGCCATCGGTGTTTCTCCGTCTACAGTTTTGGAATACATTAATGACTGAGGAGGTATAAAATGCCAAAAGAATCAATGATTACAACTATTGATAATCCGTGGAATTACTTTACTCAGTATGACGACTGGGAAAAGTTCGATTCCGAGCATGGGTATTGCACTTGGAACTATATAGCCAGAGTCGCGAATGTATCGATTGACATGCCTGAGGAAATGGCCGAGCAAATAATCGATAAAACAATGGAAGAAATAGTTCGAATCAATTCTGGTTTGTACAAGTTTGTCTATAAAGAGTGACTCAGAGACTTGAAACATCATTAATCTAGCCAAATACTAGTTTATTGATATTCTCGTTCAAAAGGTACCCATTAAAAGAGGCTGAAATAGGCCT
>AUXO016542517.1_pt1 | contig 14800 bp, 11 predicted proteins | sample 768731 | NCBI WGS metagenome assembly AUXO01 (sample SAMN02715735, study PRJNA202380) | gut metagenome | biome: sheep rumen | host: Ovis aries | place: New Zealand: Palmerston North | reverse complement strand
AGACACGGATGAGTCTTCAAATCGTCATTACGTTTTTCTCCGAAGGTCCAGCCCTGGTTAATACGTGTCTCTGCCCAAACCTCATGGACATTCTTCGACATCTGTTCAACTAACACTTCCAAATCCTCTGGCAGTTTGACATCATTCGTGTCAATAGGCTGCGGAATGTATTTTTTCTTATTCATAATTCTTCGTTTAATGCGTAACCACATCTACAAAGAGCCGTCTCTTGCTTTGACCCTATCATCAGTCTTCAAAAGCCTTATTTTCGATATGATGCCCGGTAATCTCTTCAAGAAAATCCTCACGCATCACCATCAGCAGGTCACGAGTATATTCTTGCAAAAGCCCCTTGTAGTACGTCACGTCCTTATGGTTCGTCTTTGTTATACGCTCCCACAGGGTCTGTTCTGTCGCGTCTTTATGTGCTTCATCAATCAGTTCCCTGTCATCATCGGTCATTAACTTACGCAGTTTCTGTTCTTCAAACACCAAAGGTGTTCCCTTAAGTGCTTCAGGTGCATGTTCTTTCCACAGATCTTCAAGGAACACACGATATTCAGCCTCTATCTTCATCGGGAGATCCTTAGTGTACTCCCCAATGGTTTCGGGACGTACTTCAGTTGCTTCCTTCACTAAATTTCCAAAATAAGTATCAAGTAACTGGGCTTCTTTACCTTTACAAATCTTTTCTATAAAGTTCTTATCCATATTGTGCAAAATTTAGATCTTATACTTCTATTTTACTAATCTGTCCATCTTTTGATGGCACGTTCACGTTCTTCTGCCAAAACAAGTTTGAAATCAATACCCATGTCTTTAAATTCCCTCTCTAACAGAGTATTCTCAAATAAAAGTCCCGATGCAGAATCCATGGCCTTTATGAATGCATGACGGTCGTCTTCTACGTTTTGCAATTGAGGAACGTTTTCTGCCATAATATCAAATATTTTCTGAAGATTCTCAATATTCTTCTGTAGTGGCCTGCCCTTTGGATCTATAGCATTGCTAATAAAGGAGTTCAATGTACGTGAACCAATATCCCCTGGGAAATTGATTCTTGTTGCTGTCGAAAGAACTAACGAGACGAGTTCCAGATAACCTATGCCCAGTTTAGAGGCAATAATCTGAAGAAGATAAATTTCCATGTGTGCACTAATGCCGTCTACAGCCATCACTCTAACGAGTTTTGACATATAACCAGCTCTTTCCCTATGCCGGATAGGAATGTGAGCGACTGCTCCTTGGTCGAAACCAAGGAAGCAGTCGTTTACAGTTTCCGAGCTGATGCCCTCTGTTTGGCATATCTTCTCTATCTCCTGACGTTCAGCGTCCGATATGTTGCCGTCTGCGACGGCTATTGCTACAAGATCCTGAGCCAGTTTAAACTCAGAGTCAGAGGAGTCTTTGAATATTTTTGCTAATAGTCCCATAATTAAAAAGCATCAATTAATATATACTGATGAGTATGCTGAGGAATTCCTTGGTCTTTTACATATTCTTCTTCATCCAACGAAATCAGGTTCAAATACTTATCCTTGTATTTCTCTTTAGCCAATTTCTCTCTTGCTGTTTTAAATGCATCGTGGAAACTCTTGTTTTCTTGCTGAGAAAGTGCCTGATAGAAATGTTTATAGAAAAGAGAACTGGAATAGTTTGTAACACTCCACAGGGATATCATCATTGATTTTACACCAGCTTGCTTCAGACCCCGTTGCATGCCATATACCCCATCTGACGTTATTTCACCTAATCCTGTTTGGCACGACGAAAGCGTTGCCAATTCCACACCATTCATGTCCAATTTTGAGAATTCTGCTGCAGAAAGAATACCATCAAAGAGGTTCTTATCAAATTTCCGATTTGTTAAAGTAGTCACTAATCCAGCAAACGTGAGTCCATTCTTGGACATGGTCTTGTCGGATGTCGTCGGTTTGAGATCTGTTCCTTTTTTCATGCTTCCTATATAAAAGCCATGAGTCAAAATGTGAACTATAGAATAATGGTTCTGAAGTAGATCTTTTAGGTTCTCGTCAGTTGCATTACTCCCAACAAGGACAGTATCTCTATAGCCAATCCTGGAAGCAACAATAGAGTCTACTTCCATTTGTGCAAATGGCAACTCGCCTATCCTTCCATGTCCTGCCAAATAATCATAGCATACGACATCGTTTCCGTTAGTCTTAGGATCTATTTCTGCATAGTAGTCAATATTACCCATTAAGAGCATCCTATCTATGTTAGGTTTTTCGTTTTTCCTCAATAGAACCCGAGTAGAACTAAGACGATAACAGTCTTTAGTTGAGTCTGGCATCATATATTCTATGGCAAGTTGATGAAGGAAACCATCAGGTGAAAAATACACCTTCATGGCATCTCCAATAGCTTCCATTAGTTCGGGAGTCCAAATCTTGTGAAACAACGCTGAATCACTATAAAGCTCATCTTTAACAGAAAATTCGTCAGGGTCGGAAGGTTGATAAGTCATGGCTTTTCCGACGGTCAGACGCTCATTCTCTCCAACATTTCGTTTAAGAATACTATCCGTCTTTGATATTTCAATAAATAAAGGACGCTTGCTGTCTTTCTTCAGCACTAAACACCCCAACATCGTTTGATTAAATGCGCCCTGATATTGAACGAACTCTATAGCACATTCTTGCTTGTCCAGCATACTGCGAATTTGCTTCCATCTTATATCTTTATCCTTATGGTCCTGTAGGAGATATTCTTTGCTAAACAGTGCTAAATCATAAAGCATCTCAGGTGACTGATCTCCCAATCGATAGCAGTCAAACAAGAATTGATGCAGTGCAAGCCAGTTCTGTTCTTTCTGCGATTCTGTCATCTGGGACAATCGTTTATCCACCGTCTCTCGCTGATAGTTTACATATTGGGTATAACAATTCACAGCTTCCTTTTTCCTGTCAATGTGGAGCCTGTCAAACATCATCATAAGGATTTTCCCTTTAATTCTCACACGGTCATAGTAGGTATGATCCTTTTGCTTGATGACATTTCCAATAGAAGCCTCAATATGATTGAGACTTTGTTCGAACAACTCCTTCGATTTGTCATCATCCTCTTCTCTACTGGCCACTTGAGCGTTACATAGAGCAAGCAAAGCCATTGTCTTGTAGTACAAAGGTTCGTCACTTTTGACACCTAACTCTACCCTTTTCTTATAATAATCACACGCCTTCTCAATATGTTCGTATGCATCTTTATATTCCTCAAGTTTATAATTAAGTTGGGCTAATTCTTGATGTAATACGGCAGCATTGCTCAAACTATTCCTACTTTCAAAGATTTTCAGGCTTTCTTCGTATTGACTTGCCGCTCTAAATTTTGCATAAAGGCCTTCTATCGTCTCATCATCTATTTTCCCATAGTACTTATTCCCAAGTATCTTATGAAAATATGCTTTATAAACATCAAGAGAATCTCCCAGTTCTTCACGAGATTCCCTGAAACATTTGGTATATGCTGCAGTTACAGAGTCCAATTGCTGATAATCATCGAGCATATAATAACACTCAGCTTCTGGCAGCAAGACATTTAGCAATTGTTTCCCTTTAAGACCCTTGCAGACTCTGAAATCATGATACATACGAGATGCTTCCAGATAGTATCCATCATCTTTCAACTTTCTTGCATTAGCAATCTCAGTGTTCTCCTGTGCAGAAAGACCAAGCACAGAAAGCAAACTTATCAACAGTATTAAGTACTTTGTATTCATCGCTTCTGAGGATTATAGTTTACTATTGCAAAAGAATCAAAAGAGTGTCTATTTGAGCTATCTCCGATATACTCAATAGTAATAGTTACGGTATTATTCCTGAGAACTCTATACGATTCCACACTCACGGTTCCAACACCCTCCTTAACAACTGGGTTATGCCAGCCATCGGAAATCGTAACCTTAAATTTCGCCGTTGGATGATATGAAATCACAGCGACTTCCTGTTTTCCAATATGCCCTGTAAAACTACACGTAATCGTTCCGCCCTTCTTAATAGACTTCTCAATGGCAGAATAATAAATTCCACGTTCCTTGCTGCTAAGCATTCCGCCGTCCTTACTCATCAATGTATGATTCTGCCTATCATAGACATTGACAACAGCCTGATTCAAACGGAATTGATTTGCATCGTTACCTTTAAATTCATCGCCCTCAGAACTAACGTCGTCCATCAGGGCTATTTTAGGTTTTCCGTTAGAAGAAAGGCTGGTTTCAAACTGTTTGCGTACTTTGTCGTTGCCCTTTCTGAGTCCCTTAACAGCCTCTGTCAACTCACGCAGGTACTGATTCTCTTGTGCCTGTACACCCATGCACAGGAACAAAGTCAACATCATTAATAGTTTTCTCATAACTTTATAATTTTTAAATTGTATTATCAATCATTTCTTCAGGCCATCGCTCATCTAAACTTGAAGTCACAGGAAGTTCCTTCTTAACTGTCACATTAGACTTACTGCGAATCCTTTTCTTACATAGTTCCAAACCTTTTCCCGCTTCTATCACTAATTCATCCAAACTGATTCTTTTTTCAGGTGAATAGGCAAGACAACGCTGTACTATAGATGTCAACGAGCTATGCTTCTTCTGCAAAACTGGCAGTTTTACTGAAGGATGTTTGCTCTGGTACAAGCTGCCACTGCCGCCAAATATAAGATGACCGGAAGATGCGTAACACAGCAATGCCCCTAAAGACCATACCATCACAGCTTCACTTACTCCTCCTTCTGGCGCACAAAATGACGGCATTACATCATCCTTTTCCAGAAGATGGAAGTCCTCGTTTTCTATGACAACCATATCGGGATCTATCCCCACTATGGCAAGTTTCTTGACCTTGATTTCTGTTACAATGTCAATAACAAATTTCCACAATGCTTCTTCGATGCAATAACCTGCAATAGACTTCAATGTCAAACGTCCTTCGTTCATTTCCTCACCTCCTCCCTTTTTCTCATTTCTTCTATTTCAGAAGCGGGTACCACCCATTTATATACTCCATTACTGATGCTGTCCACCCGCGAGGTCACTCCAATGGCTACTATTTTATTATCAATACTCGCCATCACCGGTCCACCAGAGAAGCCAGGATTTATCTCACCTTTAACATAAAGATTCTGATCGATGACACCCTCTGCTACTTCCCTCGTAATATTTCCGTCCTCATACATCAGTCTCCTATCACCGATACCATTCTGTGGAAAGCCTAAAAACACAATAGGAGTACCTTCACTAATTGCAGTTATTTGTGTGGAATCTGCAAGTTCTATAGCCCCCTTCTCATCCACATCGATATAAGCAATATCTCCAAGTTCAGCTTCTCTGATGTCATTCCTTGGGATTATTGAACGCCAATAGTAGTTCCCGCTATAGTCTGGCACAGTAGATATGATGTCATGCACACGATTTATGTGTACGCGAGGCTCCAAAGAATGAAAAACAAGCAATGGACTATCCAGACTGTCTGGGTTATAGACACTACAATAAGTCTTTAAAGCCATTACCGTGTCATTCTGCTCGTCGCGACAATACATATATGTTTCTACCTCTATCGCCTTTTTGATGATATCATCGTCGTCTAATCCTGCAACATCAGTAATTTTGTTTATTTTTCTGTTCAACCAGAATTCTATACAGTGCCGGGCTGTTATAAGTTTCCCATCAGTTGTCAAGAACGCAGTACCAATTTCACGCTCTCCTGTATAAGTCAGGTCTTTGGTCTCTCCAACCAGTTCTTCCTTCCCATCAGAAACCTTAACCATCTGCACGGAATCTGCAGTAATGAGTAATACGGATGAACTGTATGCCTTTACATCCTGGTGTAAATCAGTCTGGTTCCATCGGTCGTATAACAAATACCCCACACCAACAGCCACAACACAGACTAACGCCACCATAGCATAAAGAAGCCGGTGATTGCTTTGACGCACTATCTTTATGCCTGCATCTGCATAATCTCCCTCCTGATGCAAGTTGAATTGCAACGGCATCCTGCCGTCACCAAAACCGATAACATCCCCATCTTTTAGTTGGTGTACATAGCCAAAACCACCATTACCGGCAATTTCGACATCGACAAATGGCGAACGCTTCACTATTCTCCATCCTTCCCCATCTTCATTCTTGATGATGGTTGCGTAATATTCCGGCTCATATCCATCACTTGCCTCATACCTAATAGGACAGTCAGGGTATTCACCAATATTCAAAACGTCATCCGATGTGTTCAGCACATCATCCTTGGCATGAAAGGCATTCCCCTCCATGAAGCGGATAGAATAATACATTCCCTGGCTATTCATTCTCCGCCTCCTTTCTCGTCAACAAACGTCTTTGCAATCAATGGCAAGGCAGCGGACAGACAGAGGTCATACACCTTCGCACTCCTTCCAGTTTTATCAAGTCTTAGGTCATTATAGGCCCTGAGATCATAGTGTATCTTTCGAGCCCTAAAGTCATCTTTCTGTGTCTCGACATCAGCAGCGATATTTTCCTGTTCTTCGTCAGTACAGGGTCTGAATCCTAATATCAGTTCCTCTACGTTCCAACGATTATGCTCCACCTGAGCCAGTATCTCTATATCCTGTTGAGAAATGTCATAGAACTTATCCCAATCGTCTTCACTAAGACCGATAGATCGCATCTTCGACGGTATCGTCATCGCATTATAGATACTTGACCAACGCTTTATGTTTGAAAGCTTATCCCATAAGTTGTCTCGATCTACAGAATCTATTTCGACGGAAGACAAAACCTGTCCCTGCCAGTTCTCGATGTTGTCATTGTAGCATCGGTCATAGATGTAATTCACGTTCTTTGCCATTTGGACTAATGGCATAGTCACATCATATTCAACGGAATTAGGATTATATTTATGAATAGGTATTGACCGTTGGTACAGTTCGTCAGGAAGGAATAGAGACATCGCCACATTCTTGTCCGCATCCTTATCTGCCATCACGACAGTCAACAACTGGCTATCATCGCATGCCCATTGCTTTAGCTTCTCCCGTACTTCCTGATTCCAACTTTCAGCATCTACAAACTCCCATTCCACGTCCACAAAATCCTCTCTTTTCCCCTCATACATTGGCTTATGGAACACCTTCACCGCCTTTTCTTCCGATGGCTTGACAATACGGTAATAACTATTGTCGAACAAATGCTGATAACGTTTAATAAATCCCTCGCTCAAAGATTCTGCTTGAGGGGCTATCATCGTGATACGCGTCCGCAACGAATGATTCCTAACGTAGTTTGGATAGTGAGCAACGTGTGCAGTTTGTATGGCCATCGTCTCTGCAACCTCCCCCATACCGAATATCACCAGATGCACATGCTTATCGGAACGAATCGTGATAGGTTCATAGTCCAACACAATACTTCTGCACCATAGAGACTCTATGGTAAAAGGATACACGTCTATTTTTTGCCTTACAGTAGCACATAAGTCACAAGTCTGCAACAACCTTAATGTCTTGTTTTGCTGTACAAGCAGATGACATAGTAGTCGTTTCCCATGATTTGATGACATATCGTATGCTGCGGCTATATCATCAAGCAAAACAATTGCCTTATTGACATCGTCATTTCCTGACAACAAACAAATCTCATCAAAGTCATTAATGTCAATGACTTCAAACGTTAGCCTCTTATGATGAAACACATCTCTTTTGAGAACGTTATAATGCTGGATGATGCTCTCCGCTACAGCGTGGTCTCCTAATATGATTACCTTTATGTTAGTTACCTTCATGTTTTTTACTCTCCTATACAGGGTCATCCATCAGTTGATGATTACCAATTATAAGAACCGTATTCTTTTGCCACATTATCATGTAGGCTACCTTATTGTTTATTACTCAGCATCTACGATTATCTGCTGTTAATCCTACTGGCCATATTCCTGATTTTCTGTATCATCTTGGTTTTTTCATCTTGAGTTTTCTTAAATTCAACATACGTTTTCATTTTTGCTCCATCCATATACTCTAATTCCTTTAAGTATACAGAAGACATATCATAAAGACGAACTGCCGCAACCATATAGAGCAATTCGCAAATGTTACTAAAATCTGCATTGTAAATGTTTTGAGTATCTGTTACTATTGCAGGTAAAACAAGAAATACTTTGTTGATTAGCTGGCGGAAATCCATATCGATCTGGACCCTTTCTTCGATAAGATTACTTAACTCTCCTATAACATATTGTTTCGTATTCGTAATCTGTTTATTGGAAGAGTCCCATTCTTTTATTCCTTCTACAGCCAGAGAAATAGCCTCTGATAGTTGTTCTGGTGTCAATTTTTCTTTACTTGTTAGTTCGTTCAATTTAGTTAGACGATTATTTTGCTTTCTCATATTCTGTTCTATTTCTCTAACTCGATCCTGTGTTTGTACTATAATGTTCAGCATTTGCTTCTCAAGAATTGAAGCATACATAGTTGAATTCAGAGATATATCTAATAATGTCAAAAACTCAATATAATGATACCACGCCTCTATTCTTTGGTCATTCCCAATTTTGGAATCACCAGCACTCTCCCTCATATCAGACAGTTTAATACGAGTATTATAACTTTTATGGAATTCGCCAAAGTTGATATTAAAAACACTATTTTTTGTAATTTCAAAATCTGTTGATGAATCATAGAAATACAGAGGAAGAATCTCTTGGCATAGCGAGAATAGATTTACAGAATCTTTCTTTACAATTCTGTCTTTAACCAGGCACAGATAAAAAGATCTTGCAAATGATTTGTTGAAATCTGCAACAGACTTTCCAGAAACATTACCCACTTTCAAGGTTTCCAAACTCCTATCCAATTCTTCTATCTGAGTTTTGTAAAGAAAGGACAAAGAAGGAATCGCATCTATAGCATACAGATTACCTTTTTGCAGAAAATCTATATTGGAGTTTCGAAGTTCAAAATAAGTTTTGGCAGCATAATATTGAATACTATCAGACAACGTCGTATCAACCTTGTCTCTATTTGCTATTTTATATATATATTGTTCTCTTGAAGGTATATATAAACATTGGTATTCTACTTTACCTTTCTTTACGTCGTATCTATATTGATTTACGTAATCAACAGTATCACGATTATATCGTATTCTATTAGATGAGTGATAAAGATAATTATTATAGACGGAATCAAAGACGCAGGGAATAAGCGTATCACCACTAAATGCTTCAGCAATTCCAATATGATTAGTTCCATCTTTTACAGTTACTTCCTTCCAACTATATACATGAGTCACAGTATCGTAATCTATACGAATAGGATTAAAACCAATATTTAAAACAAAAGTGATAATGATGACAATGGATTGTATAAATGAAGATACGATGCATCTCTGCAGTAACAAATTGCTATACTGCCATATTGAGGCCAAAAAGGAACAGACAATTAACAAACAACATATATAACTTGGATAGCGAGGGCTTACTCCAAAATGGTTATAAGCTAACAAGCATAGTGAAAGGAGTAAAAATAATAAAGGCATCAGTCGCTCTTTTTGTCTTAATACTAATCTCAAAAGTTTATGTACAAGCAAAGGAATGACTACGATTCCCCATGCTGAGTCTGAAGGATCAGGAAGGCCAATTGCGTCATTACAAATACATAAATAGAAAAGATACAATGAAACTGCCAAGAAAAATACTATGAGAGGTATTGAGTTAACCAATGTTTTGAAATCTTCCTTCTTAGGCATTCCAATTATATGAAACAAATAGGAGTAAATCAACGTCGTTAATGGTACTCCTATTGCAACGACTCCTAATGCCATTCTTATTCCCATCTCTTTATCCTGTCCTTTGATGAAAAGGAATAATAATATTGCATTTGATAATAGGCCATATACTGACAGCCACGATGTAATTCTCAATTTCTTGACCGTAGAGTAAATTAATATCGGAAGTATTGCCAGGTTGCCTAAGATGATATTAAACAGCAGTTGTTCATTATAGAATTTAACAACATTGTCACTATTTAAATCGAGCAATGCCATAAATGTAGGCTTATCTTGATAAACAGAGGAAAGAATCCACGTTATAAAAATATACATAATAAGTAAGAAAAAAGAAGAAGTCAAGTCTTCTGTTTGATTCTTACGACGGATTGCCTCTTCCGCTTCCTGTCTTGCCAATTCAGCTTTTCTTTCTGCTTCAAGTTTTTCTCTTTCTGCTTTTATCTTTTGCCTCTCTTCTTTTCTATCTTTTATTACACTACACAAACAGTCGTGAATAAGCTCTACACTCTCTTCAGGCTTATTATATTCAGGAATCACACGGATAAGACGAGCGTCCTTTAGTAGTTTCATATATTTTTTTGAAAAATCAATCTCCCTTAAATCGTCAGACTGGGAACTAACTCTTTGACGTATTCCTCCACTATTTACAAGTAAATCTTCGATTACCTCCAAGTCTTTGTCAGGGATCTGACATTCAGAAACAGCTTTCTTGTAAAACCTGTCTATCAGTCTTTCAATAGCCTCCTTGCCTCCTTTTCTTAATTTTTGGATAAAATCTGTCTGTTCTTGTTTTGGAAGGCTATATACCTGAGAACATATGACAGACAGAAAAAGAGCTGGTACACAGGGCAACTGTGATTCCTTACTAAGTACACTATTTTTACCTTTCTGTAAATTGCGGAGAATGTCGACAATATCTTCAGCCACATCGTTTAAGCCTGTAAAACCTTCTTGCTGAGTTATAACCTCTTTTGCACCTGCAATGGTCAAAGGTCTTAACAGATAACGATTGTTCTTTAATTGAGGGATATAATGCTTTTGCATTCCCCAATAGTCAAGCTGACCGATATATTCTGATCGCAAAGAAAAAATGGCTTTAAAATGCTTTTGAGTGGCAATTTGAGGAAATCTGTCGGCTCCTAATTTGTTTTCCAACTCATCGACTATTGATTTGGGACATAAATCCATTGTCAATTCCTGAAGCCATGCAAAAAACTTATCAGTCCATTCTTGGGTTTGTGGATTAGTAAACACCTCCTCGAACTGATCGAATATCAAGACAGGAGTAAATACGAAATTGTCTATGGTTAGCCGGGCGTAACGGAGTCGAAGCCATGCATACGAGTCTATCAATTGTTTTTCCCATTCAGCCATTTCTGACGATTTGTCATTTGAAAGTCGTTGAGGATGTATTGTGTCAACTCGTATCGAAGTGTCTTCTTTTAATTTGCCCACTTCATCTGAGATTGCCTGGCAAACATACTTATTGAAATCTATGTTGTTGTCTTTGAATTGTATATCTTTAAAAACAATACGGATAGGATAGAAGAAATTCCCTCTTAGGACTGGTATCAATCCTGCTTCTATAATAGAACTCTTTCCTTCGCCCGAGTCGGCATAGCATACCAAATACTCATTATTAGTAAAGTTTTCATACATCTCCTGAATTTCGGAGCCACGACCTTTGAATATCTTCGCGTCTTTCTCTTCATAAGACGCTAACTCCTTATATAGACTACTCATATCGTTAGTGATTATAATTCTATTGTTTTATAAATACTCCAATCTTTCTGTCCATTAAAAACGTCTTCATAGTAGAACATATTCTGCCTCTTAAAAAGATTTGAAGGCAGTGTTCCATCTTCGGTACAATTGATTTCTATCATACTGAAGTCTAATGTTCTGCTACCACAAATGGTGGATGGTATAACTATTGGTATGGAATAGGCAATCCTTCTGTTCTCTTTCTGCTGTTTCTCTGCTATTAAAGTTTCCATCTGAACGAATTCGAGTTTCTTGTCATTTACAATATCCTCAATAGATTTGTATTCATCAAATATTCGTCTGTGCTTCCCTATATATTCCTTTGTTACTAAAGGCATAAAATAGGCAGAATTTCTAATCCCATTGATGATCCGTTTCTCATAATCACCGTCAATAATCTGAGATTGGTCCAGCCAGATATGTAGGTGATAGTTGCGTTCCAATATTTCTTTCATTTTTTCAGCTACACTTCTATTCTCACTTGCATACGAAATAAAAATATCGTAATCTTTTTGATGAGGCACTCTCCTTGACTCTATGTTGTTAATCCCAGATGAAGGATATAAATCAGTGGCTTCCTTCAGTACCCTCTCGAAACTTGCATTAATGTCGTATTTATAGTGTATATCATCCAAGAAGTTCCTAAAGCTTTCTTCAATACTGTCAGAAGAACTAAGGAAATAACCTTCTTTGTTCTTGCCAACAACAGTCATAGGATACAAGAAAAAACGGAAAAGCCAGTCGGGCAGATTACTCCCAATAACGAATAAAGCTTTTTTCTTATTATCCGCATTGATAAACTTCTTTAAGTCTGTAGCACCATCATCTCTATGCAATTCGTGAACAAAATGGAGCAAATCATCTTCTCCCGCCACCCAACTTGCACCTGGGGCTTCCAATCCGAAAATGTGATATACCGTTTTCCCCTCATTGCTGATTTTTGTTTGATTGCCATCTAAAGCAGGGAAACTTAAGGAACTATAAAGTGGTAATTCATTCTCAATAAGTTTAAAACTTGAAGTCGTTACGATTACAGGAAAATCATTAGAATAGGTCTGAAGGAATTTTTTTACCACATTATTCAGATGAATATTCGCCTTGTTGTCCTCTATGACTTGTCTGTATTCGAGTTTGAATTCGGATTCGTCATTATCAAAGCAATGCTTTCGGATTAAAGTCAGACCATAATAATCACTTTGCTTCATTCTTTGAAGCAAATTCTCATCTATTGACATTCCCTTTGTCAATTCTTTGACTATAAATTCGTGCAACAATTGTTCTTTGTTGCCGTTTGTACATAAAAAGCAATTTTCACCAATTACAGGAATGACAATATTCCTGTTTTCATATAAACTTCTTGGACGTATCATCTTCTTTTATTATTACGAATTATAACAGTTTCTGTCTCTCTCAATCTGTGCAATAATCTTCTCTTTGGCGAACTTGTGCATCTTGATACAGAAATAAATAAGGACAATGGTACTGATGCTTCCAATATAAGGATTGACAATACCTCCAAAGGCAATTGCATCATAGACACCATGCGCCAAGACTGGAACCAACAGGACACAAGCAGCAGTTCGAGGCGAGCGATCTACAAAGTGATACAAAGAATAATAATATCCCATCAGCACGGCGAAGGCATAATGGCCCGGAACAGCCAACAATGCACGAGCAATGGCGACTCCCAGCCAGTTTTCTTCCTCACTCAATACATAGCCCACATTCTCTATTGCGGCGAAACCAAGACCAACGCATACTGCATACACGATGCCGTCGAAATGTTCATCGAAATAGGGATTCTTGCGAAGAATAAGCCAAAGTGCCAACAGTTTGAAACTTTCTTCCGGTAATGCAGCCGCGAAGAACGCCTGAATGGTTGTTCCAATGAGTGTTAATGGTTCTCCGTCGAAGATAGCTTTGTCAATCAGCATTTCTACTAATGCTACCGGAATGCAGATTCCCACACCATACAAAGCGGCTTTCACCAGCCATTTCGTCGGTTCTGGCTGTGGATCTTGCTTCCAGATATAGTACCACAGGAAGATGGCAGGAAGCAAAGCTGCGGAAAGCAAAATTAATACACTCATGTTTCTCTGTCGTTTCGTTTCACAATGTCATACCCAAGTTTCTTCACCAGTTTGATGGTATTGAAAGCCATGATACGGTCGTATTCTTTCTCGCTATCAGGCAATGCAGTATATGGTATCAAGTCGGGATGTTTCAAATTGACATCATCCCTTTCCTTACCGTATGTCCATCCTTCTTTCATTCTTGCTTCCGCCCATACATCATGTGCATTTTCAGCAATAGCCTCCTGCAATTCTTCTAAATCGCCATCTAACGGGATGTTATCAACATCTATAGGATGTGGCACATATTCTGCTGCCGACTGTAGCACCTGTATCATATAGTTCTGTGATTCTTTCCAGGCAGCCATGAAATTTTCCATCGGTACTTTAGAAATATAGGGTGCTTCGTATGGGTCAAAGACTGTAACTGTTTCTTCTCCAATATGTGTCACAACGACTGCATGGTTTGTCAAATCTTCTAAATCCACTTCTTCAGCATAGAGTTTCTCTCTATCAACACCCACCACCACATCATTGTCTTTCTCGATAGCCCGTTGTATGTCTTCAATCGTGGAATTGTATTTCCTACTGACGAACATACCGGAATACGCCAACAAATTACCTAAACAATACAGAGGTGTTCCCTCTGGCTTTAGCCAGTCTTTCCTCCTGGCAGTATTCAGTAACCATTCTTCGTCGTATGGTAGTTGGCGACGATGCAATATGTATATTTCGCAAAGGACAGCACAAATGTTCTCGTTGCTCAATGCCGCCTTTTGCAACATAGGCAGTACCTCTTCCGTAAAGGCTGTATTTACAGGAACAACAGCAGCACTTCCTTCTTCGACTTGTAAGGCGATATCAAGCACTTCCTGAAGTTTCTTGTCTGTCTTCAGTGCTCTTAAAACCTGCTCCGTCTCTTCCTTAGTAGTATTGCCGTCAAGATAGGCCGCCAACAACTCGTCAGATATATATTCTTTATTTGCCATACTTTTTGATGTCGTTTAAGGCTGCACGGGTCAACTGAGCCATCGCACGCCGTTTGATGTTATATAGGTTTGCCGTAGTAATATTCATCTCCTTTGCCAGTTGCTCTGGTTCCCAATCTTCGAGAATTAGTCGACGGATAACATACACATACCGTTTACTGGGCATGTTGTCAAATAGCCGTTCCATATCTCCTTCT
>AUXO016301159.1_pt1 | contig 14800 bp, 10 predicted proteins | sample 768731 | NCBI WGS metagenome assembly AUXO01 (sample SAMN02715735, study PRJNA202380) | gut metagenome | biome: sheep rumen | host: Ovis aries | place: New Zealand: Palmerston North | reverse complement strand
TATATTGTCGATAATGATTACTAAGTAAACAAAAATATATAGAATCAATGGATCAAATAAACTCATGCGTTGGTCAAATGTAATATACGGAAGCTCATCACGAGCTTCCGTATATTTTATTGAGATATTATTTTTTCTGCAAAAAATACTAAAAGCCAGACATTTTAGTAATTATTGTTTTGAAAGGAGCGTAGAAATATGCAAGATCGTGAAATCAAAAACGAATCTATCTCTAAAGATGATCATCACCGAAGAATTATTGATGATACGACTTCTAAGGTTAAAAAACCTAAAGAAGAAGAACAAGAAGCACCGATTACTGAAACTAGAATCGATAGCTATAGATATTACCATCTTTCAGAAACATCTGATATTAAAGTTCTTGAACCATCTATTCCTAAAAATTTCATGACAGATAAGAAATATGAAGATGGTAAAACCCCTAGAGTATGCTTTGCTCCAAGCATAGATCAATGCTTAATGGCTATGGCTGCTAATATTACAGGTAAGGAGTATTATGTGTATATTCCTTATAATATTGATAAAAATAAACTTAAGCATCCTGCTGTTAATCAGGTTCCTGACTGTAAGATTACTGGAGAAGTATGGAGTTTAGAACCAGTAAGGGTTAAATGTATAGGTAAGATTAAAGTTATTAATGCTACCGATGTTTCTCATGTATATAAATATGGAAATTCTGTTGCTGAATTATATGAATGGAACTATAAAATTTTATTTGATGAAAGTGGGATTTATGAATATGAAGATGATGTAGAGCCTATGATTGTTGAAGAGGATGCTGTTTACTCTGAAGAGAATTGCTATCCTGTATTTATTATTCTTCAACATTCTGGTTCTCCACTTTCAAGAATCATTAAATTTAGCACAAACCATGAGTATACTCATGCTGCCATATCTTTTGAGCCCACGATGGATCCAATGTATACTTTCGGAAATGCAGAATCTGAACACCCATTAACAGATCCTGCATTTGTTGTACAGAATCCTAAGGCTGAAATTTTTAAGAAAAATAAAACCAAGTTTGCTGTATATGTAATGTACGTAAATAAGAAGTCATATGATGCTATGGTAAATACTCTTAATATTTTTATTAGTAAAAAAGATGAGCTTAAATATGATTTTGTAAATCTTATTACTACATGGCTAGGAATTCAGTCTGAGAAATCTGAAAGATATTTTTGTTCTAAATTTGTTGCTAAAATTATTGATGCCGGTGTTAAGCTAAATAAAGTTCCATCTCTATGGAAGCCTTACGATTTTATTCAGCTAAAGAACATTTCGCTTGTTAATAAAGGTGAAGATTTTAAGAAATACAATCCACGTATTACTTTAGCTAATATGGATCATATTAAAAAAGGCGAGTATGATAAAATTAACCTTCCTGATGCTAAAGACTCAAAGCATATTGATCAGCCTCAGCCATCTTTAATTTCCGAGGTATCTCAAAAGGATATAGAAAAGAATTATGCTTTAAAACCAGTATTTATTATTAATACATTTACTAATACTGATTTTGGTTCTTTTATTAAAAAATACACAGGTGGAAATTATTCTCATGCTTTAATTTCTTTAGATTCCGAATTAAAACACATGTATTCATATGATGATGAAGATGTTGTTATTAATGGTAAAAATGGATTATCGGATGATAATATTGCTAGATATAAAAAGGAATTTAAAGATGGAGTAATGAGGGTAACATGTATTATGGTAACTCCATCTATATTTAGACATATTCAGCATTCTATTAATTATTATATTAAACGAGCTGATAAAACTAAATATGGTTATACAAATCTTATAGGCTGGCTTAAGGGTTCTAATAAGATTTCATCATGGGGTGAATTATCATTATTCTGCTCTGAATTTGTTGATATGATATTGAAGCATAATAATATTGATATCACAGGAACGAGTTCTAGAAATGTTCATCCTGATGACTTAGGAAAATACACATTAAGAAATAATGTGTATGTAATCTATGAAGGTCCTATTAGAGATTATGACCATAATAAGATTAATAAGATTATTGATAACTTAAGAAATACCATAGATTATAAAAATCTTAATACTATGACAGCTAATAGTATGAAGCAAAAATCTGATATTATGCTGGGCAAAACCAATAGAATTCCAATGTTTGTTGGTAAAGCAGCAGGCGAATTAAAGAATAATATCGGTGATAAAGTTCTTACTATAAGTAAAAACGTTAAGCTTCGCATGGAAGACTTTGAGTTCATGGGATACAATCCAGATTTCTTCCATGAAGATTTAACCACTAAGCCAGTATATAATAATCAATTATCTAATTCCTTACATTCTCATTCCGAAGTTCCATTTGAATTACCAGAGGATTTAGATAAACCAGATATTTATACACTTTTAGATAATACAGATCCGTCTCATATATATCTATCATCTGATTGGCATTTCTTTAAAAATCATTATAAGCGTGAAGTTAATAGTGTAAATACAAGAGAGATAGTAAAATGGTGCAAATCCAATATTACAGATAATGATATATTTATGTATCTTGGAGATATTAGCTTCAGATATGCTGATATTAAAGATCAAGAAGCTTCACAAAGAATTCTTAAAAGTATTCCTGGAAAGAAAGTACTTATTCTTGGTAATCATGATAAGATGCTTGGTCAGGAATATTTCGTTAATTGTGGGTTTGATTATGTATTTGAAGATCTGACTTGGCAGAAATACATCTTTACGCATAAACCAATCAGAATGGATACATATCCTGAAGAGATGCTTAATATCCATGGTCATATTCATAAGCTAAAGACTTATAATACATGTGATGGTTCTCGTAATGTTAATGTATATCCTGCATTTTATGATAATAAGCCAGTTACTTTAGAATATATTATTAATCATTGGCAAGATCTTGTTAAGGATAATGCATGGAATCCTAATTACGGATATGGTGAAATGGTATCCTATATACAAGCTGGAAGACGCGATGGTAAAATGCATATGATGAGAGTTCTTGAGGCTGCAAGCAATAATCCAAAGCCTGTAGTATTTTTCTCTCAAGAGGTTGATTCTAAAACAATTGCGTATATGGTTTCTTTATTTAAAGATCGTATTGGGGTAAATACTGCCATTAAGGTTCATTTTGGTGAAACTGGAAATAAGAATTTCTTAAATCCGAAACTTCTTAAGGATCTTGTAAAATACACTAATGCTTCTTTAGTTGACTCTAATACAGCATATGAAGGATCAACTCGTGGCAATACAATAGACCATATTAATACTGCAAGAAATAATGGTTTTACTTTTGCTCATATTGATATTCTTGATGCTGATGGGGAGATTAAAGTATCTGTTCCACAAAGATATCAAATTGAAAATGAATTAAGAAAATTAAATAACGGAGAGCCAGGGTATAATTGTAATGTATCCAAAGGTCGTCATTTACAAGAGATCTCTTTAGGTTCTCATATTAAGAATTATGATAGTCTTATTGTATATACTCATTTTAAGGGTCATGATTTAGCTGGATATGGTGGAGCAGTTAAGAATATAGGTATGGGTATTCCATCTAAGCATGGTAAGATGGAGATTCATGATTCTACTTGGGAAAAGGGACCTATTTTCTTAGAGCGTTTAGTCGAATCAGCATCAGCAGTACAGTCCTTATTCCATGATAGGATTGTGTATGTTAACGTATTGCAAAATATGTCTACTAAATGTGATTGTGATAAAGATGCTCCGTCTGCAACTATACCTAATATTGGAGTTCTTGTATCAAGTGATCTTCTTGCTATAGAGCAAGCGTCTCTTGATTTTGTTCGTAATGCTCCTAAAAACAAAGCTCTTATGGAAGTCATTGGAACAAGATCTGGATATCATCAGATTGAGTATATGGATTGGCTCCATATGGGTAGTAAACAGTATATTTTAAGAGATCTTTCTAATAATCGTATTCAGCTTGAAAATTCATTTGTACAGAATGAGAATATGGTTATTAATAAGAAAGATGTTGAATATAGAGTTGATGAGTTTAAAGACGGAGATCTTAATACTGCTATTGTAGTTGGATTCTCCGGCAGCGGCAAATCAACTTTAGGTAGAAAATTAGCAAATGTATTACCAAATACAGAGCATTATGAATTAGATGATTTATTATGTCAATGGAATTTTTCTGATGATAATATTAAAGAATACGGTGACTTGTTCTATTCTTTCTTTAATGGTATTGGTAAAAAATATAGAGTTTCGTATGATTATCTTTGCAATAATCATATTGATGAAGATCATTATGAGAAGCCATTACTTAAAGACTTTATAGAATACACCAAGAATTATGCAAAATCCCATAAGAATAAGAAATTTGTTATTGAGGGTGTATGGCCTTTATTATTCAAATATCCAGCTGAGTATTTTAAAGATTGGTGCGTCATCATTAAAGGTACTTCATATTTAACATCAGAAATTAGAGCAACTAAACGTGATATGTCTGATGATCCTAATGCTTGGTTTGGCAAAGCTATACTTAATTTTATCCGTGCTCAAAGACCTTCTAGAATAAGTAGAATCACTATTCCTATGAATAGAACTATTGATACATGGAATAAATATTTTTCTAAACCTATGCATGAAGAAACAAAAAGATCAGAATTACCAGATTCAGCATTTGGCATTCCTGAAGATAGAAAATATCCATTAGATACAGAAAAGCATGTTAAATCAGCAATTCATTTATTTGGTCATGCTGAAGATTCTAAAAAGAAATCTCTTGCTAGACGCATTCAAGCTGCTGCAAGAAAGTATAATATTTCTATCCCAGAAACCACCCAATGCTATAAATATTTGCATGAGTCAATGAGCGATATTATTCCTGATAATATTAATACTGTAATCTTTGATTTTGGCTCTGTACTTGTTGGTTCTAGGACGGTTTCAGCTCTTATGAATCATCCTAAAATCCCAAATGAACTATGCGTAAAAATTAAAGATTTTATGTATAATACATTCTTCTATTGCAATACTGATGAAGAGAAGCGCATTGTGCAAATGCTTAGTGTTGATGATGCTAAGAAAAGATTTAGACAGTGTGCTTCTGCAGAATTTGTAGACTATTGCGATTACATATTTGAATGCTTCCATGATGCAGTCTATGAGTATGATTATGTAGATCCATTATTAAATGCATTTAGGCAAAGAGGCTACAAACTATACTATTTATCTAACTGGGATAAATACTCATATGATTTGGAAAAAGAAATGTTCGATAAGCTTTGCGCTAAATTTGATGGTGGTCTGTTCTCATTTGAGATTGACCGCATGAAACCAGATCTAGATATGTATAAAACTCTCTTAGGTAAGTATAGTATAGATCCAAGACATGCTATTTTCTTTGATGATAGGCATGAAAATGTAGAAGCAGCAAGATCTCTTGGAATGAGTGCTTATCTGTTTGATAATAATAGAACACCTAATATTCTTTTAGGTGAAGCTATCTCTTTACCTGATAACTCTGATGACTACATTCTTGCTATGACTGATGGCGGGTTTACTAATATACCTGTAAGGGATATCACTTGGTGGTATTTATGCGAATCAGAGCATCCATCGGACATTGATAGTGATTGCTATTATAGCACATTGGAAGATTGTGTATTTCATAAATTAAATGATAATCTTAATAACGGTTATTTTGCTGATAATTTATATCTAACTGAATACGTATATATTTCTAATCTATCTCTTAGTGATGATAAACAAAATACAGAAGAGCATAAGCTTGTTAAGTTGGGTGAAATCAATATTTTTGAATCTGGAGATTTTGAATGGACTGTACAACTTCCAGTAAAGATGATTGATAGAGAGCTAATGCCTATAAAAGAATGGAGTATGGCTGCAACTAATCCTGTAATTGGTATTACTAAACCATTCGTTATTAATACTGGTGAGAAAATTGGATTTATGACAGATATTGAATCTGACAAATATCTTACAACAAATGATGATGGTGTACTAGAGGTTTATCCTATAGAAGATACATCAGTTGATGAGGTGTATGAGTTTGTTGGTAATTCTGCATTTGTTGATAGGCTAAATTCTATATACAAAGCAGAATCAAAAATCGATAATATTTATACAGTTCTCACTAATAAACCATTACTTTCTCTAGATCAGCTTGATTTTGATCCGTCATTTAAAAAGATTGATTTTGACCTACTAGAACAGAAAGCTATTTCTAATTTTGTCACATTAAGAGACAGTATGATGGAAGCATGCGGGACTAATATCAATATATTTAGACCAACTCTTGAGTCTACTGTATATAGAACAATTCCTGCATTTGTAAGTAAGTATAATACGCTAGGCGATATTCATATTAAAGAAGATTTTGATGGAGTCTATTTTTATTCTGATTTAACTAAGAAGAGATCTGGCTCTGTTGCATCTACTTCTTTACTTACTGAAAACATGATTAAATCTATTTTATAAATTAAAATGATAATAGAGGTGGTTAGAAACCACCTCTATTATCATGGGAGGTATATATGAATACTATTGAAGAAATGATTGATAATTTTAGAAAAACTCATACAAACTCTGTTCTAACTGAATCTACTATAAATATTTCAAAATTATCATATGGTGAGTTAATGGTATTGCTCCATGATAGAATCAATTCATCATCACATGATAAAACACTAAAGGAAAGTGCTGAGTTAAAGTATGTGCTCAATACTATTAATGAAGAAATCACTAGAAGAAATATTGAAGCTAATACAATTAAATGGCCTTATTTATATTCTCCATATTTTGTGGAATCTGAAATTGTATCAGCTATGAATATTCTTTTTGAGCATTATCATAGAGATAGTCAAGAGCATGATGCTAGTATTCATAGAATGGATCCAGATGTATTTAGAAATAGAGTTAAAGAGATTCAAAGCCTTATAAAGAATAGTGAAGATCCTGAAGAGATTTTAAGGCTAAAAGGTGAGCTTGTAAAGATTGGGTGGAATCCTGAGGCAGAATACACTGTAGAAAACATAATTAAAGCAAAAGAAAGAGTTGTAAATATGTATAATAAGGAAATGAAAAGAAATTGCCTTATTATTGATTCTAGAGGATTTAACCCAACAACAAAAGTATTCACAGAATCAGAGAAACAAGACAGAAGTAATATCATTAATATGGTATTCTTTGAAGATGGTAGAATTTTTATAGGGTTAAATGAATTTCCTAAAGATACTTCTGGTATTTGCGAAATTTATACTACTATTATTGATAACGCAAATACAAATTATGAAGCGGCTATTAATGAAATTAATAGCACGTTGTTTGATATGCCTACAAATTATAAAGCAATGAAAATTGCTAAAGTATTATCTGAGAATAAAGCCCCAATTAATGTAATTAGAAAAATGTATTCTGGATTATATGAGGATTGTAATTTAGATAATATTAGAGCGTTTTATGCTTAAATATAATTTTGTTTGTATATTATATAAATAAATAAGAAAATCCAGGTGGATTTCTCCACCTGGATTCCCCCACACGCGCAAAAAGAAAAACACAAGAAAAGGAGTGATCAACATGAGAGAACATAGCATGCCCAAAACTAAGCTCTCTTAATAAAATGTTATATATTATTAAGCTAATAATATAATAGTAATAGATTTAAGGAGGAACCAGTGATATGATAAGAATTGGATCTAAATACCAAACCTTTGAAGGTGATACTAGAAAAGTATACCGTGTTACCAGATTCAAGAATACTGAATCAATTGTAGTATATGATCCTGATGATAAGAAATTCTACACAAAAACAAAAGCAGATATTGATGCTATGGTTGAGATTACACCAGATGCATTGCTTGATTTTATGATTACATCATATGAGAATGGAGATAACGATGTATATGCTTGTGTATATAGACTTGACTCCATTATTGCTGATGTAAAAGAACCTGCTGTTATTCTTCGACAGGATATTTATAGCTATGCTAAGAATCCTCTGGCTATTGATGGAAAAATCTATGTTGGCGATTGCTTAACACAGTACACAATGCCTGGGGATGAGAAGCTTATATCTGTGGCAGAATTTAGTAAAGTCGATCATAACTTTACTATTTCAATCTACTCTAATGATACTCTTGATGATATCTTTATGTGTATTCCTTCCAAGCAGCTTAAAAAGTTCAATGCAGTTCTTGCAAAGCTTGCAACTAGGAATACTAGTCAGATTACTGGGTATTGCGAAAATCTAAGAGCACTTATAGAAGATAATAATTTCATTGGTGCTTATAGATCTATCTTCAATATTACACAGGTTGATTTTCCCATTATTCTTGGATCTCAATCTTATAATGCTGAAGGTGATATCATTCTAAATGATAGACAGATCCATCGTATTGAAGATCTTTTACGTAAGTATATTCGTGATGTTAAAGTAATTGAATATGATCATGATGTTGATGTAGGATCAATTATTTCGTATAAGCATATTCTGATTTCTGACTCTAATCAGAAAATCTTTTTAATTGCTTATCAAGAAGTTGGTTCATATCCTGTAGACGGTGATATTGCTCAGGCTATGGGAGTGAATTAATATATTTTAATATTTTGGAGGTATGGCAAAATGGCAGAATCTAATGTTGATCTCGTGAACAAGGTATTTATATCATGGAATCTTCATAGGTTTAAGCAGAACTATAAACCTACGGAGCATGATGAAGATCTCGCTAATCAGTTTCTTTGTCAGATCATTCTGAAGAAACTCAAATGGGCTAACGTTGATGTTGTTATTCCTGATGAGCTTCTCATGATTCTTCTTCTTTGTAGCGAAACTCCTGCTGATATTCAGATGCTTACTGTTGATATGCTTGATCATATCAAAGAAATGAGCTCTAATAAAGCCATCCCTGTTGGATATGTTATCACACCTGAAGATTTTATTGGTACTTTTAGTATCAGCATGCCTGTCTTGTCTGAAAATACTAGAGCCCGCGAAGAGTACAATAAGAAATGGGATATGCAGAAGCTTTATAACAGGGAAGATATCACTATGTATGGCACAGACAATATGTTTGATACAAGAGATTTCTGGAAGGCGTTTGCAAATGTATAATTTTACATTTGCTTAAACAAAATTATAACCATAGTAAAATAAATTATGGTTATATATTATCTTTGTATATAAAGGAATAGTGAATCCTTTATATAATAAATATTTTTAAGGAGGAATTGCGATATGGCAACCTTAAAATTCACTAACGTGGTAGATCACACAAAAGATGAGACTGGTAATGACATTGCCAACCTCAAGTACTATGGAGATCTCTCCGAACGTGCGAAACTCGAATGGGACCCCATTCCGTTTGAGTCCTTCGGCAAACTGATGCGGACCTCCAACCGTGCGATTGCTACGGCACTCAGGGAGTATTATGCTAAGACTTTCCACGATATTCGTGGCGTGAATCTTATGTATGTACCCGGTGCTGCTGCTCCGTTCGTGTTCGAGTTGTACTTCGCTAAGAATGCTATGCCCAAGCCTGCTGAAAAGATCGACAACCTCACCGATCTTACCGTTGCAGCTGGCGACAAAACCAGCCTGTTCTATCAGAAGCAGATCGTTGACAACAAGGCAGCTGGAAAGCACTATACCTTGAACGATCAGACCAAGCTGCTGCTGAGCGACATCATGTTTGGCGGCCGTGATGCAAATAAGCCCACGAATGGTCGTTGGAATCAGTATATTTCTGAAGTATGGGTTCCGACTTCCGATTGGACGTTCAATCCTCGTGCTGGCGAGCTGCTCATCAAGGTTGCTGGATGCTTCGATATTCGTCGTGTCCTGCAGAAGCTGTTTGGCAACAACATGGTCACCAAGACCGAGACTTATCGTGATGGCGATAGCGCTAAGGCTAAGAACTACAGCTCTGAGCCTGCATATGAAGCTCGCTTCATTAAGTATGCATACAACGAGCCCAATGTCTTCATCATGAATATCGAGCAGTTCGATAAGTCTGCTGTCGAGGAAATCAATGTCAAAGAGAACCCGATCAGGCGTTCTACTGTTAGCGGGGTTATTTATTATTAATTAATCCCAAAACAGAGAGAAGAATCAAACATATAGATTGGGGATAGGCTTAGGCCTATCCCCTTTCTATTTGTTTAATTTTATTTTTAGAAACTAACCATATTAAGTAAGATAATATTATATAACTTACTTAATTATAAATTATTTTATTGGAGGTATATCCAAAATGGCTAATAATAAAGAACGTGACGATAATTTCAGCTATGAAGTTGCTGAAAATTTTGATTTTATTCTTGAGGAATCTGGTAATGGTTCTATTAATTTAAGAAAGATCTCTTGGAATGGTCGTCCTTATAAACTTGATATTCGTAAATACACTTATAAGGATGGAGAAGAGAGAATGATGAAAGGCGTTTCTATGTCTGACGAAGCAGGAAGTGAACTTGCAAGCACTCTTGTTGAGAATGGCTATGGTGATACTAAACGCATCATCAAAGCTATCAGAGCTAGAACCGATTTTGATGAATCTATGCTTGATAAAGATGTAGAGATTCAGGAAGATGATAATTCTGAAGAATTCTATGATCCTAAACAGCTTTTGTATTCTGGCTCTGGAGATGATGACGAATATTAATTTGAAAGGAGAATAATAAATGTATGATACAAAATATGATGTAGAGTCTATATTATTCTCTTATTATATTAAATATGACTCTATGGTTAAGCTTAATTCACAAATTAATGCTCCTCAAGGTTTAAAAAGCATTGATATTTATATTGATCTTTATGATCTTTTAAAAAGATTATATAGGCAAGAATATGATATCAAGAAAAGATTCACCGTAACAGCATCCATAATTAATCTTGCAGCTCATTATAGAGCTTATTATAAAACAAGGCATAGATTATGGACTAGAATATTTCTAGTATATGCAGATGAAACTTCAAATAATCATAGAGTATTTTTACCAACATTTGGAATCAATCAGGATGATTCAATCTTAACTTTTGAATCCACTAGATCATATATAAAGTCTCAATTAGAGCTTGTAAAGATACTTACCGCATATATAGATGATGTATATTATATAGAAAGAACTTCAGATTTTACAATGTTTACCTATGATAATATATTGCAAAACCCTAATAATATTTCTATTATTATTACTAGATCTACGTATGCATATCAAATCCCAGCTATGCACCAAAATGCATATATATTTAGACCAAAAAAGACTAAAGATGGTGATTTGTCTTTTTGTATTAAATTTAATAAAGCATTAATCTATTATTGTGCTAAAGTTAAAAGTGATGCAGTTGTACAAAGATTAGTAAAGATTAATCCACAACTACTTAGTGTGGTTATGGATCTTAATGGTTGTCCTGATAAGCATGTTAATGGTATAACTAATATCACAAAAGCCACAATGCTTATAGAAAATGCTATTGATAATAATAGAATTATAAATGGGTATAATACTGATACTGGTTATTTATATAATGCTCTTACTGGAATTAATATACTAATTGATCCTGCTAGCTTTGATTATAGATTTAAAGCTTTAGATTTGATCTATCAGCATATGGTTTATACAAACACAGTTGAGGCTAAAGATCTCACTTGGTTTATAAATCTTCATGATGCTAATACAGTAAGAAATATAAATAATCAATATTTTATTGATTACCCATTAGATTTAAACAACTTATAAGGAGGCTATTATTATGATTAGATTTAAGTATCGTCCAAATGATGGTATTATGCAGCTTATAGCTCAGACAGTGCCAGATATTACTTTAAATGGTTATATTGATGGAATGCTACAGGAAGAATCTCGTTACCAGTTAAAGAATCTTTCGGTTTATCTTGTTTGTAGCGTTGAAGAAATTAATAGCCGCCATATTTATAGAGATCCTACAGCAGTTGTAGCTAAGAATGACTATGAGGCTATTGAAATCTTTGCAAATGATGTCGGCAAACCAGGAAGTGTAATGTGCACTCTTGAAGATAAAGCTAATAAAATGAAAGTTCTTCCAGTTTAAATTATATATTATAATTATGATAGATAGAACTATCAGAATAAATACAAAATTGGAGGACAAATAACATGACTATTAGCAACAAAAGAGCACTTTTAATCATCGTAAGTACTGTACTTATTTTGACGCTTGCTGGGTGCGCAATGTTTCAGAGCGGTATCCACGATCTCAGAGGCAGTATTATCGGTAACGAATATATTATTGATACATTCGATAATTTTGGCCATAAAGTAATGACAACACATGGCCAGAAAATAGATATTGATAATAATATTGTGAAAGAGAGATCTTATGGGGAAGGTGGATGGTCAACAACTAACACATTAAGCGCAGTCATTACAATTACTATTGATGGGCATCAGTTTATATCTTGTGGCGATACATGCATCTTCTATGATACAGGACTTACACCGGATTATGAATTCTATCTTGATAATATCGATAGTAAGTCTGATAGTATTTGGGATGCAACAATGGTAGCTGGAGCTGTGAATAGTGTAAAGAATAGCTTTGGTAAACCAATGGTTGTTGTTATTAAATCTCAAACTGGTGCTCCCATATATGCATTCTCCGGAGAAAGTGTATATTGGGAAGTCCCTGATGATTTACCTAAGTTTACTAAGCTCATGATAGATGGCAAAGCTCTTTACATTCATAGATCCAATTTCCAAATTATTGATAAAGCCTTACTTAATTAACCCTATAATAGCCAGGAAGGGAAACCTTCCTGGCTATTTCTTAATGTACGATTTATTTTTGTTTAGGGCACATATAATTAATATCAGCATAATATTATAGAAAGGGGTTGTTAAGATGGCTTCTACTAGCATAAAAACACTTACAGGATATAGATATACTATATCATTGCAATATTTGAACGTAAAAAGAAATATAGCAACACAAATAAAAAATGAGTGTTTAAAATCTCTTATAATAGATCATAATTATGATGTAAATACAATGCCTATACTATATGCAAATCTTAAATTAGATAAGTCTTTAGTTGATGACATGATTAGAAATCAGAATGATAATCTAATAGTCATTGCTTTGTATAAATACGATAAAAATGCTGAGATTCAAATAGAAACAGAATGTTTTAGAAAACAATTCATTTATTTTTTGCCTGATGATGTAAATAAAATGGATCCTGTTGATTATAATGATGAAACGAATCCTACGATGAAGGGTGATACGTTTACATCATTAACACTTGGATTATTAGCATTGGAGCATGTGAATAATAATAAGACCAGATGCGAGATTACTGTAAAAGATGTAACACAGTATGATATTGTAAAATATATTACTTCACATTTTAAAGATCTTATTATAGAACCATTCTCTTACAATGAAACATGGGAGCAATTTGTGTTGCCATCTAGTAATGCAGATTCTGTAAATAAAGCATTAAAATTCTTAAATAATACAAGAGTATTCTATTCTACACCATACAGATATTATCAGGATTTTAATCATACTTATATTATTTCTTCATCTGGAAATGCTATAAAAAGATCCGATGAGGTATACTCATCTATATTACTCACTATAAGAGATATTGATGATGTTGCAGCAAATGATACTGGTGTAATTATTAATAGAAGTACAGGCTCTTATGAAGTGTATATCAACTATGCAAATACGCAAGTTTACGATAATACATTAGTCAATAAAAGCAAATCTAAGATTCGTGGCATAACCTCTAGTGGGGCAAGTGATATATCACTTGCAAATGCGTCATCTTATTCAAAAGATAAAACTGTAAGTTTAAGATTGAATAATGATAATGAGCACATGATTGAGAATTTAGAATCTCAATATAATACAGAAAACTTTTTATTATATTTTTCAAAAAATGATTTAGATACAGATTTGTTCACTATTAATAAAAGAATTTCAATTCATAATATTGATAGATATAGAGAGTTTAATGGAAACTACTTACTATATAGAAAACGTGAGATATACTTAAGAGAAGATTCATCATTTATTATGAATTCAATGATAAATCTTAGACGTATTGATAGTAGTAATGTAAAAGAAGTAGCAACTACTAGAGTTCACAGTATTGGAAATCCAACTCCTGTTAAACAGCAATCAACTCAAATTTATAATAAACCATATAATACTTCATCAGGAAGTCTTTTTGTTCCTTCAAGTAGATAATAAAACCCTCTGGGATTTCTCCCAGAGGGTTATTTATTGTGTATTATTTTTTCTCATTGTTATTTTTGTTATTGTTCTGCTGATCCGCTTCAGTTTTATTACCCTTAGCAGCCTCTTCAGGATTTTCAGTATCCTTAATATTTTGAGATCTTAAATGAGCCCTAATAAGATTCATGAAATCCTTAGCAACCTGCTGAATTGCAGTAAGTTTAGCTGTGGTAAAGCATCTACATAAGGTAATCCACTTACCAACAATGAGATTGATATCTTGCTCTGTTGTGCTAGATTTTCCAGGAGCAACAGTATTCTGTTTTACAGTATTACCGTTATCATCTTTTACATCATTAGTATTGGTGGTAATCTTAACACCGTTATTGCTATTACCGTTATCAGCATTATCACCTTCTGCCTCACTCAGATTAACCCAAATTGCAGATTCTTTTGTAGAACTTGTATTTTGAGTATTATTGTTGGCTCCGGCATTATTATTTTCAGAACCACCATTTGTTGTGGTATTTGTCTGAGGTTGAGTGGTTTGATTCTGAGTTACAT